>PDWI01001365.1_pt1 | contig 38573 bp, 30 predicted proteins | sample 1430891 | NCBI WGS metagenome assembly PDWI01 (sample SAMN01162508, study PRJNA174530) | Oral metagenome, whole genome shotgun sequencing project. | biome: Marine environment; feature: Marine mammal; material: Swab sample of the gingival sulcus; isolation source: swab sample of gingival sulcus... | reverse complement strand
GTTGATTTTGACATTTTAGTTACCTCCCAAAGCGCTTTGTAAATCATTAAGGAGGCTTCTTGCTGCCATCTTGTCATAATCCGATGCATTCGGATTTTTCCTCAACTACTTATTACTATTTTAAAAGTATAACTACCTGATATTTATAAAAAAAAATGAATATACGGGAACAACCCAGATTTTATCGAATCAATCGGCCTGTAGCCTGGAAATGTAGATATATCAAAACGTATGGTTTTTGCAAGCAAGAAACATGCCACTAAGGTAAAAAAGTAGTATTAGAGAAAAATTCTGAATTGTCATGCGTGTAGGTTTTAGAGACCTTGCCGGTGGAACCGGTGAGCCGGTTGGCGGTATGCGTGTAATCCGTAACGCCCGGAGACAGCGGCGGCTGTGTCACCCCGGAAATGGTTTTCACATTATCCGTTGTACTGGCTGAAGGTGGCGGTAGCGGTCGTCAAAGAGGTATCCGTCAGAATTTCGATTCTTCAAACGCAAGGAAATCCCCCGGGGAAAAAGGGCTGTTCCGGAACGGATTCCGGAACAGCCCTTTTTTAGTGCGTGTCAAATGATATCCCATGCCGGCCCGCCAGCTGCTGCAGCGGAACGGACGTCACGGGAACGTCAGCGGAGGATTATTGGGTGCCGTCACTGCACGCGTCGCCGCCGTCGGGACGGGCCTGCTCCGCCGTGGAAGCAACGGTGCAGGCGTCGGTATCGCCGTCGCCGCCGCCGGGAACGACCGGGGTCGGGATGACGACGGGTTCTATTTCGGATCGCTGCTTCAGGTTCAGATACCGCTGCTGATATTCGGTTTCAATGGTGGCCCGCAGACGCTGGGATTCCTCGGGGAACATCTTTTCCAGGGCCGCATAGCGCACTTCGCCGGACAGGAAATCCTGGAGGCTGCCGTCGGGCTGCTTGGATTCCAGCACGAACGGATTCTTTCCCTTTTCCTTCAGATCCGGATTGAACCGATACAGGGGCCAGTAACCGGAGGCAACGGCCAGTTTCTGCTCTTCCTGGGCCTTGCCCATGCCCTTTTTGATTCCGTGGTTGATACACGGGGCATAGGCGAGGATCAGGGACGGTCCGTCATAGGACTCGGCTTCCAGGATCGCCTTGAGGGTCTGGTTCTTGTTGGCGCCCATGGCGATGGAAGCCACATAGACATAGCCATAGCTCATGATCATGGCGCCCATGTCCTTTTTCCCGGTCTTTTTGCCGGAAAAAGCGAACTTGGCGATGGAACCGGTGGGGGTCGCCTTGGAGGACTGGCCGCCCGTATTGGAATACACTTCCGTATCATAGACCATGACATTGATGTCCTCGCCCGTGGCCAGGATATGATCAATGCCGCCGAAGGCGATATCATAAGCCGCGCCGTCCCCCAGAAATACCCAGTAGGATTTTTTCGTAAACAGGTTGCGGAAGGCGTAAATCTGGCCCAGAAGCGGATCATTGGCGTGAACCGGCAGCATGGCCTTGAGCTTGTCGCCGTATTCCCTGGACAGTTTGGGATCTTTCCTGTTATTCAGCCATCCTTGGAGCGCGTCCTTGATTTCGGAGGCCACGGCGTCAGAGGCAATGGCTTCTTCGGCAAGTTCCGCCAGGCGGAGGCGCTGCTGGGTATGCCCCAGAAACATGCCGTAAGTGAATTCGCCCGGATCTTCAAACAGGGAATTGCCCCATGTCGGCCCATGGCCCTCTTTATTCGTGGTGTACGGAATGCCCGGTGCGGAGCCGCCCCAGATGGAGGAACAGCCTGTGGCGTTGCCGATGATCATGCGTTCGCCGAAGAGCTGGGTAATGAGCTTGGCATACGGTGTTTCCCCGCATCCGGAGCAAGCGCCGGAGAACTCAAGCAGGGGCTTGACGAACTGGCTTCCCTTAAGGGTTTCGCGTTTCATCAGGTTATCGCGCAGGGGCAGTTTCTCGGCGTATGCCAGATTGACCACTTCGGTATCCATCTGGGTTTCCAGTGGTTTCATTTGCAGGGCCTTGGTTTTGGCCGGGCAGATATCGGCGCAGTTGCCGCAGCCCAGACAATCCTGGGTATAGACCTGCATGTGGAATCTGAGGCCCTTGAGTTCCTTGCCGTTGGCCTTGATGGTGGTAAAGGCGTCCGGAGCAGCGCCGGCTTCCTCTTCATTCAGCAGGAAGGGGCGGATGGCGGCATGGGGACATACCATAACGCACTGATTACACTGGATGCAGTTATCCGCGATCCACATGGGTACGTTGATGGCCACGCCGCGTTTTTCGTACTGGGTGGTGGCGACCGGAAAGATGCCGTCAGGCTCGAAACAGGATACCGGCAGCTTGTCGCCCTGCTGGGCGTTCATGGGTTCCATCACCTTGACGACCCATTCCGGTTTATTGCCGGTGTTCACGGCTTCGTCTGGTGCATCGGCCCAGGACGCGGGAACCTGGATCTCATTGAGCTTGTCCAGGGTTTTGTCCACGGCGGCGATGTTCATATTGACGACTTTATCGCCTTTCTTGCCGAACATCTTCTTGATGGAATCCTTGAGGTAGGCGATGGCGTCGTCCACCGGGATCACTTCCGCCAGCTTGAAGAAGGCAGTCTGCATGATCATGTTGATGCGGCCGCCGAGGCCCACTTCCTGGGCGATGGAAACAGCGTCGATATTGAACAGCCTGAGATTTTTGGCGGCGATGGTGCGTTTCATTGCGGCAGGCAGGAATTTGTCCAGCTCTTCGGCGCTGTTGTGGATGGAGTTCAGCACAAAGGTGCCGCCGTCCTTGATGCCTTCCAGTACGTTATAGGTATAGACATAGCTGGATTTATGGCAGGCGATATAATCCGCCGCGTCGATGAGATAGGTGGACTGGATGGGCTTGGTGCCGAAGCGCAGATGACTCATGGTTACGCCGCCGGACTTCTTGGAGTCATAGGCGAAATAGGCCTGGGCGTACATATCCGTATTATCGCCGATGATCTTGATGGCGGTCTTGTTCGCGCCCACGGTGCCGTCGGCGCCCAGCCCCCAGAATTTGCAGGCCACGGTGCCTTCGGGAGCAGTGGAGTAACCTTCCTCCACTTCCAGGGAGGTGTGGGAGATGTCGTCGGTGATCCCCACATTGAAGAAGTGCTTCGGACCGGACGCGCTCATATTGTCGAAAACCGCCTTGACCATGCCCGGGTTGAATTCCTTGGAACCCAGTCCGTAGCGGCCGGCAATAATGCCCGGCATTTCGCCTTTTTCGATATAGGCGGTGCAGACATCCTTATAGAGCGGATCACCGCCGGAGCCGGGTTCCTTGGTGCGGTCCAGAACCGTGATGCGGTCGGCGGTGGCCGGAATCGCGGCAAACAGGTAATTCGGGGCCCACGGGCGGTAAAGACGGACCTTGACCAGGCCCACGCGTTCGCCATCGGCAACCTGGGCGTTGACCACTTCTTCAATGGTTTCACAGGAGGAGCCCATGGACACGATGATGCGATCGGCTTCCGGATGCCCCACATAGTCAAACGGCCGGTATTTACGGCCCAGAAGCGCACTCACTTTTACCATGTAATCGTAAACGATATCCGGTGTGGCAGCGTAGTAGGGATTGCGGGTTTCAAGGCCCTGGTAGTAGACATCCGGATTCTGGGCTGTTCCCCGCAGCTTCGGATTTTCCGGGTTGGCGGCTTTCGCGCGGAATTGGGCGACCGCTTCCCAGTCCACCAGGGAGGCCATATCCGCGTAATCCAGCAGTTCCACTTTCTGGATTTCGTGGGAGGTGCGGAAGCCGTCCTGGGAATGGATAAAGGGCACCTTGCTCTTGATGGCGGTCAGATGGGTCACCAGGGCCAGATCATGGGCCTCCTGCACGGAGGCGGAAGAGATGATGCCGAAACCGGTCTGGCGGACGGCCATGATATCCTGATGATCGCCGAAAATGGAGAGCGCGTGACTGGCCACGGCCCGGGCGGTCACATGCAGCACGCCGGGGAGCAGCTCACCTGCCATCTTGTACATGTTCGGGATCATAAGCAAAAGGCCCTGGGAAGCCGTGAACGTGGAGGTCAGGGCGCCGGCGGCCAGCGCACCGTGAACCGCGCCGGCGGCGCCGGCTTCCGATTGCATCTGACGGACCAGCAGGGTCTGGCCGAAAATATTTTTTCGGCCCTGGGCGGCCCACTCGTCCGCGATTTCTCCGATGGGAGATGAGGGGGTGATGGGATAAATGTTGGCAACATCACTCATCGCATAGGCGACATGAGCTGCCGCAGTGTTGCCGTCAACCGTTTTCATTGTTTTTGCCATGGCGGACATTCTCCTTGCATAAAATGGTGCATTGCCCGGAAAATCCGGGTTTGCGGGGTAAATACCTGTAATGCTGCCCGAGGGCGTTTCCTTCCTATGTATAAAACCCATGTATAAAACAGATATAGCAGCGACGCGGCTTCATGCCGCATCATCATGCCGTTTGCAACCAATCCACCGCACCGGGATGAAGATTATCTGTTGATCGTCACCTTATTGATGATGACCGCTGTCGCCGGCCTGTCCATGGCACCTGTTTTCACACTGCCGATACTGCGAACCACATCCATTCCGTCGGAGATTTTTCCGAAAACGGAATGCCGGTTGTCCAGATGCGGCGTGGGGCCAAGGGTGATGAAGAACTGGCTGCCGTTGGTTCCGGGCCCGGCATTGGCCATGGACAGAACGCCTTCGCCATCGTGCTTCAGATCCGGATGAAATTCATCCTTGAACTGATACCCTGGCCCCCCGGTGCCGGTCCCCAGCGGGCAGCCGCCCTGGATCATGAACCCGGAAATGACCCGGTGAAAGGTCAGCCCGTCATAATAATTGCCGCCGCGCACGGTCTCCTGACGGCCTTCGGCCAGGTTCACAAAATTCCAGACCGTTTCCGGGCATTCTTTTGCGAACAGCTCCGCTGTGAAGCCGCCCATGCTGGTATCGAATACGGCGCTTATACGGTCGAGATCTTCTTTATAATCGGTTTTTTTCATCATTTGCCTCCCGTATCCCGGTCCTCTGGCGGGATCTGAAATTGGAACCGCATCCGGAAAAATTTCTGTCACGGCTGGCTGTACTGGCTGTCTTTACCTTATAATTGACCTTGTATTATCATTGACCGGCAGCGGGCTGGAAGAGTAAACTGTCTGCCTTTCCAGGCAGGCGCCCGCATCAGTTATAAGCACAGGCACAAGCGTAAGCCAAAGAGTTTAGTTTATCGCTATACAAAGGGAATGTCAAATGAAAAAAAAGATGCCTCATAAGCGCCGAAACGGGTGCCCCAGATCCTCGCCCGGCCGCCTTTCTCATGCGGGATATCCGGTCTTTGCATCGTTCTGGCGGTGCCTGCTCATGGCGGGATATCTGTTCGCAACAGGCGTGCCGGGCGTGCCGGGCATGTTCCCGCCAGGACCGGCGGCGGCCCGGGATCCCGTCACCATCGTCGCCATGGGTGACAGTCTGACCGAGGGATACCGGCTACCGGCGGCTGCCGCGTGGCCGGCGCTGGTGGAAAAACGGCTGCGGGACGAGGGGGTGTCCGTCCGGATGATCAATGGCGGCGTATCCGGAGAAACCAGCGCCGGCGCCCGCAGGCGGGTAAACTGGATGCTGCGCATGAAACCGGATATCGTGATATTATGCACCGGCGCCAATGACGGTCTCAGGGGGCTGGACCCCGGGGAGATGCGCCGGAATATCCGGGACATTATTTCCCGGTTTCAAAAGCAGAATATCACGGTCATTCTGGCGGGAATGAAGATGCTCCGCAATATGGGACCGGAATACCTGGACGCTTTTGAATCCGTGTATCCGGCGCTGGCGCGGGAATTCTCCATTCCCTTCCTCCCTTTTCTGCTGGAGGGCGTGGCGGGAAACCCGGCGCTGCATCTGCCCGACGGTATCCATCCCAATCGGGAAGGACACCGGCGGGTGGCGGCCCTGGTGTATCCGCTTTTGCGCAGGGAAACGGGAAAATATGGCTTTCCCGAAAGCGCTGCACAGCCGGGATCCCCGCAACCGGGATCATAAGGCGTCAGACGCCCGTCCGGTTCAGGTATTCCTGAATTTCGGGCCAGGCCGTCATGCCGCTGATCCACCGGGAGGGGAGGGCCGATGCCCCGTGGTGTGCGCCCAGAACCATGCCTGTCATGGCGGCTCTCGCGGCGTTTTCTCCGCCCGCGTTGACCGCTTCGATCAGCGCGGATTCCGGATCGGATTCATATTTCGCGATGAGATGAACCACCCCGGGAAACACCAGGGACGTGGCGCATGCCTGTCCAAAATCTTTTATGGCGATAACCGTGTCCTTCTCCACTGAGGCAATCCCTTTTTCAACCCAGAGACCCACGGTGGACGCCCCATAGTCTGCGGCCAGCTTTTCCATGGCGCGGACCGGGGGTGTTCCCCTGCATACGGACGCGGTCACGCGGGCGAAAAAATCCGCTGTGTCCAGCGTGGCCGGGTCATTATGGGTCATGGCCGTCTGTTCCCGCACGGCGGCCGTCAGTTTTTCCGGCATGTCGGCATACAGGGCCACGATGGGGGCGATCCTGGACGCCCCGGCGAAATCACCGGCCCGGGAGCCGGCATCGGTTGCGGATTTTCCCCTGGCGTACCAGGCCAGGGTTTTTTTCGTCGCCATGTCCATATAGCCGTCGTATCCGTCAAAAAGCCCGCGCCAGTCGGCGGAAAAACGTTCCAGATCAAAGGCGCCGGTCTCCGCGATGCCGGCGAAAAGCGTCAGCATCTGATCTCCGTAATGGGTGAAGTCTCCGGCTTTGCGGCCGGGATGATATCCGTCGGCCGGCGGATCACTCAATTCCGTGTACCGGCCGTGGATATCCGTGATTCTGGAGGTATCATACCACCAGTGAACGCCCAGGCTGAGGGCGTCGCCGATAAATGCGCCGATAACAGCGCCGCGTCGTTTCTCGTTCATCCTTTTTTCCTTTTTTTGCCGCGTCGTCCGCCAGGGTTCCGGAAGCATCTCTGATGACCCCGGCTCGCATAGCGGGCGGATAAAATCCCGGAAGACCGGGAAAAGAGATGCCGCATTGCGTTAATTTATGATACAGCACTCACGCAGTAAACACCAGCCCCCCGCAAGCCTGTTGAACAGCCGTTTTTTTCATCTCCACCGGAAACTGTATCTTCTTTCCCGGATAAATTATCACATGGCCGCTGGCAGACGGAAAAGCAATCACGGAGCAAATTCAGAAAAGAGGAGCGCCCCATGGAAGACCACCGAGTCGTTTATCGGGAAGAGGCCTTTGAACTGCTGACCGATCTCGAAGAAGCCCTGATTGAGCTGGAGCAGAACCCCGACGATTCGGAACTGGTGAACCGGATTTTCCGTTCCATGCACACGATCAAAGGCTCCGGTTTCATGTTCGGCTTTGATAATGTCGCCGCGTTCACTCACGAAGTGGAAACCGCGTTCGATATGGTGCGAAGTCAGAAAATTGAAATCTCTAAATCCCTGATTGAACTAACCCTTTCTTCCTGCGATTTTATCCGGCGGCTCATTGACGGAGATGATGTGGAAGAAAGTGTGGAGCGCGCACTGGTCATGTCCTTCCAGGAGATTCTGTACCCCGTGCCGCCTGCCGGGTCCGAAGAAAAAAATTGGGGTGGCAGGAAATTCGAACTGCCGGCCAGGCCTGTCATTCCCTTGGAAGCCGCCTCCGAAGAATCCGGGCGGTCTTTTATCCCCGCCAGGCGGTCCGGAGACATCGAACATCTCTACCGCATCCGGTTTCTCCCTCACCGGGACTTCTTTCTTTTGGACAATAATCCTCTTGTCCTGCTGGAAGAACTGCGGAAAATGGGCGCGGCGGAAATTCTCTGCCATTCCAAAAACATACCCGTGCTCCTGCACCTGGATACCGAGGGCTGTTATCTGTACTGGGATATTCTGCTCACCACCACGAATTCTGAAGAAGATATCCGCGATGTCTTTATTTTTGCGGAAGATCTGTGCGAGCTGACGATCCATCTGATCCACAAGGAGATAAAGAACGGGCCTCCTCCTGCCCTGAAGCGTATCGGTGAAATTCTGGTGGAGCGCGGTGATATTTCGCCGGAGATCATTTATTCCGCCCTTGAGCGGCAGCCGCGGGTGGGGGAAGTTCTTCTGGCCAGTCAGGCGGTGGATTCCGATACCCTGGAGTCCGCCCTGATGGAGCAGGAAAAAGTCCGGGAGGCCAGCCAGCGGCACCAGTTACTGGCCTCTTCTTCCCGTATCCGCGTCAGCGCCGAAAAGCTGGATGCGCTGATGGGTCTGGCGGGGGAGCTGGCCACGGTCCAGGCACGTCTGGGCCGGAAGGCCGCCATGGAAAAGGATGCTGAACTGGACGCCGTCTCGGAAGAGCTGGAACGCCTGGCCGCTGCGCTGCGGGAGCAGATCATGAATATCCGCATGCTGCCCGTGGGATCGGCCTTTCGCAAGTTCAAACGCCTGATCTACGATCTGTCCAACGACCTGGGCAAGGAAGTGGAGGTGGAAATCAGCGGCGAGGAAACCGAACTGGATAAAAATATTCTGGAACAGCTGAACGCCCCCCTGATGCATATCATCCGCAACGCCCTGGACCATGATATCGAATCGCCGGAAGAGCGTGCTTCCGCCGGAAAGCCGGCCAGGGGGAAAATACGCATGACGGCCGGTTACAGCGGCGCGGATGTGCTTGTCACCATTTCCGGAGACGGACGGGGTATGGATACCGCCGCCATCCGGCGCAAAGCGGTGGAACTCCGTATTATCGAACCGGACGAGAATCTGGGTCAAACGGAAATCCGGAATTTGATTTTTACGCCCGGTTTTTCCACGGCCAAAACCATTTCCGGTGTTTCGGGAAGAGGCGTGGGAATGGATGTGGTCCGGCAGTCCATTGAAAAATTGCGCGGTACCGTGGAAATCGAGAGCGAACCTGGAAAGGGCGCTTCCGTCACCCTGCGCCTTCCCCTGACCCTTGCCATTGCCGACGGGCTTTTGGTGCGTGTCGGAGAAGGAAATTATATCATGCCGCTTACCGCGGTGGAGGAATGCGTGGAATTGACCAGGGAGCAGGCGGACCAGGCCGAACGCCGGCAGGAAATGCCGTACCGGGGCCGGATCATGCCTTATTTGAGTCTCCGGACGAAATTCCGGTTCAATCAGGGCCGCGCACCGGATATTGAGAAAGTCGTGGTGGTCCGTTCCGGCAGAACCCTCGCGGGGCTGGGGGTGGACATGCTGGTGGGGCAGCACCAGGCCGTGATCAGGAGCCTGGGGAAATTTTACCGGGACGTGAAAATCATGTCCGGCGCCACGATCCTGGGAGACGGCACCGTGGCATTGATTCTGGACGTGCATCGTCTGGTGCAGCTCATGGAGAACGGAGAAGAATAGGTAACGGGCCGGCGGCTGGCTGGTGATGATCCGGAAAATCCCATGGGCGGTCCTTCATGCCGCAGGAAACAGGCCTTTTGTCATCTGGACCCGCCCTCAGGCTGCATGGCCGGAAAAATTCAGATGACAGGCGCCCGCCGCAAGGGCGGAAAATCGCGGACGCCGCCCCTGGACGCCGGAGATTCCGCTTGCGAAAAACGTCTGAAAACTATTGATTTTGCCAAAATAATTTGAGATTACCATTTGGTGTGGTAAACATCCAACATGAGGAGGCTCACGGGCATGAGCGATAGTGGAATAAACGGAACATCGCAATATCTCACTTTTAAACTGGGCGAAGAGGTGTTTGCGCTGGATGTGGCGCAGGTAAGGGAAGTGCTGGATCTGTGCCCGATTACCAAGGTGCCCGGCACTCCGGATTTCATGCGCGGCGTCATCAATGTCCGGGGAAGTGTCGTGCCTGTCATGGACCTCCACCTGAAATTCGGTCTCCGGGAAGAAGAGCGTACGCTGGATACCCGGATTATTGTCATGGAATTGAATATTGATGACGATATCTGCGTAGTCGGTACGCTGGCCGATTCCGTGGATGAGGTCATCGACCTGGATCCATCCCGGATTGAATCCCCTCCCAGAATCGGCATGCGCTGGCGGACGGATTTCATTCGCGGTATTGGGAAAAAGGACGAACAGTTCCTCATCATCCTGAATATCGACCGCGTGTTTTCCAATGATGAACTGGCGGTTGTGGAAGCCGTTGAATCATCTGATGTCGCCGAATTGCTGGAAGACGACGAAGCAGGGGCTGCGGCGGAATGATGTGGATCTGATGGAGAACCGATAACCAAATGACCAGTCACCAGTATAGCGTCATGTCCTTTGGCGATATGTCGGATCGTCTTTTCGGCAAATTCAGTTCTTTTATTGAGCGGGAACTGGGCATCAAGATGCCCGAGGCCAAGCGGACCATGCTCCAGGCGCGGCTGCAGAAACGATTGCGAAAACTTGGCATCGCCTCGTTCGAGGACTATGCCGATTATGTGTTCAGTTCACGGGGAAAAACCGAGGAACTGACACATATGATTGATGCGGTCACCACCAATAAAACCGATTTTTTTCGGGAATCCCAGCATTTTGACTATCTGGTCAATAACGCGATTCCCGAGCTGATCCGCAATCACGGCGTCGGTATTCGCAAACGGGCCCTGTTTTGGAGCGCCGGCTGTTCGTCCGGGGAAGAGGTGTATACTCTTGCCATGGTGCTGAATGAATTCCACCTCAGTCATCGCCAGTTTCAATTTCTGGTTCTGGGGACGGATGTATCGGCGGAAGTGCTGCGATCTGCCGTCAACGGGGTGTATTCTCAAGACAAGATCGACCCCATCCCCATACCGCTGAGAAAACGGTATCTGCTGCGCAGCAAGGATCCCCAAAAAAAACTGGTGCGGATTTCGGCCGACCTGCGGGCCATGACTCAGTTTCGGCGCCTTAACTTCATGAACGACCACTTCAGTATTCAGGAAATGGCGGATGTGATTTTTTGCCGGAATGTACTGATCTATTTTGACCGGACCAACCAGGAAAAGGTGCTGAACCGCCTGTGCCGTCATCTGCTGCCCGGCGGTTTTCTGTTTACCGGGCACAGCGAAACCCTGAATGGATTGAATGTGCCGCTGGTACAGGCCACATCGACCATTTATCGCAAGCCGATAAAATGAATGCGCGGATCACGACCAATGTAATCAAAAACGGCCGAATGGAATATCCTCCTTGAAACAAGCGTATCCGGAATACAATAAAGCGTCTTTCTCTTTCGCCGGGGAAATAAAGACCCTGCCAGACGATGACAATGGCCAGCGTATTCTGCTGGTTGATGATGAGGCGGACATCGTCCTTTTTATCACCCGCCTGCTCAACCGGCATATGCCCGATATCCGTGTGTTTACCGCTTCGTCCGGACCGGACGGACTGGCGCTCGCCCGAACCGAACAGCCGGATACCATCCTGCTGGATCTCAATATGCCGGGAATGGACGGGTTTGAAGTCTGCCGCCGGCTGAAAGCCGACGAGTGGACCCGGCGTATCCCCATCGTGATCTTCACCGGGATGCAGACGGATTCCGCCAGCCGGATAAAGGGCTTGAACATGGGGGCGGATGCTTTTCTGACCAAACCCATACGGGGGGCGGAACTGGTCAGCCAGCTTAAGGTCATGCTGCGCATAAAACATTCCGAGGATCTGCTGCGAGAGGAAAAAGGAGCGCTCGAAGCCGCCGTTCAGGAGAGAACGCGTGATCTGATGTGGGAAGCTTCTGAAAAGGAAACGATGGCCCAGCTGTCGGCTGCGTTGATCTCCCCTCTGACCATTGAGGAAATTTCCGCGCTGGTGTATAAAAAAGCCACGATGCTTACCTGCAGCAGCGGCGGTTATGTGGGGCACTGCACCTCCCGCACCGGGGATCTGGTTCCGGAGGTATCGGAAAAAAAAGAGTTTCTATTGAAGCCGGGTGATACAGACCTGTTTCAGCAGCAGCTGATTTCCGTGTCCGCAAAGGTAAATGATCGCCGTGTCGGTCATATTGCCGTGTGGGAAAGAGAAACGCCCTACAGCACCAGGGATTTTCAGGTGATCCGCCGCCTGACCGATCTCTACGCCGTAGCCGTGGAACGGCGTCGTTCCGAGGACGAACTGGTGAAGGCCCGGGAAAAAGCAGAAGTCGCCAACCGGGCAAAATCGGAGTTTCTGGCTAATATGAGCCATGAGATCCGTACTCCAATGAACGGAGTGATCGGAATGCTGGGCCTTGTGCTGGACACTCCGCTGACCGATGACCAGATGGAATATCTTCGCCTTGCCAAATACAGCGCCGACAACCTGCTGGCGCTGTTGAACGATATCCTGGACATCGCCCGGGTGGAATCCGGGAAACTTGAATTGCGCAATGCCGCATTTTCCATCTCATCCATCGTTAATGCCGCCGTCGCCATTATCCGTCTTCAGGCGGAAGAAAAAAATCTTTCACTGGACACCCATGTCTCGCCGGAATTATCGGAAAAGGTTGTTGGAGACCCCACCCGGATACGTCAGGTACTCATCAATCTTTTGAAAAACGCCATTAAATTTACGAAAAACGGCGGTGTGAGCATTTGTGTCGAGCCGGCCCCTGTGGAAGGGGGCGAACGGAAAGAAGGGACGACGCCTGTATTGTTTACCGTGTCCGACAGCGGCATCGGGGTGCCGGAAAGCGAACGGGAATCAATTTTTAATTCATTTTACCAGGTGGACGGCTCCATCAGCCGCAAATACGGAGGCGTGGGGCTGGGCCTGAGTATCTGCCGCAATTTGATCCTCCAGATGAAAGGACGGATCTGGGTGGAAGCAGGAGAGGGGGGAGGAAGCCGTTTTTGCTTCGTCATCCCCTTTCAGGGGCGCAGCGATATGCCGGAAGAGCAAAAAGGCCTTGGATTTCATGACGATGCCGAGGCCGCCGGAGCGCCTCCCGCAACTGTCCCGTGTATTCTTCTTGCCGAGGACGATCTGACCAATCAGGTTGTTTTTAAAAATATTCTTTCTGAAATGGGATTTCATGTCAATGTGGTGGAGACCGGCCGCCAGGTGATCGAAAGTATGGAAAAGGACGCGGACCGATACGATCTGATTCTGATGGATGTTCAGATGCCGGAGATGGACGGATTGCAGGCCGTACAGATTTTACGGGAAAGCGGGATCCGGCTGCCCATCGTGGCCCTTACCGCTCATGCCTTCGCCAGTGACCGGAAACGGTGCATGGAAGCCGGGATGGATGATTATATCTCCAAACCCATTGACCGGCGTCATTTTGAGGAAACCATCCGGCGCCTGCTGCGGATATCTCCTGGATCCCGTTGCCATGAAAACCTGGCGTCACATGAAATGATCTCACCCGCTGAAACCGTTTCCGGGATTACGCCTGGAAGCCCGGCGGCGCCGGAATCGGAATGCATTCCCGCCCTGCTGTCCCGTGCCACTGAGTATCTGGAGGCGGGAGACTGGCAGAATATCTCCTCTGCCTCGGATCGCCTGAAAGCGATTGCAGACCGGGAAAATGATACGGAGGCGGCGGCAACAGCGTTTCGGATCAAATTGGCAGCCCGCGCGCGTGATCGTGAAAAGGTGGAGGAAATGCTGAACCAGCACCGAAACCATATCATGCAGAATCATGATCATGCAGAATCATGCAGACCGCGCCGGATGCGGGCCGATTGATCTTGTAAAAGAGAGGATAGAATGAAAATACTGGTTGCAGAAGACGATTTTGTTTCCCGGCGGATTCTCAAAACCATTCTGGCACCTTACGGTGATTGCGATGTGGTGGTGGATGGTGAAGAAGCGGTGATGGCCTTCCGTCTCGCATTTGAGGAAAGACGTCCCTATGATCTTGTCTGCCTTGATATCATGATGCCCAAAAAAGACGGACAGACGGCGTTGAAAGAGATACGGGAAATTGAGAAAGCAGGAGGAGTTCCGGGTGAGATGGAGGTAAAAATCGTAATGGTTACGGCCCTTGATGATCCCAAAACCGTCTTTCATTCATTTTACAAAGGCGGGGCCACATCCTATATCGTGAAGCCCATTGAAAAAATAAAAATTATCAATGAATTAAATGCGTTGAATCTAATTCGGGGGCCCATTGCCCCGTGATACGGAGGTCCGTGCTTTGCTGTGTGGCGCATGACAGCCGGATATATGAAACGGATAACATGGCCGAATTCCTGAAACAGATATATCAGCTCGCCTTTTCCCGCTATTTCGGCGATAACCGGACCCCTGCACCTTCTTCACCGGCGGGGCGGCGCTCTGCGTCCATGATTCCGGATGATCTTGAAGCCATTCGCCGGGAGATACAGGCGGTCGTGGATGAAGATGAAGATCGTTTCCTGCATCTCGGAAAAGACCTGCAAGAGCTATTTTCCGAGGCCGATCAACTTTCCCGCCTTGCCATTGACACCGCACGGACAATGGGGCGGGGAGGAGATGGGGGATTTCTTGCCAATATTGACGGGCTGGTGAAAGGCAGCCTGGGTCTGCTCAAAAAACATCACGAAGGTATTGGCGCCAGCCTTGAAAATGTCTCCACTTCTTTCTCTTATCTGGGAAAATTGTGCGCTCTGTGTCCGAAAATTCAAAAAACAGGTATGTCCCTGAATGTCATCGGGCTGAATATTGCGGTGGAAAGCAGCCGCTCTCAGGAATCGGTGGAAATGTTCATCGCCTTTACCGAGGAGATACGTCTTCTGAGCCGGAAGATTGCCGGCATTTCCGAAAATATCATGGAGGACAGCAGCCGTTCCCGGGGGCTTCAGGCCCAGACGGACGAAGAAATCCATCAGGGTCTGGACGATTATGCCATCCTGTATGATAATGCGGAAAAGCTGGTTCAGGATGCCGTCAATAAAATCAGCGGCATTATGGATCTCTCCGTCAATGCCCTGGAGCGTTTGAACAGCAGGGGACAGGAGATATCCCGGCAGGTGGGAGAGGTTGTTGTCGCGATTCAGATCCATGATAAAACATGCCAGCAAACCGAAAAAATTATCTCGGAGATTCAGGAGGCCCGGACACAGCTGGCGGAACGCGGAGGAACCCGCAGGGAAAGAATCAGCAGGGCCCATACCGTATTATGCCGCCAGGAAAAACGGCTGGAGCGACTGATCGAAGACATTCGCCGGGCGCATCATAATACATCCACCGCATTCGCCAATATCGGTGATTTACTGCAGGCTCTGTCCATGGATGCCGCTGTCCTGGATGATTCCGGCCGGCAGGGCGTGTTGAGCAGCCAGCATATTGATGCGCTGCGGGCGGGACTGGAGCAGCTTCGGGATCTGTTGGGCCGGAGCGGGCGCCTGGAATCCCGTATACGGGAGACCACGACTCAGGTAACAGAAGCCGCCTCCCGTCTGTCCATTCATATTGAGAAAATCCGAAGCATCAGTCTGGATCTCCATCTCAAGGCCCTCAACGCCATCGTGAAATCGGCCCGTCTGCAAGCGGAAGGGCGGGTTCTGGAAGTGCTGGCCCAGGAAGTCAGCAAGCTGTCCTATCAATCCGATCAATTTGTTGCCGATGTTGTGGCGATTCTGGAACTGCTGGTTGAACTGTCCCGAAAAATGGGCACCCAGAAGCGGGAGAATGAAACAGACCGCCGGCAGGAGGATATCCGCCAGGGAATCGATGAGATCACCCGGCATTATGATCAGTTTCGGGAAAAATCGGATCAGGTTCTCAACCGTTCCCGTATTCTTCGGTCCAAGGTGGAGGGCATTGGTGAGAATCTGACATTTCTTCTCAAAATGGCCGGCCGGCTGGAAAACCTGGGCGCCCGCCTGATGGGTCACCGCCGTGAGCTTGAAGCCACCCTCTCCAGTGAGGATCTGCGTTCCGTCCGGAATGCGGCCGCCATGGCCGACAATGATTTTCAGCCCGGGGAAACCGGGCAGGCGGAGGAAACGTATCCGGAGCGTCCCCATCCCGGCAGCGTTCCGTCCGGTTTGGCGTCTTCCCTGGCAAGTGATGCCGATATGGATGATTTTCTTTTTGACACGAAGCCGGATGAAGATGAATCTTTTGCGCCTGCGGGGCCGCACCAGAATGATGCCAACCCGGGGGATATCGCCGCCGGGGAGACGGAAAAGGCCGCTCCCTGGAAATTCCCGGAGGACGATGGAAAGGACGGGGACGAAGACGACCTGGCCTCCGGCATCAGCAGTCTGTGGAACGATGAGGATTCATCTGATGCGGATTCATCTGATGGGGATTCATCTGATGGGGATTCATCTGATGGGGATTCATCTGATGGGGATTCATCTGATGGGGATTCATCTGATGCGGACCGTCTTTCCGCCGGGAAATTACAGAAGCCGGGAGAAGAAAAAGCGGCCCCGACGTCCGATACCGCACCCGGTGTAAAAGAGGATCTCGGGGATAATGTGGAGCTGTTCTGACGGGCGCCGCCCCCTCAGACGGCAGCTTTGGCGCAGCGCTGTTTCTTTTTCCGCATGCAGATACGGAAAAAGCTGATTGATCCGATATGAAAAACAGCATATAATATAGCCGGGAATTTGATACACGGGATATAAACGAAGGGTCGATAACCGGTATCGCCAACCACCCGGCAAGCTGGGAGAGAACATAAATGGAGTATCAGAAAGAAATTACCGACGGCTGCGCCAGAATTCGGATTGAGGGAGAGATGACGATATACGAGGCTGCAGAACTTCGGGCGATTTTTCTGCAGGGATTTGATGAAACCAATGGACTGATTCTGGATCTGAACGCCGTCACCGAGTGTGACACCGCCGGTATCCAGCTGATGTGTTCCGCGCACAAAACAGCAAAAGCCCATCAGAAGTGCTTTCTCGTGGAAGGATTGTCCGAATCTGTGGTCAATGCGCTGTCCACCAGCGGCATTTCAATGGAACGAATCCTCAGTGCGGGAGAGGGGGCCTGATGGGCAAAGTGATTATGACGGCGGATGATTCCGCCAGCATCCGGCAGATGGTGTCGTTTACATTGAAGCAGGCCGGTTACGGTGTCGTGGAAGCGGTGGACGGCGCCGAGGCATATGAAAAAATGATGCAAAACCAAATCCATATGCTGGTGACGGATCTGAATATGCCCAAGGTGGATGGAATTGAACTGATCCGAAAGATTCGTCGTGAATCCCAATATAAATTCATGCCCATCATTATGCTGACGACGGAGTCTCAGACGGCGAAGAAACAGGAGGGGAAAGCAGCCGGCGCTACGGGATGGATCGTAAAACCATTTAAACCCGAACAATTGCTTGCCGTCATCAAAAAAGTGCTGGGGTAATGCCGCTTGACAATCTTGTGGGAAGAATGGGGATGCCGCGCCGGCGTCCCTGCTTTTTTCCCGCCCCTGCATACCGGGTTTATCCGGATTGTCGTGGATAATGGACAAATTCACCATCACCTTCATTGAAGAAGCGGAGGATCTGCTGGCGGAACTGGAGATGGATCTGCTGAAATGGCAGGTCGCTCCGGATGATCCCGCCCGTATCGGCAATATTTTCCGCGTCGTTCATACCATCAAGGGATCCGGCGCCATGTTCGGATTTGACGAACTGGTGCGCTTTGCCCATCAATTTGAAACCGCGCTGGATGCAATCCGCGACGGCCGCTACACGGCTTCCCCCGAATTTATTGAATTATCTCTGGGCGTTTGCGATCATTTAAACCGTCTGATTCAGGAAAATCCTCCGGACGCCTGTATTTCCGATGATATCATCGCCTCGCTTTACCGGCTGATTCCACTGTCGGTACTTTATCCAAATGGCTTTGCACCGGAAAATCCGGTGTTCGAAACCATGCTCCCCGCCGCTATGCCGCCGGCGGCGGACGCCGGAGACGGCGGCAGGGATGCCGCAGACACCCGCCGCCTGGTTCTCATAGACTTCACCCCCTTTCCGGAAATCTTTGAAAGCGGCAACAACCCTCTTTTTCTGCTCAAGGAGGTGCAGCAAACGGGCGGTTGCCAGATATTTCCGGAAATCGACGGCATCCCGCCGCTGAAGGAACTGGATCCGGAACGCTGTTATCTGCGCTGGGATATTGAGGTGGAGACATTCCGCCGGGTGGACGATATTCGGGATATCTTTGCTTTTGTGGACGATCTGTGCGAGCTTCGGGTATGGGAAAATGATGCGCCGTCAACGGATCCGGTTCATGACAACCCCGCCCCCTTTTCTGAAAGATCCGGAGGCCTGGATGCGCCGCTTGATTCCGGGACGAACCGGCAGCAGGCCCGAAGATCCCGCCTGCGCGTCAGCAGCCGAAAGCTGGATCTCCTGGTGGACCTGGTGGGTGAACTGGTGACGGTGCAGGCCGGCATCAGCCGCAATATCCTGGCCGCAGGCGACGCTGACAGTGTCCTTTTGTCCGAACAGCTGGAACAATTGGTGGCTGATCTGCGGGAGGCGGTCATCAGCGTCCGCATGCAGCCGGTTGCGCTCCTGTTTACTCCGTTTAAACGATTTGTCCATGATTTTTCGCAGGAACTGGGCAAAAAGGCGGTTCTGGACATACGGGGAGGCGATACCGAGCTGGATAAAACCGTACTGGAGCGCCTGAAAGACCCGATCCTCCATATCTTCCGCAACAGCCTGGACCACGGCATTGAACATCCGCAGCAGCGCAGGGAGGCGGGAAAGCCGGAAACCGGTCATATTGTCATGGCTGCGGAGTATGCCGGCAGCCAGGTGCTGATCCGGATTTCCGATGACGGAAAGGGCATTGATACGGGTGCCGTCCGGCGGCGGGCCGAGAAATCCGGCCTTCTGGATGTACTCCGACGCGACCAGCGACAGTGTCTGACCGAGGAATTCCTGCTGGGCTGCATTTTTTCTCCCGGATTTTCCACCGCCGAGAAAATCAGCGATGTTTCGGGCCGGGGCGTGGGCATGGATGTGGTCCGGGAACGCATTGAAGAGCTGGGAGGCGATATCCGCCTTTCCAGCAAACCGGGCCAGGGAACCACGGTAACCCTCCTGATTCCCATGACCCTTGCCATCATCAGCGGTCTGCTGATCCGTGTTGGTGAGACATTTTACGTCATCCCCATGGCGGATGTCTCCGAAGTGATGGAAATAACCGATGATGACGAAAACGGAGAAAAGACGCGGCGTGTGATCGGCATACGGGAAGAGCTGGTGCCGTGGATCCGGCTGGAAGAATTATTTCGCCTCCCGCCGTCCAATGAAACCGGAATCAGCTGCCTGGTCATCATGGGAAGAAAGGATGAACGGGTCGGTTTTCTGGTGGATGAAGTGATGGGAGAACACCAGACCGTCATTCGGCCTCTGGAGGGCCTGATGCGCCATTCGCGGGTTTTTTCCGGCTTCACCATTCTGCCGGATGGAAAGGTTGCCCTGATTCTGGATATCCGGCGGATCACGGATGTGGCCGAGGCGGAGTCCCTGGTTTACACGGATCAGCCAGGGCGAATCTGATGACGAATCTGATATGGACCGGAAAAGGGCGCCGGGATGATCCTGTCCGTGATCAATAATAAGGGAGGTACCGGAAAAACCACGACCAGCATCCAGTTGGCCAGTGTATTTGCCGCGCGGGGCCTCCGGGTTCTGTTGGTGGATCTGGACGCCCAGGCATCGGCCTCGCTGGCCATGGGAGTGCCCTGGACGGAATTGTCCCCCTCCCTTTATGACTGCCTGGCGCATCCCGGAAGCGCCAGGATTCCGGTTCGCCGGACGGGGGAGAAGGCTCCCGACCTGATCACGGCGGATATGTCCCTGGCAAACGCGGATCTGCTGCTGGCGGACCGGCCCGGCCGGGAAACCGTGCTTGCGGAATTACTGGCGCCCCTGACCGGAAGGTATGACCTGATTTTTTGTGATTGTCCGCCTTCCTTATCGCTGCTGGCGGTGAATGCGTTTATGGCATCCCGGTTTTTTCTTGTGCCTGTGACCCTGGAATACATGGCCCTGGAGGGGGTGATCAGTCTTCTGGATGCCGTGGAACGCCTGCGCTGCGGGATGAGGATGACGGCGGAAATAGCCGGAATTCTGCTGACCATGGTGCAGCCGCGATTGATCCAGATGCGCCGGATCCGTGAATTATTGAGAGGGCGGTATGGCCCGATGGTGCTGCAAACCGAAATCCCCCGGGATGCGCGCCTGGCCGAAGCGCCTGCTTTCAGCCATTCCATATTTGAACACGCGCCTGATTCCCGGGGAGCCGGCGCGTATGCCCGCCTGGCCGATGAGGTCTGGCGGCGAATTCACCCGTCTTCCGGATAAGCGGATGATGCTGTTTGCCGGGATGTCCGTCTGATCCGCGGCAATCGTGAGGAATTTCTGATGACCAGTAAACTGACACCTGATATTTTTCAGCGTACCGCTCCCGGCGTCATATCGGCCGGAATACCGGAAAAAAAGCCGGACGATGTCTCCGCCGATACGCCGCCGGTTTCCCCGGAATCCGAAGCGCCCGCTTTCGATGGGTCGCTTTCTGCGGCCAAACGCATAAAGATGCTGGCCGAAGAAATTGCCGCCGGAGGGATGCCTCGGCCGTTCTCCGGGGAACTGCTCGACTCCCTGACGCCCCGGGACCAGGCCGTACTGGGCGCGGTCAATCTGCTCCTGGAAACAATGATGGCACCGGAACAGTTCACCGGGATTACCCGCGCGGTGGAAAAAATCGCCGCCGGAAACCTGGAAGAGATCCAGGATCTGGAACAGCTGAAGGAAAGATTCCCCAACGACCGGATCACGCCAGCCCTTATCACCGTGATATCGTCTCTTCGGGAGGTGGTGGAGGAAATCGTCATGCTGTCCGACAGCGCTTTTGCCGGCCGCCTCCATATCCGGGGAAACGAAGAGCGGTTTTCCGGCGAATACCGCCGTATCATTGCCGGCGTCAACCGCATTCTGGACCAGGTGGTGACGCCCCTGATGCAGACAGCGGAACAGGTATACCGGATTTCCAGAGGGGACTTGCCGGAAAAAGACAGTATTGAAGCAAAAGGCGATTTCAACGAGATGCGCTCTTACATGAATTCGCTCATCGACGCCATGCAGCGGATCACCCGCCTGGCGAAGTCCATCGCGGCCGGAGAACTGCGTGTCGGGCTGGAAATGCGTTCGGAAAAAGACCAGCTCATGAAAGCCCTGGGGACCATGGTCAGCGGACTGAAGCATATTGTGAGGGATATCCAGGGGGTATCCCGCCAGGTGGCCATTGGCGCCAGGGAGGTGTCCCAAAATTCCGAACATTTTTCAGACGGCGCCTCACAGCAGTCCGCCAGCGTGGAAGCCATCTCCGCTTCCATGGAAGAGATCAACGCCACGGTCACGCATAATGCCGATAATGCCCGGGAAACGGCCTTTATTGCCGGCAAGGTGGCCGTGGATGCCCAGGAGGGCGGAGAGGCGGTGGAAAAAACGGTCCGGGCCATGAAAGAGATTGTTGACAAGGTTGGCGTTATTGAAATCATTGCCCGCCATACCAATATTCTGGCCCTGAACGCCGCCATTGAGGCGGCCCGGGCCGGAGAGCAGGGAAAGGGATTCGCCGTGGTGGCCACCGCCGTGCGCAAACATGCGGAACGCAGCCTGAATGAAGCCAAAGAGATTCGGGCCCTGTCCGTCAATAGCATGGAGATAGCGGAAAAGACCCGGCAGCTGATCGAAAACATGATCCCGGATATCCAGAAAACCTCGGAGCTGGTGCAGGAGATTGATGTGTCCAGTTCTGAACAGGCCAATGGGGTGCATCAGGTGACCGCCGCCATCCAGCAGCTGGAAAGCACCGTGCAGGCCAATGTGGGGTCCACGGAAGAGCTGGCGGCTACCAGTGAACAGATGTATGTGCAGGCGGAACGGCTGCTGGAAATCACCGGTCTGTTCAAAATCGACGATGAAAGGGAGGAGAACGCTTTTGCCGACCGCCTTTCCCTCCCGATTTCGGAAGACCAGCGCACGGGGCGGCGCCCTTCGGCGGAACGGGATCCACGTGATGCGGCCGCGCGAAAATCCGTCCGTCTCCAGGGGCTGAATTACGATAAAGAAGAATACGAACAGTATTGACGGAAACAGGGAATTCAGTGTCAAATGACAAACGTGTGACGTCCGGAAAAAACGCGCCGGATAATATTGCCGCAAATCCCCTGCGGGAATTCATGACTTTCTGGCTGGGAGATTTCGAATACGCGGTGGATCTCCGGTTTGCCCGGCAGGTGCTGGAGGCGGCGCCGGTCACGCCGATTCCACGCATGCCGGATTTCATGGTCGGGCTGATCAATCTGCACAGCAATACCGTTCCGGTCATTGATCTGTCCCGCAAACTTTCGGTGCCCCGCTGCCCCTCGGATGAAGACTGCTTTCTGATTGTCAGGGCTTCCGTTCCGGGCTTGTCGGACCGGGAAATTCCGGCGGAAAATATTCCGTATCCCCCCCCGGATCAAGGTGAGCAGGTGACGGCTGGCTTTTTGGTGGATCAGGTAAAAGACATTTTGCGGATACCGGAAGATGAACTGCATCCCCCACCCCGTTTCGGCTCCGGGGTAGGGAAGCGGTTTATCCGGTCCGCCATTCGGCGGAAAGAATCATTCGTGATTGAACTTGATGTCATGGCGATTCTTTCGTATGCTGAAATGTCGGAGATATGGACCGCATGGGATACGGAATCACTGGTGACGGATCCGGCCTCAATCCCGGCGGGACGGGAGGATTGAGAGCCTGACTCGGCAAAAGACCGGCGGGCGGGAGCGAATGATATGGAAACAATGGATCGGTTGAATCGGCGGCGGATAGAAGCGGCCCGGTCCGGCGAAAAAAAAATAAAAGTGCTGGTGGTGGATGACTCGGCCGTCGTTCGTCAGACCATGAAGGAAATCCTGTCCATGGATCCAGAAATCGCGGTCATCGGAACGGCGGCGGATCCATATATCGCTGCCAATAAAATCAATAAGGAAGTGCCCGATGTCATCACCCTGGATGTGGAAATGCCCCGGATGGACGGCATCACCTTTCTGCACAAGGTCATGACCCAGCATCCGATTCCGGTGATCATCTGTTCCAGCCTGACGGAAAAGGGCTGTGAAACCACCTTGAAAGCGCTGGAATACGGCGCGGTGGAAATTATCCAGAAACCCCGGCTGGGGGCAAAAAAATTTCTGAAAGAATCCAGGATCACCATATGCGACGCGGTGAAAGCGGCGGTAAGCGCCCGGCTGCGCCCGGTGGTATCCCATCTCCACAGGGTGGAAAAAAAGCTGACCGCCGATGCCGTGATTCCCCCTCCCGGTGAGCGGACCATGTTCCGCACCACGGAGAAAGTGGTCACGGTGGGGGCTTCCACCGGCGGCACGGAGGCCCTGCGCGTATTTCTGGAAACACTTCCCGTTGACTGCTCCGGCATTGTCATCGTCCAGCATATGCCGGAAAATTTTACGCGCGCGTTTGCCAATCGCCTGAACGATTTTTGCCAGATTGAGGTGAAGGAAGCCGAAAACGGGGATTCGGTGCTGCGGGGCCGCGCTCTGATCGGGCCGGGAAACCGGCATATCCTGCTCAAGCGGAGCGGTACCCGCTATTATGTGGAGGTCAAAGACGGTCCTCTGGTCTGCCGCCACCGGCCTTCAGTGGATGTACTGTTTCGATCTGCGGCCCGTTATGCCGGTCCCAACGCCATCGGTGTCATCATGACCGGGATGGGAGACGACGGCGCACGCGGCATGACCGAGATGAAAAAGGCGGGGGCGTATAATATCGCCCAGGACGAAGCCACTTCCGTTGTTTTCGGCATGCCCAATGAAGCCATCAAGCGCGAAGCGGTGGACAAGATTCTTCCCATTGACGGCATTGCCGACGCCGTGATGCGTTTGACTGTCTGAAGGACGACGGGTTTTCGGCGTGAGCATGACCAATCTGAAAAAACTGATACGGATTCATATCGGGGAGTACCATGCCAGCCGGAGTCCGGTGGTGATCTATACCCTCCTGGGCTCCTGCATATCGGCCTGTCTGTTTGATCCCGTGGCCCGTGTGGGAGGAATGAATCATATTCTGATGCCCGGGCAGGCCGGCATGAACAGATTTGACGCCGCGTCCCGGTACGGCGTCAATGCCATGGAACTGCTCATCAACCGGATCATGAATCTGGGCGGGCATCGCCGCAGGCTGGTCGCCAAAGTGTTCGGCGGCGCCCGCACCATTTCCACGATTCCGGAACAGCACAGCATGGGAATCAAGAATATTGAGTTCATCAACGAATTTCTGAAGACGGAATCCATTCCCGTTCAGAGCAGGGATATCGGCGGCACCCAGTTGCGAAAACTGTATTATTATCCCCATACGGGCGAGGTATTTCTGAAGCGGGGGGTGCCGCTGCAGAAAACCCATATGCCCGATATGGAGAAAAAAGCCAGGAACCGCATCCAGAAAGACGGGGCAGGGAAGGTCACCCTTTTCTGATCGTCCGGGTGTTTTCAGGGACGGGCGAGTTTGACAACCATCATCCCGCCCCGCCGGCGTTTGACCAGGAGGAGGATCTTGTCCTTTCCGGCATCATTGAGCTGTCTGCTCAGTTTTTTCGCCGATGAAACCGCTTCCCTGTTTATTTCGAGCACCAGATCTCCCGCCTGTAATCCGGCGGCGGCGGCGATGCCGTCTGGTTCCACATCCGTGACAACCACTCCTTTATCGTCTTCCTCCAGATCGAACCGCCGGCGGGCATCCGCCGTCAGATCTCCGAGACCCATGCCGAAACTTCCGTCCTGCTCCCGGCCGCCCTGACGCATGGCCATGCGCGGATCATTCGGGCGTTCCCCCAGTTCCGCTTCCAACGTCATGATTTTTCCTTCCCGGAGAATCTCGATTTCCACTTCTTCTCCCACGGCAAATCCAGCGATCCGGATGGATAATTGCCGGCTGGTCAGTGTGGGCTCTCCATTGACGGACAGGATGATATCCGCCGGACGGATGCCGGCCGTATCCGCCGGATCACCCGCATATACTTCTGATACCAGAACGCCCTTTCGTTTTTTGACCTTATAATATTCCCTGAGTTCCGGACTGAGATCCTGGATGCCAACGCCCAGCCAGCCCCTGGTGACTTCGCCTTTCTCTCTGAGCTGCCGGATGATGCCATCGGCCATATTGACAGGTATGGCGAACCCGATTCCCTGGCCGCTGGCGGTGATGGCCGTATTGATGCCGACCACCTCTCCCTTCATATTGAGCAGGGGACCGCCCGAATTGCCCGGATTGATGCTGGCGTCCGTCTGGATAAAATCATCGTATGGACCGGAGCCGATGGTGCGGCCCTTGGCCGATACAATCCCCTGGGTCACGGTATGTTCCAGGCCAAAGGGATTTCCGATGGCCAGCACCCAGCTGCCGACGCGCAGATTATCCGAATTGCCGAAGGGGAGGGGATGCAGATCCCGCGAAGGGGCGATGCGGATCAGGGCCAGGTCTGTATTGGGATCCCGCCCAATGATTTCCGCGTCGAATTCCTTTTCGTTTTTCAGGCGCACCTTAATCTCATCGGCGCCCTCGATGACATGGTGATTGGTGACGATATAACCGTCTTTGCTGATGATAAATCCCGAACCGAGGCTTTTCTGCCGGAAGCGGGGAGAAGACGGTCCGCCGGAAAAGGGACGAAAAAACTCTTCAAATGGATGCCGCTGGTTCTCGTCGCCGTAAAAATGACGGAATACCCGGCCGCCCTCCACTACTTTCACCGTGCGGATATTGACCACTCCCGGAGACGCCTTGTCCGCCAGATCGGAAAAACCGTCCAGGGGAGCGGCCGCCGCCGGAAAGGCCGATAGCCACAACAGGGAGAAGATCCCGATGAAAATTCCCGCCATTCCGGAGATACGCCGGTATTTCGTTTTCCCCGCTTCGCCTGTTTCCATCAGCGGCTCCCGGCCTTGTTCCAGTCGAATTGCTCTTTTGTCTGATTTCATGGTTTTCCTTTCAGTTTCATCATGAACTGCGCTCCGCCCCCCGCCGGGGCAATTGCGCGTTGGCTCAATCGCGGTGCGGATCCCTTATCCTGACACCCAGGATAAGGGGTCCAGATGACCGCAAGCTGACGGGAAAATGATTTTCTGGTCATCTTCCGAAAATATCCATGAATGCGGATGTGTTTTTTATTTGACACCGCCCTGAAAAATCCGGTATAGGAATAGAGTTGATTATGGGGATGTAGCTCAGATGGGAGAGCGCAGCGTTCGCAATGCTGAGGTCAGGGGTTCGATCCCCCTCATCTCCACCAACAACTGCTTCTGGTTTCTGAATTCCGCCGGCACCCGGCTTCCCCTGTCCATCCGAATCTCATATCATACCGTATCATACCGCACTTGTCAGTAAGGACGGCGCATGACCGATACCCAGCGCAAGGCCAGTCTTTCCCGCCGCACAGCAGAGACAGATATCTCCCTGTCGCTTCATCTGGATGATGCTGCGCCCCCCAAAATCAATACCGGAATACCGTTTTTCGATCATATGCTTCACCTGATGGCGGCCCACGGTCTGTTTTATCTGGACGTCAACGCCAGGGGGGATCTGGAAGTGGACGCCCATCACACGGTGGAAGATGTCGGGCTTGTGCTGGGCGATGCCCTGGAAACAGCTCTCGGGGACCGGATCGGTATCCGAAGATACGGCCATGCCCTTGTTCCTATGGATGAGACCCTCGCGGAAGCGGCGGTTGATCTGTCCCGTCGGCCGTATCTCGTGTTTACGGCCCCGGATACCGACGCCGGAGGCGGCAATTTTGATATCGGCCTGGCCCGCGAATTTTTCCGGGCGTTCTGCGTGAAAGGCGGGCTGAACCTTCATCTCCATGTCCGGTATGGGGACAATCGCCACCATATCCTGGAAGCAGCCTTCAAGGCTCTGGGCAGGGCATTGCGTGTCGCGGTGGAACTTGATCCACGCGGAACCGCCGTTCCATCCACCAAGGGGATCCTGTGATGTCATACCGGAAGGGGCGGCCCCGGATTTCTTTCCTGACGAAACCGGCGTATCTGTTTCGATCCGTCCGCCTGGCGGCGTTTTTTTTCGCCGCCGTCCTGCTTCTTTCCTGTGCCGGCGTGGACCGCCTGGTGGATGAAACACAGAAATCCCTGACCGAAAACCTGTTTGACCTGTTTGACCTGTTTGATCGGGACCGTTTCTGGCGGCGGGGCGGACGCTGGCTGACCGCAGCCGGACTGGTGGAAGCCGGTCTCCGGGATATAGTGGAGCCATTGCAGGAAGAATGATTATTATACCGGCAATTGATCTGAAAAGCGGCAAATGCGTCCGCCTGCGCCAGGGAGATATGGGGGCGGAAACCGTATTTTCGGACGACCCCGTGGCCATGGCCCGGAGGTGGGCGGAAGAAGGGGCGGAACTGATCCATATCGTGGATCTGGACGGGGCCGTCCGGAAAAAAATGTGCCATCGGGATCTTATCTCCCGCATGAAGGATGCCGCCGGCGTACCCGTACAGGTCGGCGGCGGCATTCGCGACCTGAAGGCGGTGGAAGACCTGATTCAGCTGGGGGTGGCCAGGGTGGTCATCGGCACCGAAGCCATCCGGAATCCGGACATGGTGAAAGAGGCCTGCGCCCGGTTTCCCGGCGCCATCGTGATCGGCATTGACGCCAGGGGCGGCAAGGCAGCCATTGAAGGCTGGACCGAAACCACCGGCGTGTCCGCCATTGATCTGGCGCGGGAATTTGAAAATGCCGGCGCGGCTGCCATTAATTTTACAGATATCCTTCGAGACGGCATGCAGACCGGTCCCAATATTGAGGAAACCCGCAAGCTGGCCGAGGCCGTATCCATTCCCGTGGTGGCTTCCGGAGGGGTGTCGAGCCTGAAAGATATCGAAGCGCTTCTGGCCGTGGCATCCGCCGGTATTTCCGGAGTAATTACGGGAAAGGCCCTGTACAGCGGGAGCCTGGATCTGAAAGAAGCCATTGCCCTGGCCGGAAAAGGGGCGTAATGCAGCGATTCCCGGGCGGCCGGCAATTTTCGAGGCATCGGTATCCACGGGGCGGATACGCCCTGCGGATGCATGACAGAACCAGATTACAGCAGAAGGAACCGACAGGGAAGGGACATGCCCATGCGGATCACGGATGCGCTGCTGGCGGAGATTCGTCAGTCGGCCGATATCATTGATATCATTTCCGCAGTGGTCCCTCTGAAAAAAAACGGACGGGAATACCTGGGGCTCTGCCCGTTTCATTCTGAAAAAACGCCGTCTTTCACCGTCAGTCCGGCCAAGCAGCTGTTTTATTGCTTCGGCTGCGGGGAGGGCGGCGATCTGTTTCATTTTCTGATGAAACATCAGGGGCTGTCTTTTCCCGATGCCGTGCGGATGATGGCGGGAAGGCACGGCATTCCGCTGCCCGGGGAACGGCGTTCTCCCGCCGAACGGCAGCGGGACCGGGAAAAACACCAGGCCATGCGCCTGCACGATTTTGCCGCTGGCTATTACCGCTCCCTTCTGCGGGAGCCTGCCGGACGCGCGGCCGTCCAGTATCTGCAAAAACGGCGGCTTCTGCCCGATACGGTGACGGCGTTCGGTATTGGCGCCGCATCCGAAAACTGGGACGGGCTGGTACGGCATGTGGAAAATAGCGGCATGGATCCCGCCTGGCTGGTTCCGGCCGGCCTGGCGCTGCGCCGCAGATCAGGGCAGGGATATATTGATCGCTTCCGGAACCGCCTCATGCTGCCCATATGGGACAGCCAGCGGCGCGTCGTGGGTTTTGGCGGCCGGGCGCTGTTTTCGGACCAGACACCCAAATATTTGAATTCACCGGAAACCGTCTTATTTAATAAACGCCGGTTCCTGTATTTTCCGCCGCCGGGACCAGCGGGCGGAAAAAGATCTGGAGACGATATCCTTCTGGTGGAAGGATACCTTGATGTCATTGCGCTCTGGCAGCATGGTATTTATCATACGGCCGCCAGCCTCGGGACGGCCCTTGGTGAAGACCATGTACGTCTTTTGCGCCGGCGGGCGGAACGGGTGATCCTGGTATTTGACGGAGACGAGGCCGGCATGCGGGCGGCGGCGCGAAGCGTGCGTCTGCTGCTGCGTTTGCGGATGCCCGGAAAAATCCTGACGCTGCCCCAGGGGGAAGACCCTGATTCCTTTGTTTTTAAAAACGGGCCGGGCCGATTTCTGAACCTTGCGGAAAACGCGGCGGGACTGATTCCCTTCCTTACCCGGCAGGCCATTGCGCGGAAAGGCGATGACGCGGAAGGAAAACGCCTGGCGGTGGAGGAGGTCGCCGAGGTGGTGGCCGAAAGTCCGGATGCCATGGCTCGGGCCCTGTATGCCCGTGAGATTGCCGACTATATCGGCGTGGATGAATCCCTGGTGCTGGAAAGAATTCAGCACCACGGGAAGCGGCTGGCAAAACAGCAGCGGAAGACGGCTTTTCCGGGTGCACCATCCTCCTTTACCGTGCGCGGGAAAATCGCCGGAAAGCAGCGCGGACCAATGGATGCCGCATCCCGCTATCCTGGTATCAACGGCAGTGGGCACCAGGATGAAAGCGGATCCAGCGCTTTTTTTTATGCTGCGTACCCCGGTGGAACAGATTCCCGCAGCGTATTCCTGGGAGAACGCGACAGCCCGGATGCCGGTTTTCGGAAAGACGCGTCCCGGCTGGAGGAAAAAGTGATCGCCATGATCCTGCAATGTCCGGGAATGAGAGACGAAATTCACCGGCGGGATCTTCTGGCGTATTTTTGCGACGCCCGGCTTCGTCGTTTGGGAGAATGTCTCCTGGCATCCGCCGGGTCGGACGAGACCTGCCTGGAGGCAGACGCCTGCGGCCTGATCGGCGGTCTGGACAGCGAGCCGGAGCGTCATATTGCGGCCCGGCTCGCCTTCATGCGGGAAGAATGGGATACTGAAGGCTGTCGCCGGCTGCTGGCCCAGTTTGAACGGAGACGGCGATCCGGCAGGGAAGCCGGATTGCTGGAAAAAATCGAGAATGCCCGCAGAAACGGGGATCAGGCACTGCTTCTGGAGCTTCTGGCCGAAAAGCAGCGCCGGGCCCGTGAGCGGGAATCCATAACCTGATGGGTGCGGAGGTATGATCGTATGGCAGAAAATTCCGCTGCGAACACTTCCACGGACAGTTCTTCCGAAAAACTCAATGATACTGCGGCGATAACCAGGGAAAAGGTCAAGCGTGTACTGAAAGTTCTGATTGCAAAGGGCCGGGAGCAGGGCTACCTGACGTATGATGATATCCATTCCGCACTGCCGGATCAGGATTTGTCTCCGGAACAGCTTGATGAAGTGCTGCTTCAGTTCGATCGTCTCGAAATAGACGTACTGGACGCAAAAAACGCCGAACTTCGGAAAATGAAGGCTGCGCCTGATCCGTCTGTTATCGCAAACGCAAAAAAGAATAAAAACGCTGCAGCGCCGCCCACCAAGATCAATACCGACCAGGATATTTCCGAATTCGGAACCGTTACGGATCCCGTAAAAATGTATCTGCGGGAAATGGGCATGGTGACCCTTCTCAGCCGCGAGGAAGAAGTGGATATCGCCAAGAAAATTGAGCTGGGGGAGCAGGATGTCCTGCGCGCCCTTATGGATACATCTCTTGGCGTGGAGATCATCCTGAACCTGGGGCAGGCCATTGAAACCGGTGAACTGCGGCCCAAGCACGTTCTCCGGGATCTGGATGAAGGCGACGCCTATGTGGACGAAGAAATTCAGATCGAATCCTTTCTCAGGACCATTCACTCCATCCGGGATATCTACGAAGAAATCCGGGTGTATCGGGCTCAGCTGCTGAGCCGTGTGGATCCACCGGATGAACAGCGGCGGATCCGCCGGAATATCGGGCGGCGCAACGGTAAAATTTTTGCTCTGCTCAAGGAATGGCGCCTGGAAAGCGGGGTGATTGATCGTATTGAAAACCGCATCCGAAATAATATCAAATGGTTTGAAGATCAGAATGCCGCGATGGCCGCATGCGCTGACACCTTGGGGGCCACGGTGACGGCAATACGCCAGCATGTCAGCGATGAGGAGAGATTCATCGAACGGTTTTCCTCCGGAAGCCTTTTGTCCGCCGATGCGCTGCTGGAACTCTATCATACCGCCAGTCACATCGTGACGAGCGTGGAACAAAAAGAAATGGAGATCAAGGGCAATATTCGGCACCTCAAGCGGGTTGTCACGGGCGTGGAGGAGGGCCGCCGCCGGGCCAAGGAGGCCAAAAGCGATCTGATCCGCGCCAATCTGCGTCTGGTGGTCAGCATTGCCAAAAAATACACCAACCGGGGGCTCCAGTTTCTGGATCTCATTCAGGAAGGCAATATCGGCCTGATGAAGGCGGTGGATAAATTTGAATACCGCCGCGGCTATAAATTTTCCACCTACGCCACCTGGTGGATCCGTCAGGCCATCACCCGCGCCATCGCCGATCAGGCCAGGACCATCCGGATTCCTGTTCACATGATCGAGACCATTAACAAACTGATCCGCACCTCCCGGTATCTGGTGCAGGAACTGGGGCGGGAGCCGTCTCCGGAAGAAATCGCCGAAAAAATGGAAATCTCTCTGGATAAGGTCCGCAAGGTTCTTAAAATCGCCAGGGAACCGATTTCTCTGGAAACGCCCATTGGCGAGGAAGAAGATTCCCATCTGGGCGATTTCATTGAGGACAAGAAATTCATGCTGCCCTCGGATGCCGCCGTGAGCTTGAACCTGGCGGAACAGACCCGCAAGGTGCTGGCCACACTGACGCCCCGCGAGGAAAAGGTTCTGCGGATGCGGTTCGGCATCGGAGAAAAGGCCGATCATACCTTGGAGGAAGTGGGGCAGGACTTTGCGGTGACCCGGGAACGGATCCGGCAGATCGAAGCCAAGGCCCTGCGCAAATTGCGGCATCCCACCCGCAGCCGCAAGCTCAAATCCTTTATTGATCACTGAAACGGGCTTTGCCCGTAATCCGGGGGAGGGGAGATGCGGCGGGGCCGTTTTTTAAAGAACTTTTTCATAGAAGTTTTTTAGGGGATGCGGTTGCTCCTTGACAAGAGCCGGCGCGAGGGGTAGGGAACACGGTCACGGTTGCCTCATGGGCCTATAGCTCAGCTGGCAGAGCCACCGGCTCATAACCGGTAGGTCCCTGGTTCGAATCCAGGTGGGCCCACTCATGGAAAAATGGTAAAAAAGGCGTGGGCGAGCCCGCGCCTTTTTTACCATTTTTTCGGCGCGGAATTTTTGGCAGGGAGGTGGATATGTGTCTCGCGGCAAGGGATCTCATGATATTGATGGATGAGCTGGCTCCGCCGCACCTGGCGGAGGAATGGGATCGGTGCGGCCTTCAGGCGGGCAGTCCGTCCTGGCCGGTAACCCATGTCCGCGCGGCCCTGGATCCCTCTCCCGGCGTTATTGAACGGGCCGTGCGCGATGGCGTCCAGATGCTGATCACCCACCATCCCCTGCTCTTGAAACCCCTGACCGTGGTCAATCCGGATTCCGGTGTCTCCGCCCTTGTCTGCCGCGCCCTGGAACACCGCATGGTCATATTTTCCGCCCACACCAATCTGGACAGCGTCCGGGGTGGTATCAACGATCTGCTGGCGGACCTGATCGGCCTGGAGACCACGGGCCGAAGCGCCCTTACGCCCCCTCCGTCCCCGGCGCTTTGCAAATTCATTGTATTTGTTCCACCTTCCCATGAACAGGAGATCCTTTCCGCCCTTTTTGAAAACGGCGCCGGGCGGATCGGTGATTATGACGCCTGCTCCTTTCGCATGGCGGGCACCGGCACCTTCCGCCCGGGAGGAGCATCCACACCGTATTCCGGAGCCATCGGCGAGATTGCCCATGAGTCCGAACTGCGTATTGAAGCCCTGGTCCGGGCGGTGGATCTGGCAAGAACGGTGGCGGCTGTCAAAGCCGCCCATCCCTACGAAGTCATGGCCTGGGATGCCTATCCGCTGCACGAAGGCGAAACCGGACGTCCCCTGGAAGGGCTGGGCCGTGTCGGCCGTCTCATGGAACCGCTTACCCTTGGAGAACTGGCCGGAAACCTCAAACAGGTTCTGTGCGCTCCAGGGCTGCGTGCCGTGGGGAATCCGGATCATGTCGTGGTCCGGGCGGCGATCTGTTCCGGATCCGGGGGCAGTCTTTTGCCCAGTTTTTTTTCCTCGGACGCGGATGTTTACCTTACCGGGGATATCAAATACCATGAGGCCATGACCGTGCTGGACAACGGCCGCTGTCTGATTGACGCGGGGCATTTTCCCACCGAACGGATCATGATGCCCACGCTGATGGAGCGTCTGGGAAACCGGATCAGGGACCGGTTTCCCGAGGCGGCGGACAAGCTGATACTGGATGTCTGCCCGGAGGAACGAGATCCCTTCCGCCTGGTTTGACAGCTTATTTTGAGCCATATTTTTTGATATGGTGCGATCATCCAGAAAGCGGGGCGCGGGATGAAAGACCAGATTCTTTTGATGGCCCGATGGCAGGGACTGAAAAATGAAACGGAAGCCCTGGAACGCCGCATCGGGGCCCTGCCGGACAAAATCGCCTTGCTTGATCAGGAACTGGCGGCCCGGGAAGAAGAGGCTGCGGCGGCAGAAGACGCCATATCCCGGATGAAAAAGGCGTATCGGGAACTGGATCGCAACGCACGGGATCTTCTGGCCCGCATCAAGGGAAAAGAGGCCCGCCTTCCGTCCGTGAAAACCAATAAGGAATACCAGGCCATCCTCAAGGAAATGGACGCGGGGAAGGCGGAAAATTCCCGGATGGAAGACCGCATGCTGGAAATGCTGGACGAAATTGAAACGGCCGAAACCACGGCGGGCCATATCCGTTCGGCAACAGCCATTGTCCGGGAACGCGTGGCGCGGGACAGGGAAGAAATCGCATCGGAACAGCGGCGCCTGATCACCGAAAGAGATGCCGTCCTGCGGCGGTTTTCGGAGGTGGACGAGGAGCTGGAAGCGTCCCTGAAGGAAAAAATCGGGGCGGTCATGGCCCGGTGCAAGACACCGGCTGTCGTACCGGTCCGGAATTCCGTGTGCTTCGGGTGCCATATGAATATTCCCCGCCAGCTCTATAATGAACTGCAGCTATATGAAAACTTGAAATATTGTCCCTTTTGTTCCAGAATCCTGTATTGGGATCCGGTGGGCGAACCGGATTCTTCATCCTGACGGGCGATACAAAAAATACCGGTTTGGACGGCCGGAGCAGCCGGATGATCGCCGGTTTTGATGCAAGTGCAAAGCCGGAGGAAAGTCCGAACACCACAGGGCGGGACGCTCCGTAACGCGGAGTCGCGGCAACGTGAAGGCAAGTGCAGCAGAGAGCAGACCGCCCCGTCGTTTTTTGGCGGGGTAAGGGTGAAAGGGTGCGGTAAGAGCGCACCGGTTCTCCGGGCGACCGGGGAAGCCAGGTAAACCCCGTCCGGTGCAAAACCAAATAGGGAAGCGCTTGAGGGCGGCCCGTCCGATGCTTCCGGGTAGGTTGCAAGAGCCGCCGGGCAACCGGCGGCCTCAGAGGAATGATCATCACCCGGTTTTCCGGGAACAGAATTCGGCTTACAGGCTGCTTTGGCCGTCCTTTCCGGATTCGCACACTTTTTCAGGCGGGATCAGAATATGCTGTTGATCGAAGAACTGAAAGTGGAAGTTGACGGAAACCCCATTCTCAAAAATATCAATATGGAGATCCCCGCCGGAGAGACTCATATTCTCTTTGGCCCCAACGGGAGCGGCAAAACCACATTGATGAAAACCCTTATGGGCTTCACGGGATATGAGGTGGCCCATGGGAAGATCACCTTCAAAGGGGAAGACATCACCCATATGTCCATACATGACCGGGCCCGGATGGGGCTCGGCATGATGTTTCAGCGCCCTCCCAGCATCCCGGGACTCAAAACCCGGCATCTGGTGGATCTATGCGACCGGAACGATGTTCAGGACAGGGATCTTCTGGCCCGCAGGCTGAACATGTCCGCTTTTTTGGACCGGGACGTGAACCATCATCTGTCCGGCGGTGAAATCAAGCGGTCTGAATTATTGCAGCTTCAGGCCCAGCAGCCGGATCTGGTGATGCTGGACGAACCGGAGTCCGGGGTGGATCTGGAAAATATCGAACTGATTGGCGATCAGATCAATCATCTGCTGGGGCGGACCATCTCTTGTCCCGGAGAAGCGTCCCGAAAGGAGATTCTCGGACGGCGGAGCAAAAGCGCCCTGGTGATCTCCCATACCGGTCATATTCTGGACTATATCACGGCGGACAAGGGCCGGGTGCTCTATGACGGCGTGCTGTGCTTTACCCGGAACGCCCGGGAAATTCTGAAATGGATCCGCAAACACGGATACGAGGAGTGCGCCCGATGCAGTATATAGAAAAACCCGCGCCTGTCCATCCCGAGGATTTCATGGCTGAGGCCGCTCCTCATGAGTATATCAATGATCTTGGCGTGATTGACGCCTCGGATTCCGAAAAAATGCTCAATGTGGGGGTGGATCTGGAGGAAACGGCCCGCGCCGGCACCTTTATTCAGAAAGACAACAGCGTCATCCACTGCAAGGCAGAGGTAAACGGCGTGGAAATCATGGGGATCCAGGAGGCGCTCCGTGAGAAAGCCTGGTTGAGCGAATATCTCTGGACGGCCATATCGGCCGACAAGGATGAATTCACCGCCCATGCCCGCCGGATGCCCGAACAGGGCTATTTCATCCGGTCCCTGCCCGGGGCGAAGATCACGGATCCGGTGCAGTCATGTCTGTATATCGCCAAGGAGGGATTTGCCCAGAACGTTCATAATATCGTGATCGCGGAAGAGGGATCGGATATCCATATCATCACCGGATGCGCCACATCCCCCCATCTGGAAAGCGGTCTGCATGTGGGCGTCTCCGAATTTTTTGTCAAGAAAAACGCCCGTCTCACCTTCACCATGATCCATGACTGGGGCAAGACAGTCAGTGTGCGGCCCAGCTCCGTCACCCATGTGGAAGAGGGCGGCGTGCTGATATCCAATTATATTTCTCTGAAACCGGTGGGGTCTCTGGAAATGTTCCCTACGACCATTCTCAGGGGAAAAGGCGCGGTGGCCCGGTTCAATTCCGTCCTGGTGGCCGGGGAGGGATCATATCTGGATGTGGGATCCCGCGTGGTGCTGGATGCTCCGGATACCCGCGCGGAAATTATCTCCCGCGGCGTCAGCGCCGGCGGCGCCATCATTGCCAGGGGGGATCTGGTGGGAAAACATCCGGGTGTGCGGGCGCATCTGGAATGCAAGGGTCTGATCCTTGACAACGGCCTTCTGCACGCGGTTCCGGAACTTCAGGGCCATGTGCCGGATGTGGAAATGTCGCACGAAGCTGCCGTGGGCAAAATTGACCGCCAGGAAATCGAATACCTCATGGCCCGGGGCCTGGATGAAAACGAGGCGGTTTCCACCATTGTCCGCGGTTTTCTGAATGTGGATATTGAGGGCCTCCCGCCCCGGCTCCAGGAACAGCTAAACAGGGCAGTGGAAGAGACCCAGGCGGATATGATGTAATGGAAGGACAACCAGAGCACGAGTACGCCAACACCTTTTCGGTCAAGGTGCGGCTGTTTTCCGCAGACTACCTGAATTACGCCCGGTTTCTGCTCAGCCCCCAGGCCCCGGTCGAAGGGCATGCGCATACCAAGAAACTTTTTTCCAAATTCATCGGCACATCTGCTGTTCTGGAAGATTTTCTGGATTATCACGGGGCCAAGAACAACGCGGAATGGTTTTATTACCGGGAACTCAGCGCCGCCGTCCGGCATCTCAGCCTCGCGGCGTACAGTCAGAAGCATATCCTGACCCGCCTGGAATTCTATCTTCTCAATGATATCCCCGCATTCCAGGAAGCCGGAAAGGAAGCCCTGAATTCCTTTATTGATTTTCTACGCCGCATCGCCGCCGTCGTTATCGAAGAGGCGGACCGGCTGGGGATCCGGGTTCCGGAACGGAAGCCCTTTGCCTCTGATTTTCCTTCCACCACCACCACCGCCCATGACCGCTTGAATCATAATATTGATAAGCATCATGAAGGAAGCCGCTCCCAGGAAGAACAGTCCCGCCAGATTGTGAAAATTGCCAGCAGTTTCCTGCATATCGCCCAGTATTTTGAACTGTATCATTTTTATGAGCCCATCCCCAGGGAAGAAATCGACCGGATGGTGCCGGATGTGATCAATGAAGTGGAAATCCGCCGGTATGAAATGCTGGTGCATAATCTACAGTCCTCGTTCGATACATATGTCTCCCATAGCGGATTCAATACCGTCAATATCAAGCTGAAGAAACTCCGTTCCCATTTTTCCGTGGTCTTCCATCTGCTTCAGTTGATGGGAAGACTTCTCCATTATTACGAGCGGCATCTTTATGAGGCGGGAAAGGATATTTATCAGAAGGTCCAGAACCGGCTCAGTGAGCTGACCGATCCCGGCCGTTTGTTGGATATCACCATTAATTTCGGCTTGTTTTATGTTTGCCGTTTCCTGTCCGACGGCAAAGAGGTGGCCCGGGAATTATTGCAGGAAAACGTGGAGCGTTCCACTGTAACGCTCCCGGTGCCGCACCCCAGGGGATTTCACAGCCGTCCCAGCCTCATGGTCGCCAAAGTGGTGCAGCATTACGGCGGGCCCGTGGAACTGCAGGTCGCCGATTGCCGATTTGACGCCAGTTCCGTCCTGGATCTTCAATGGGCCGGCGGGAAGATCGTGAACGAATCCATTACCGAAGTCATCTTTGAAGGAGATATCCGCTCCCTGAAAGATCTGGAAATCCTTGCCGGGGCCAATTACGGGGAGGATGCCATGGGGAATAATATTCCGCTACCCAGGGAAATCCGCTATCTCAGGGACTGATATTTGGTTCATGAGAAGGATGCAGAAGATAGAAGAAGATGCCCCATTGGTTCTTTGGGGGTGCAATGCGATAATTTAGATTTTGCCTGAACAGGGCAGAAATGATCGTCAATCATAAATTTTTATAACTGCCTGATTTAATTAGTACTTAAAAAAATAACCCAGAACTTTCCCTGATCTTCTGAGGCTAAAAATTCAGAAATCTAAATTATTGAATTGCACCCTTCGTTCCCTTTCTTTTTGTGTTAGCTGGTTTGGAGAAACCGTAATTTACTAAAAAAAGAATAAAAATGGAAGCCTCCTTCTGCTTTTTAGGCAATCTAAATTATTGAATTGCACCCAAACGGGAATGCGAGAGACGCCTGCGGGACAATCGTACAGGCCCACCCCGGTGAAGGCCCGAACGGTGCCCGGATCGACTGATACGGGTAAATGATAATGACAAGTAGGAGGGGTGTACTTGTGAACAGAATGCCGCAGCCGCTGGAACTGTTTGCAGTGTCGCAGTCTGCCGAAAGTCTGGGAAGAAGTGACCGGTCAATCCTGCCGGGGCACTGATTTCCTGATCAGCCGAACCGTCTTGGTACGTGATCCGTATGCCGGGTGGTGTGGGAGGGGGCAGCCGCGAGGCTGCTCCCTATCCCTATGTGTCAGGATAGTTGCCACATGAACCACAACGATCTATAACAGGGCGCAGGAGGTTCATGCATGAGATATCCACAGGCACGAAAAGAGTCG
>PDWI01001364.1_pt1 | contig 38576 bp, 38 predicted proteins | sample 1430891 | NCBI WGS metagenome assembly PDWI01 (sample SAMN01162508, study PRJNA174530) | Oral metagenome, whole genome shotgun sequencing project. | biome: Marine environment; feature: Marine mammal; material: Swab sample of the gingival sulcus; isolation source: swab sample of gingival sulcus... | reverse complement strand
TTAAGAAAAATTCAAAGGAAGCAAAATGAAGATATATTCTAAATTTTTGTTGTCGGTATTACTATGTATAATTGCCGTTTTTAATCTATTTAATTTCTCCTCTTGTGATGATAACAATACTATACACCCAAAAATTGTAACTGGAAGAAGAGACTATATTTGGGAAGAAGATACTCTCGATGTGCCAATAGATAATTATATTTCTTTTAGAGATATTGTAGGAAACTCCCCAAATGATATTTGGCTTGGAAATTTACAACCTGGTTTATGGCATTATGATGGTAATAATTGGGAGAATGTCCAATTCCCTGAATTAACGCCTTCCGCTTTATGTCTCTTTGAAGATAATACTCTCTGGGTAGGAACAAGTCAAAATTCTATTTTAAAAAGAGAAAACGGAATTTGGACTGAAAAGTTTGATCTTGAGTTTGAAGATTATGATATTATAGATGTATTTGGAATGTATGGGAAGGAAAAAAATAATATATATGCAGTTGGAATGGTCAATAAGACAATTATTCCTGGTGAAGAATATGAGAATAAAGCAATTATTTTACATTATGATGGACATGATTGGGAATTCTTAGATATTCCTAATTTGGATGGAGTTGGATTTCACAGAATTTCATATCAAAATGATCTTGATTTGTATTTTATATTTGCTAATAAATTTAAGGATGGGATTTTACGAGATAAGCTATTTACATTTGATGGAGAAAATCTTTCAGAAGTTTTATCTACACCCGGATCGATTAGTTTAAGTAAATTAAATGGAGTAGTTTATATTAACCATGATTTTAAGGTCTATAAATATAAAAATAACAAATTAGAACTATGGAAAGATTTTACAGGAACAGAATTCATTTCAAATTTTGTTGGACGAGGGGAGAACGATTTTTTTAATAGATCTAAAAACGGAGTTGGACACTACAATGGAGTAGATTATAAAACAATTTATCCCACTCATTTAGAAATTTATACAAAGGTAATCTTCGAAAAAGAAGTATTTATTACAGCTTTTGATTTTTATAATAAGCATTATATAATAATCCATGGTACTCTTAAAGAATAATTTAGGAGGTTTGAGTTATAAAAATAAAAGAGGGGAAAGTACTGGTACTACTTTCCCCGAAAGCAATTAAAAGTAGGCTACTCACCTAAGGTATAAAATTATACCCTTTTTTAATTGAAATTAATTATACCAAAAATTTCATTTATTAATGGAGAAATTTATGAAAAAGATTTATTTGGTTTTTACAGTTTTTAGTATGGTTTTTAATTTGTTATTTGCACAAAGTATCTCATTTGTCAATCCATCTAATGCAGAAGTTTTATCTGGTTCATGGTCGCAAACAACAATACCTGTAAATTTAAATTATTCAACAAGAAATAGTGAATACCCCCCAGGATACGTAATTGCTGATAAAGTTAAATTATCAACAGGAACAAATACTTATTGGGACTCTTATGATGAAAATATTCCTCAATGGTTTTATCTAACACCGGGAACTTATACTTGGACATTAGAGTTATGGGAGCTTTTTCTGGGAGGGAATAGTTTTATAAAAACTGCAACAAAAACAATAACATTTTATGTTCGTCATACAATAACTGTTAGGAATAATTTTACAATATCTGCGAGTACAATAAAAATAGATAATTTAATAAAAACTAGTGGAACAAAAGTTTTAAAATCTCCTGGCGATAACTTAACACTTGGAGCAATTGAACAAACATACGATGGAAAATTTTATATCTGGCAAACTGAAGGAAGTGAGAAAAGCAAATGGGAAATCACTAAATATAATTCATCCACAAGTAATATGTCCTTCAACAAAAATCACACATATTTTGTTCAAACCAACGATAACATGTCTGTAATTGTAGCTAACTTAAAGGTTCATCAAGTCCCAAATACACCTAGTATTTCAATGAGTGGAAATTGGGGAGATAACCCAACCTTAACATTCTACGGTGGAGGAAATAATGTAGATCATTATGTATTGAAAAAAGAATATGATTTCGGTTCCGGTTATGGTAATCCAAGTTATGTTAACATTACAGGAAATTCTTATACCGATCCAAATGTTGAAATAAGAAAATTTGGTGGAGACCTTACGGCAAGATATTCAGTAAAAGCTGTTGATGTTTGGAATTATGAGTCAAACTATTCAAGTACTGTATCAACAAATGGGCAAAGCCTTTGGAAAAATGGAAGTACTCAAGAAGAGATTATAAACGAATATGCATTAAATTCAAATTATCCAAATCCATTTAATCCAACAACACAAATAAGTTATCAAATACCAGAAGATGGTCAAGTAAACTTAACAATTTATAATTCTCTTGGTGAAGAAATTTCAAACTTGGTTAATAATTATCAAGCCAGTGGAAAATATAATGTTCAGTTTGATGCTTCAAATTTACCTAGTGGTGTTTACATTTATAGACTAAGTTCTGGGAATTTTACAGCTACAAAGAAAATGCTACTGACAAAATAAAAAATCAATAAATTAGATAATGATATAGAAATCAAGAATTAATAAACCTGCGAAATTAAGAAATCATCGCAGGTTTATTTTTTACAAATTAAAATAATTTTTGAAATTCTTTTTTATCTCTGTTTTTCCAAGCTCCTTTATGATATGCATATCCGGCAACTAATGGCATTGCCAAAGTAGCTTCAGAATAAACCATTTGTTCAAATGTGGTTTCTACTTTACCCCAAGAGCTGGCTTCTTTTAATGTAGAACCTGAAAGAGCACCATCTCTTTCATCGGCAACAGTAATTTGAACAGCATATTTGTGCATTGGTGCATCTTCTTGTAAAATATCAGCAGCAACAACAATATCTTGCGTAAAGTTTTTAGGAACACCTCCGCCAATCATAAAAATACCGGTTTCTTTTGTATTCATTTTAATTTTTGTTAGTTCCAAAAAATCTTTGCCTGAATCGAATGACAAGTGTTTTTCCGGATTTTTATGCTGGTGCATTACAATTCCAAATCCGGCTGAACAATCGGAAAATGCAGGTACAAAAATTGGCACATTATTTTTATAAGCTGCATAAATTACGCTATCATTTACTTTGGGTCCACCATTATTTTCTAAATATTTTCCAAACTCCCATAACAATTCTCTTGAAGAATATGGTCTTGGTTCAAGACTATCAAAAATTTCTGCTGTAGTATCATCACAAATTCTTAATTCATCTTCATCAATATATGTATCATAAATTCTATCAATATTTAATTCTCGTAATTTATTATCATCACTAAATGGAGTACCAATATAGTGTTTGAACCCAAGAGCTTCGAAAAAGTCTTGATCAACCATTATTGCTCCGGTTGAAACAATCGCATCAACCATATTATTAGAAACTAAATCATAAACAACTTTTTTTAATCCGGCACTAAATAAACTTCCTGCTAAAGTTAAAATTACAGCACAATTTTTATCTTCTAGCATCATATTATAAATATTTGCAGCACGATTTAAATCGCGTGCAGAAAATGCCATTCTTTCCATTGAATCAACAAAATTAATAACATTATGTTTTTTTATATCAATATGTTCAATAGTCTTTTTTAGTAATTCTTTTTTATCTAACATTTTATTCCTCTAAGTAAATTTGTTTTATAATCTTATTAAGTAACCAATAGAATTTACAATAACAAACAAAAATCCGTAAATAAATTCTTTTATTCCAATAATTTTTACTTTTTCATTTTGCAAACTATTCTGAAAACCCAAATATACTCTAAACATTAATCCTACAACTGCAAATATTGAAAGAAGAGGCACAATTTCTTTATCATATAAAAAAATCAAAATTAAAAGAAAGCTTATTCCTATTAAATCAACTATAGTTTTATTTGGCTTAAATCCCTTAACAAATTTTAATTTATTATTTATATAAAAAACGGTTTGTATTGATCTTGAAAAAACAATAATAACAAACCCAACTACAAATTCTAATTCCCAATTATTTTTAAGTAAAATAGAAGATGCCATTAGTGCAACTGCAACTTGTGGAATAAGCTCAAAAAATAATTTGCGATTAATATTTGCAGCTTCAGATATCTTAAATATAACCATCAAAAAAATTGCTAAAAGAAATGGCCAAAAGAAAAAATAGTTTGAACTACTATAAATAACACAATAAAGAATTAAGGTAGTTATTAATAGATAAACCGATAAAACTACATAAGAAATTGCTAAAAGAGTTTTAGGAGTTTGCTTAATAATATATGTTGATGGCTGATAAGCTAAAAATAGCAGAAATGCACTAATTCCAATCAACAATCCATCTGTTGTATAAGAAATTAGTAACGCTAAAACAATTGGTTCCAAAAAAAATCCCCAAGCACCATATTCGCAAGGATATGCGACTTTCTTAAAATTTTCTAATTTAAATTTCATATTAACTTTCGGTAAAAAATCAATTGTATTAAAATTTGGAGTGAAAAAACAATCAATTAAATAGTAATTTGTTTAAACAAAATTTTTGTATTTTTTTATTATTACAATTTAACAATCTTAATGTTATTCTTACTATATTTTTCTAAAAGAGTAAGATTATAAATAATAATTATACCAGTTACTTTTATCGAGATTATGAAAAATATTATATTAACCTTATTTTCCTTTGTTTTCATTTCATGTACATCACAGAATATTAATCTTTTAAACAAGACCAATAAAAACATAAGTATCATTCCCGAATCTAAAGTTGTTAAAATCCCTCTTTCTGGAAAAATTTCAGAAAGAAGTTCAGAAATTTCTGGTCTTTGTTGGTATGGCGATAAACTAATTATTTTACCACAATACCCCAATAAATTTGGAACTGACTTTGGAAAAATATTTTATATTACAAAAAATAGATTAAACAAATTTTTAAGTGGTAAAGATACTTCAAAAATTGAAACCAATTATTTTTCGATAAATTTAGAGGGTTTTGAGAATTTATTTAGTCTTGGCTCCGGTTTTGAAGCAATTACCATAAAAAATGATACAGCATTTTTTTCAATTGAAAATTTAAGTTTTGGAAAAACAGAATCTATATTACTTAAGGGAATTATTGATAATGATAAAAAAGAAATTTCTCTAATAAAAAATTCAATAGTTAAAGATCCTATTAATCTGGATATTCACAATATTAGTGATGAATCAATTCTTCATTTTAATAATATTGTAATTCCTATTTACGAAGTTTACGGAAAAAATCTTAACACAAATCCCAAAGTTGCAATTTTTAATACAAATTTAGAATTTATAAAAGAAATTAAATTTCCACCAATTGAATATAGATTAACAGATGTTACTTCGGTAGATAACGAAGGAAAATTTTGGGCAATAAATTATTTTTATCCCGGTGATAATAGTAAGCTAGAACCGTCAAAAGATTATTTGATTGAAAGATTCGGAATTGGACACTCGCATTTTAATTCTGATCCTATAGAACGCCTTGTAGAATTTCAAATTATAGAAAACGAAATTATTATTGTCAATCAAGCTCCTATTTATTTAAGATTAATGAAGGGCAACAGCAGAAATTGGGAAGGAATAGCAAGATTTAATGATGGATTTTTAATTGCAACAGATACTTTTCCTGAAACAATTTTGGCTTTTGTGCACAAAAAATGAAGTTTTTCGAAAATCACATTTAAATAAATTAATATTGTAAATTCTTGACATTTCTCTACTATTCAGATATATTTATAGGCTCTAAAAAAAATCTCTTTTACGGAGTACGGAGGATATAGTTGAAACAAGAAAAAATGACAAAATTTATTAAAACCGAAGATGCCGATAGAAAATGGCATGTTATTGATGCTCAAGATGTAGTATTAGGTAGATTGGCAACTAAAGTTGCGACAATTATTCGTGGAAAACATAAACCAATTTTTACACCTAATATGGATACTGGTGATTTTGTGATAGTAATAAATGCTGATAAAGTAAAATTAACCGGTAAAAGAGAGCAATTAAAAACATATTTTACTCACTCTATGTATCCTGGTGGCGTAAAAGTTAAAACTTTTGCAGAATTACTGGAAAAGAAACCAGAATTCGTTATTCAACATGCTGTAAAAGGAATGCTCCCTAAAAATAGATTGGGCAGAAAATTAATAAAAAAATTAAAAGTTTATGCTGGTAGTGAACATCCACATGCAGCACAACAACCTGAAGTATTAAGTATATAATCAATTAGGAAACTAAATGGCAGACAAAATTTTTGTAGGTAGAAGAAAAAATGCAGTTGCTAGAGTTATTCTTAGAAATGGCTCAGGTAAAATAACTGTTAACAAAAGAGAATTTGAAAACTTTTTCCCTATTGCTGATAATCGTGATGATGTAATAACTCCTTTTAAGTTTACTGAAACTTTAGGTAAATACGATGTTCTTGCAAATGTAAAAGGCGGTGGTGTTCGTGGTCAAGCAGAAGCTATCCGTTTAGGCATTGCTAGAGCTTTGGTTGATATAAATCCTGAGTTACGTTCATTATTAAAACCAGAAGGATTATTAAGAAGAGATCCTAGAATGGTTGAACGTAAAAAACCAGGTAGACCAAAAGCAAGAAAGAAATTCCAATTTTCAAAAAGATAATTTTATTAGGTGGATTTATTTCCACCTTTTTTTTAATAACAATCATTCATACTTTCGGATTTGCCCCCTGTGTCCTACCTAAAAAAGGGATCTAAGGCAAAGATGATGAAAGTAGAAGTAAAACAGGAGATAATATGGCAAAGGTAGAACTTACCCAACTTATTGAAGCAGGTTCCCATTTCGGTCACCTGACACGCCGGTGGAATCCTAAAATGCGCCCGTATATTTTTATGGAGAAAAACGGGATTCACATCATTGATCTAAAAAAAACCCAAGTTGCAATTGAAACTGCTGCAAATAAACTAAGAGAAATTGTTTCTGATGGTGGAACAGTACTTTTTGTTGGAACAAAAAAGCAAGCTAAAGGTGTTATTGCGCAAGAAGCTAAAAGAAGTGGAATGAACTGGGTTAGTGAAAGATGGCTTGGTGGAATGTTAACAAACTTTTCTACTATCAGAAAAAGCATTAGTAGAATGCAAAAAATTGATAAAATGGAATCTGATGGTACTTTCGAAAAAATCACTAAGAAAGAACAATTATTTAGAACTAGAGAACGTGATAAATTAAGAAAAATTCTTGATGGTGTTGAAACAATGAAGAAAATGCCTAATGCAATTTTCATTGTTGATATTAAAAAAGAAAGTATTGCTATAAACGAAGCATTAAGATTGAATATTCCAATTTTTGCAATTGTTGATACTAATTGTAATCCAGATCCGGTTGATTATATAATTCCTTCTAACGATGATGCTGCACGAGCAATTGAATTAATTACTAAAACTATGGTTGATGCAGTTATTGAAGGTTCTCAAAAATACAATCAAGTAAAAGCTGAAAAAGCTGCTGAGAAAGAAAAGCTGAAAAAACAAGAAGTAAAAGCTAATGAAGATAAAAAATCTGGTAAGCCAAGAATCAGAAAAGTAAAATTTGATGATAAAGGTGATAGAAAAGATCAAAAAGGAAAAGATAACAAAAAAGAAGTTGAAGCCCCTAAAGCAGCAACTGAAAAAAAAGAAGATAAAAAAGAATCAGAATAAAATAAAGGAATTAAGATAATGGCAATTAGTGCTAAATTGGTAAAACAATTAAGAGATAAAACCGGTGCTGGAATGATGGATTGTAAAAAAGCACTTGTTGAATCTGATGGCGATTTTGAAAAAGCAATTGAAATCCTTAGAAAGAAAGGTGCTTCAGTTGCAGCTAAAAGAGCCGAAAGAACCGCTAGCGAAGGTGTTGTTCTAACCAAAATGTTAAATGGTGATAAAAAATCTGTAATTGTTGCTGTTAACTGTGAAACAGATTTTGTTGCTAAAAGTGATGATTTCACAAACTTTTCTAGCTTTATTCTAGATGCTATCGTTGCAAACGAACCTAAAGATATTGATGCTCTTATGGCTTTAACTCACGATGGTAAATCAGTTCAAGAAGAACTTACAAACATAATTGGTAAAATTGGTGAAAAAATTGAAGTTTCTAAATTTGCAATTGAAGAAGCTGATAATGGTGTTTTAATTGATTACATTCATCATGGTGCTAAATTAGGTGTTCTTGTAAGGGTAGATGATGTTGCAGACGCCGCAGTTGATGAAATTAAAGCTTTTGGAAAAGATGTAGCAATGCAAGTTGCTGCTATGAAGCCTCAATATGTTAATAGAACTGAAATTTCTGACGAAGTAATTAACAAAGAAAAAGAAATTTACAAAGAAATTGCTAAAAAAGAAGGTAAACCTGAGCAGATTTTAGATAAAATTGCTGATGGAAAGATTAATAAATTCTATCAAGAAAATTGTTTACTTGAACAAGCTTCGATTAAAGACAATTCAAAATCTGTTGGTGATCTTTTAGATGAAATCAATAAAAAACATTCATCTGAATCAAAAATTAAATTATTTCATCGTTTCCATCTTAGTGATGATAATAAATAACTTTTCAAAAAGGTCTTATTTTTTAATAAGACCTTTTTTTTATATTAAGGTTGAATTATGACAAATATTAAATATAAATACAAACGAATTCTCTTAAAACTTAGTGGCGAATCTTTAATGGGATCACTCGGCTATGGAATTGATCCGGCTATGCTACTTTTTTTTGCAAAAGAAATAAAAAAAATTCATGATCTAGGAATACAAATTGGCATTGTAATAGGCGGTGGAAATATTTATCGTGGATTAAATGCAGGTAAACAAGGAATAGATAGAGTTACCGGTGATCAAATGGGAATGTTAGCCACTGTAATTAATGCATTGGCTCTACAAAATGCTTTTGAAGAAACAGGAATGTACACACGCTTAATGACAGCAATTAAAATGGATGAAATGGCTGAACCTTATATTAGACGAAGAGCAATTCGCCACATGGAAAAAGGTAGAGTTGTAATCTTTGGTTCAGGTACCGGACATCCATATTTTAGTACCGATACTGCTGCTACATTAAGAGCAATTGAAATTGAAGCAGATGTAATTCTTAAAGGTACCAGAGTTGATGGAGTGTATGATTCTGACCCTGAAAAAAATCCGGATGCAAAAATGTTCGATAATATTTCTTATCTTGATGTTATGAATAAAAATCTACGTGTAATGGATATGACAGCTATCAGCATGTGCCAAGAAAACGATTTCCCAATCATTGTTTTTAATATGAACGTTGAAGATAATCTATTAAAAATAATTGAGGGAGAAAATTTAGGAACCAAAGTAAATAATTCTTAGTATTATAAATTTTGAAACTAATTACAGAGGATTAATATGAATAATGAAATAATAAATGATGCGAAACGCAGAATGGATAAATCTATTGACGCATTTGTTGATGAGATTGCTAAAGTAAGAACCGGGAAAGCCACAACAGCTTTATTAGATGGAATTAAAGTAGACTATTATGGAACTCCTACCCCATTAAATCAAGCAGCAAATGTTAGTGTATTAGATTCACATACATTATCTGTTACACCTTGGGATAAAAGCATTGTTGCTTTAATCGATAAAGCTATCCTAAAAGCAGATTTAGGCTTAAATCCTGTTAATGATGGAACAAATATTAAAGTTCCAATTCCACCACTAAATGAAGAAAGAAGAAAAGAATTAGTTAAACTAGTTAAAAAATTTGGTGAAGATGCAAAGATTGCTGTAAGAAATGTAAGAAGAGACGCTAACGAGCATTTAAAGAAAGCAGAAAAGAATAAAGAGTTAAGTGAAGATTTAAGACATGATGCTGAAGCAGAAGTACAAAAGTATACAGATGATCATACAAAAAAAATTGATGAAATTATTAAACACAAAGAAGAAGAAATAATGGAAGTTTAGTTCTGTAACACAGACTTTCTAGTCTGTGCATAAACTTAAAAATTATTTTCTTTTATTGTTTAGACTGGAAAGTCTGAGCTAAAATAAGAGAGATATTAAAGAGCCCAACTATTATAAAAATAATTGGGCTTTTTCGTTATTACAAATGAGACTGAAAAATAATTACAAATATCTTTTTCATATATTCCCAATTAGTTATTATCAAATACAACGTACATTAAAAAACAATTTTATTTAAGTTTAACAAAACTTAAATAAAAAAGAACAAAGAAAAAGAAATAATGGAAATTTAGTTCTGTAACACAGATTTTCTAAAAAAACTCCAACAAAACTCCAAGAATAAAATGATGTGTGTTGATAATCTCATTATCTAATTTGAATAAATATCTAAAATCAAGATTTAATTTTGAAGAAATTGGATATGATGCCCCAACACCTAATATTACGCCATAAGAATTTTCATATAATTCTTCTCTTTTATAATCCTCCGAAAATCCAGATGGTATTTCATCTATTGAGTTGTAAGTCCAATGTTCAGTTGTTGAAAAATCAATAAAAGTATTTATAAAATTATATACCATATCAATAGTAAAATATGGTGAAATATTACTTTCATATAAATTATATTGAATACCTAATGAAATAGGAAAAACATCATACCTTTTGCCTATTACATTATACTTGGATGCAAAAAATCTTGGAGTGTTATCAATTATCTTCTCTGAATATCTTTTTACGGTATAAAATTTTGATTGACTTGACTTAACAAAGCCTGTAGATACTTTCAAACTAAATGAGGTTAATAGATTCGTCTTAAACTCAATAAAAATATCACTCCCAATATTATCTGAATCGTAAAAATTAATACCTCCGTAAAAACCAAAGTCTAACTTAGAAAAGGGTTTGGATGCCTGTCCGTTTAAAAGATTTATTGAAGCTAAAAGAAAAACTAATATTATTTTTTTCATTACTTAACCTATAATTTTTTATTATAAATATAAATAGGCTTAAAAAATAAACGTTTCTTTACTTTTGGGAAGTTTTATTTTGTCAATAACATTTTATTTATTTTTCGATAATTACCTGCCTTTAATTTATAAAAATAGATCCCACTTGACAAGTCAAAAGCATTAAATTTAACATTATATTTTCCTTTCTCAAGAAAAGAATTGACCAATTCTTCAACTTTTTGACCAATTGAATTATATACAACTAAATTTACAAAAGAATTTTCCGGTAATTGGAATTCAATATTTGTACTTGGATTAAACGGATTTGGATAATTTGAAAATAGCTCGTAATATGTTATACTCTCCTCATTAATATCTGTACTTAATTTCCACAATGCATTTGTAGATCTAAATTGGAATTTTTATTTTTAATATATTTATTAAATTGCTATTTAATAAATCATTATGCGTTATTGATTTCACTTGATCTCTGTTTATTTTATTATCCTCACTCCAATCCACTATATAAGAAGAATAAATCATTGAACTTATAATTGGCAAAGCTAAAAACGAAATAATTCCAAATGGTGATAAATCCCGACCATCAAATGTTGCAGTTAAAATGACCACCCCAATACTACCACCTATTACTGAATAACCAACTGTTTCCCAAAAAAGAGTGTTTGAATTCTCTAATTGCGAAACAAAATAAACTCCCGTTGCTGAACCAACTACATAACTCAGAAGTAACAAAATATTTGGCTTTATATTTTCATTAGAATCATGTAATTTATTTCCTTTAGTTGAATAATATGTAGCTAATGAAAACCCCATTCCACCAGAAAATCCAGCTAAACCCTGCCCAAATAAATTGAGAGAAGAATAACTATTAAAATATTTTTCACTTATATCTATATCCAATTTTTGATTTATCATTAATTTATTTTCAATGGGTACTAAAACTCCCTGAGCTAAAATATTACATGTACAAAGAAAAACAAAAAAAATAAATATTATTTTTCTCATCGAAAACTCTAAGTTTTTTAAAAATTCAATTAGCCAAAATAGATTAGTATTCTTCATATGCTCCTTCATAAATAATTACATCTAAAATCCAACCACTATCAGTCTCGCTACAATAACATGGATCTCCGAATTCACTTGGACACACATACCAATAACTATATTTTTTTACATACTTTCTTAACCACCCCGCATTAAATCCAGCCTCACCAAGTGTATAAAGATAAGAAGGAACATTTACTGAATTTCCAACAAACAACCATAATTCATCAATATCTAAATCATTTGCTTTCCAAAATAATCTTTGAAAATCACCTTGTGAACCATCAATATCTAGCGATAACCAATGAGACAAAACTCTACAACCATAATAATCATTAAATTTATTCCAGTATGGTCTCTGATCATTACCATACCAAATTGAACCATCATAATATTGATCACACATCAAATATGTATTTAGCGTATTGTTTAGTACATATTGGTAGTCATCAACTTTATCATAAACATCATTCCTAATCTTATAGCTACTTAAAAAGAGCTTTGCATGATCATAGTACATATCCAATGTATTTGCCATACTAACAACCTGCGATCTTGAGAGCGATCCTCTTTCAAAAACTTCATCTAAATGGTATGCTTTATATGTTCCAGGAGTGAACCAATAAGAAAAATTATTTGTAAATACTGCCGCCATAATATTATCGGGATTATATCCTGCATTTATAGCACTAGTTCTAACATTTTCACTTGAAACAAAATATTTTGTAAAACCCCATTTTGTTCTAGAATTTTGATAACCAATTTTATTATACCCATCCCAAAGCCCTAACCATTTACCACTTTTTTCCTTAAAATGATCAACTTCACCATCTACATATACACGTTTATATTTACAATCAATAGATTTATCTCCTAAATCTATTCTAGCACCTTTATCATATATTGGGATCTTTCGTCCATTTCCATTCTCCTGTATTATTTTATATCCAATTATTTTTCCTTCTATTGGAATTACAGCATCTGAAGAAAAGTACTCTTTGTCTATAAATTCTTTATTCATTCTTTGCTCAGAATGTTCATTTAACTTATTATCAATTTCGGTTGAATTTTGGCAAGAAAAGAGAAAGATAAAACAAAATAAAGATACTTGTCTTAATAACATAACACCTCCTTTTGCTATTGGGGAATAAAATAAAAAAAAATGCACTAATTTACAAGGGCAATATCAAATTACCTCAAAAGTATTAGTTGGCAACCAACCAACTTTTCCATCGGAGAGTTTTATTTTAACCCAATTGTTTACTTCATCTTCAATCTGGAACTTAATTCCTTCATGAATTACAAAAGCATCATCACTTTGTTTATCAGGTGAAATTTTAACAGTTGCAACAGATTGCAATAATATTCCTTGATCTCTAGAAGATTCACGAGATAAACTCGAAAAGAAAAATATTACGGCAAAAAATAATGCAATTATATTGAGTGATCCAAATATGAAAGAATATTTTTGTACTTGTAAGTTCCTAATTAAAAAGTATGCGCCAATACAAATCAATAATAAAATATAGAAGATAAATACTATAACTTGCCAACCACTTGATGTAAATGTTGAAAGTAAAACATTCCACCACTTAATAAAAAATAACTGAGGAATTTCTTGAATTTTGTCTACAGTTCTAGCATTCACAATTCTTAAATTGTAAGCTGCATCATCATTATTCGGAGATATTTTTAGGGATTTTTCATAAAATAAAATTGCTTTACCCAAATTTCCATTCCTAAAATAGGCATTACCAAGATTATAATAAAGTTCGCTACTTAAATAACCCTGTTTAATAATTGATTCATAGCTTGTTATGGCTTCTTCAAACTGTTTATTTTGGTAATGATCGTTACCGGTTTGCATTAATAACTCTAATTCTTGAGCTGAAAGATTACCCAGAGCTATAAAAAATAAAATTGTACTAATAAATATTTTTTTTATCATCATTCTTTTTCAATTATTTTATAGATGATTCAATTTCTTGAATTATTGATTCTACACTTTTATAAAACTCTCTAGAATTATCATTACCAACAGCAGTTGGTGAAAAGCGAGCAAATTCACATCTCTCAGAGATTTTTTTAATTCTATCTATTAAATCTGTTTTTGCTCCTTTTTCATTTAATTTATCCAAAGCTTTATCCAAAGTAAAATCAGCTGTTTGAATTTTTAATTTATCTCCAAGATAACCAAATAATGCTTGCGATAAATTATCATAATATCCCGCAACGTCATTTGCGTCCGATGATTTAATAGCGTCCTTTAATAAATTGCGTGCATTTTTTTCAGCTTTTTGAAACTTTAATAATGAAATATTTCCGGCTAATTTATCTTGTCTCTTTCTAAATATTAGTAATCCTAATAATCCACCTAATGGTAAAATAAGCCCTAATACAAATAAAACACTAACATTGGCTATATTTTCTTTTTTAATAAAATTATATGAAGAAGTTTTGATAAAACGAATATCTTCATTTAATAATTTTACATCTTCTTTTGAATAGCCTGAAACATTTTGGGCAATACTTCCCTCACCTTGTTTTACATTTATTGTAACCGGCTTAGAAGCCAATGTTACATACTTCTTTTTTCCTAAATCATAATAAGAAAACTCAACAGGTTTAATATCTTTTTTACCCGGAATACGTGGTACAATAATAAATTCAATATCTTTTCTACCCGAAATAGTATTTTTTCTACTTATGTTCTCATAAGTCTTGGGTTCATATTTTTCAAAACCGGAAGGAAATTTAATATCGGGCAAATCTAAAAGCGAAATATTACCTGATCCGGAAATTCTTGCTTTAACTGTTATGGCTTCATTTAACTCAACATCTGTTTTATCAAAAGTTAATCTAAACTTAAACTTACCCACAGCTCCGGTAAACGAAGAGGGAACATTTTTACTTGGTAACGGATCAACTTTAATTTTTAATTTATTCGATTTTGCAAGATGCTCTATTGTTTCTGTACGTCCAAAAAAGGAATCATTAAAGAAATCATCAAAAATATCTCTACGAGAACGCTTAGATTTTACAAGAACAGGAACTTTTAATTCAAATGGGCTTAATACAAGCTCCCCACTTTTGGTAGGAAATAAAGCTACTTTTTTAATTGTAGCAACCCTATATCTCTCATTTTTATACATTTCAATTTTGAATTGTATATTTTGAGATGTTTCTAAATCCTCTGACCAAAATCCATTATAAGTTGGAAGCTTAGAAACCTGTGGTGAAGAAATATTAAGCTTTGTATAAAGTTTGTAAGTTACTGTTAATTGTTCACCTTGTTTTACTCTTCTTTTATTAGCAATAGCTCTTATAAAAACATTTTTTTTAAGTTCTTCTTTACTAATACCAAGGTCCCCATCAACCTTTCTATTTGTTTTAGTTCCTTTAACTACACTAATTGTAAAAGCTTTGGTAGTCAGTTTTGAACCTTTATAATTTACAGAAGCAGGTTGTATTTTAATATTACCTAATTTAGGAGCAACCACAATAAAAGAATAAGTCAATGAACCGGAAACTTGTCCATTAATAATCTGCATATTTGTTGATTCATTTGGACCACTTAAAACTTTAAGTCCCTTAAATACCGGAGGCTTAAATCCTTTAAGATTATTAAAGTCCCCTCCTTGAAAAGTAAAATAAATTTGAAACCTTTCATTCTGTGCTACAGTTGATTTATCAACACTTGCATTAAATTCTTGTGCAGCTAAAAATGATGATAGAATTAAAAGGAGAAAAATTGTTAAGTTTTTTTTCATTCTTCTATCTCTTATTACCAATCTTTTTCAACATTAGATTTTTTAGTTTTTTGTTCACGCATTTTTTTCTGTAATTCAGCTTCATTATTTTTTAGAGCATCTAAAATTCTTTTTGCTTCATCTTTAGATATTTCATCTTTAGGCTCTTGTTGTTTTTGTTGCTGATTTTTCTGCTGATCTTTATCTTGCTTTTTGTCTTGTTGCTGGTCTTTATTTTGATCTTGCTCTTTATCTTTTTGATCCTGTTGATCTTTATTCTGATCTTGTTCTTTGTCCTGATCTTTATTTTGATCGTTTTGGTCTTGCTGATTCTGATTTTGTTGGTTCTGTTGATTTTGCATTTGTTTTACTGCATAAGATAAATTGTACTTTGTTTCCATATCATTAGGATTTAGTTTTAATGCTTCCCTATAAGCACTAATACTTTCTTGTAATTTTTGATTTTTTAGAAAAGTATTACCTATGTTATGAAAAATACTAGCTTTATCTTCATCAGTTTTTGCCAATGACATACTATTTTTAAATTCTTCAAGAGCTTCTTCATAACGCCCCTGTTTGTAAATTGCATCACCAAGGTTAAAACGAGATTCAAAGTTTTCTATATCCTTTTCTATACCTTTTTTAAAATTTACTTCAGCTTCGGCAAATTTGTTCTCTTCATATTCGTCAACTCCATCATTAACCAAACCACTAACTGACTGAGCAGAAAGTGAAAAGGAAAAAAGAAGAATGTTTATAAATATATATTTCAATTTCATTTTTAACATAAGTTCACTCAATTAAGTGTTGCTTCTTTTTCAAATCTACTAAAAAATTTAGATTTTCTTTCTTTAATAAAAACTTCCAGCAAAAGTATTAAAATTGCAGGAATTAAAAAGTAATAATATCTATCTTCATATTCCGTAACTTTTGTAGCACCAAATTCAGAACCTTCCAAATTTGCAAGATCATCATAAATCATTTCCAATTCATCGTCATTGTTCGAGCCTCTATAATATTCGCCATTTCCCTTAGTTGTAATATCTTCTAATGTAGCTTCATCAAGTTTAGTTAATACAACATTACCATTTCTATCTTTTTTATACCCTGTTTGTCTACCAGCTTTATTATAAACCGGAATTGGGACACCTTGCGGTGAACCTAAACCAATTGCATAAACTTTTACACCAAGATTATTAGCTTCTTCAATAACTCCATCTAAATCACCTTCGTGATCTTCACCATCTGTAATAATCACAATAGCTTTTTGAGTTTCTTCATCTTTCTTAAACGAATTAAGAGATAACTTAACTGCAGGTCCAATTGCTGTTCCCGGTTGAGGAACTGATTTTACGCTAACGGCTGATAAAAATAAATTTGCTGCAGAATAATCTGTTGTAAGTGGAAATTGAATAAATGCCTTACCAGAAAAAACTATAAGTCCAATTCTATCGCCTTTTAACCTTTGAATAAGTTTAGAGATTTCATGTTTAGCTTTTTCTAATCTACTGGGCTTAATATCTTCTGCCTTCATACTTAATGATACATCAAGTAATATGTAAACATCAATACCCACTTGTTTAACTTCTTCTATTTTAGATCCAATTTGGGGGTTAGCTAAAGCAAAAATCAATAATATAATTGATAAAACAATTAGACCATTTTTAAAAAATATTTTTGCAGTACTTCTTAATGGAAATAAAACTTTATGAAGTTTACTATTCGCAAATTTATTTAGCAATTCATTTTGCTTTCTTATTGAGAACCAAATAAGTACAATAATTATTGGAACTAAATATAATGCGTAAAGATATTCGCTATGTGCAAATCTAAACATAAAACCTTTTTATGGTAACTTTCTTAAATATGTACGCGATAAAATTAATTCAATTAAGATAAAGAAAAAGCCTACAGCTAACCAGCTATAAAATAATTCTTTAGCTTTTCTATAAGATGTAATTTCAACTCTCGTTTTTTCAAGAGTATCTATTATATTATAAATTTCTTCAAGTTTTTTATTATCTGTTGCTCTAAAATACTTTCCGTCTGTAATCTCGGCAACTTCATTTAATACTGCTTCATCTATTTCTACAGGAACCATTTGATAACGTTTGCCAAAAGGAGTTTGGAATGGATAAGGAGCTTCACCTTCACTTCCTACACCAACAGTATAAATTCTTATCCCGAATTTTTTAGCTATTTGTGCAGCTGTTATAGGATCAATTTCACCGCTATTATTAACACCATCAGTTAAAAGAATTATAACTTTACTTTTTGCTTCACTATCTTTTAGCCTATTAACACCATTTGCAATAGCGGTACCAATAGCAGTTCCATCTTCAATAATTCCACTCTTAATTTCTCCTAGTAATCCTCTCAAAACAGGATAATCAATTGTAAGCGGACATTGAGTGAAACTTTCACTAGCGAAAACTACCAGACCAATTTTATCGGTTGTTCTACCAGAAACAAATTCATCAATTACATCTTTTGCAGCTTCTAATCTATTTGGTTTGAAATCTTCAGCAAGCATACTTCCAGAAATATCTAATAACATAGCAACATCAATACCTTCGGTGTATACATTTTCCCCAGAAGAAAAAGATTGTGGTCTTGCCAATGCAATAATTAAAAATGTTAGTCCCAATAGTCTAAGCAAAAATGGCAAATGTCTTAATCTTTCTTTTAGAGTTTTATTAAGACCTTCAAACAAACTTAAGTTAGAATATGTAATTGCAGCAGATCTCTTTCTATTTTGCCGCCAATACCAAATTATAAGTAATGGTATTAATAACAGAAAATATAAAAAATAAGGATAAGCAAATGTTACATTATTGAACACTTCTAACCCCCATTTTTATTTCATCATCAAACTTAGTTTTTTCAACAATATCGTAAGCTTGTTTCATCATTGCTTCATTAACACTTGGTAAGGGTTCAAACTTTGCAAATTTTACCATATCAGCATTTTGTAAGAACTCGCCAGTTGTCTTAATTAATTTTTCATTATCCATAACTCTATTCAAAACAACCATCTGTTCATTTGTTGTCATTTCAAGAGAATTAAAATGAAAACGTTCTTCAAAATACCTTCTTACAATTTCAGTAATTTCTGAATGATATTCTTTAATTTGTCCTTGCTGCCATAATTTCTGTTCATCAAGTTTATCTAAAGCTCTAAGAGCAATTATATGAATTGGAACTGGTGGAGTTTTTTTAACAATTCGTGCTTCTTCTTTAGGTTTCTTGAATTTTTTATATAAGAAATAAGTAATTACTGCAACAAGAATCACAATTAATATAAGAATTAACCAGAACAGCCAATCGAAAGGGATTCTAATTGGAGCTTTTATATCTTTAATATCTTGTCCAGGAATAACTTCCAAAGTATGAATAAAAACAAGAACTTCGTTAGATTTTGCAACTTGCGCTTCGGAAGAACCATTAGCAAAATAAGATATTGGAATTTGAGGAATTACAACTCTTGCTGAATCATAACCCGAAATTATATAATTAAAATTTTGAATATTTTTATTATCTTCATCAAAAGTAGTTGGTAAACTTTTAACAACTTCTAATGGTTTAAGTTGATCATTTAATGATGGCGGAGTTATTCTAATTCCTTCCTCATGCTTAACTTTTATAGTATAATATATATAATCCCCAACAAGATAATCTGATGTATCTGTACTTGCAGAAACAATTATATTTTGTGCATTTACAAACGAAGAAGTTATTAGAATAAATAATCCAAAAAATCTCAATATTCTTACCATCGTTTCTCCCTTAATTTGAAAAACTCAATTAAAGGACGAACATAAGATGCTCCAATATCAATATTTATTGCATCAACCCTACTTTTCTTAAATAAATCGTTTTGTTGATCTTCTCTTTCTTTAAGTTTAGCAGCAAAATGTTTTTGAACTATTTTATTACTTGTATCTATATATCTTATTTCTTGGGTTTCTGCATCTCTAAACTTTATTAGTCCACCTTTTAACAATTCTTTTTCACGAGGATCTTCAAGAATTATATTTACCATATCATGTTTTTTACTAACTATTTTTAAGATCTTTTCATAACCATCATCAATAAAATCAGAAATTAAAAATGTTATACTTTTCTTTTTAATGGAATGATTAAAGTATTCTAAGGCACCTTTAATATTCGTCTGGTTTCCTTGAGGTTCAAAAGAAAGAATTTCTCGTATAATTCTTAAAACGTGACTTTTCCCTTTTTTAGGCGGAACAAATTTTTCAATTTCATCAGTAAATAATATTAGCCCAACTTTATCATTATTTTTTAGAGCAGAAAAAGCAAGTACAGCAGTAAGTTCGGCAGCAATTTGTTGTTTTGTTTTATCAACACTACCAAAAACAAGCGAGCCACTTAAATCTACAAGTAACATTAATGTAAGTTCACGTTCTTCTTCAAATACTTTTACAAAGGGATGTCCGAAGCGTGCACTAACATTCCAATCAATACTTCTAATATCATCGCCAATTTGATATTCGCGGACTTCAGAAAATTCCATTCCTCTTCCTTTAAATACGGAATGGTATTCTCCCGAAAAAACTTCGTTTACTATGCCGCGAGTTTTTATCTCTATTTGGCGAACTTGTTTTAATAATTCTTTTGTCAACATTATCTGCTACGGCACTTCAACTTTGTTAAGAATATCTTCAATAATATTTTCTGATGTAATTTCTTCGGCTTCAGCTTCGTATGTTACAGCAATTCTATGACGAAGAACATCCATACAAATAGAACGAACATCTTCGGGAACTACATAACCGCGTCTTTTAATAAACGCTGAAGCTCTAGCAGCTAATGCTAAGTTTATTGTTGCTCTTGGCGATGCACCGTAACTAATAAGATTAGATAGATTTTCTAATCCATAATCTTTTGGTGTACGTGTAGCAAAAACAATATCTAGAATATATTTTTCAATTTTTTCATCAACATAAATATCGTGTACAAGTTTTCTTGCTCTTAAAATACTTTCCGGCTTTACAACAGGTTTTACTTTTGCCGGTGCAGAACCAACATTTCTTTTTAATATTTGATGCTCTTCACTTCTTGTTGGATATGTAATTTTTACTTTGAGCATAAATCTATCAACCTGTGCTTCAGGTAAGGGATAAGTACCTTCTTGCTCAATTGGGTTTTGTGTTGCCAGAACTAAAAATGGTTCAGGTAATTTAAAAGTGTTTTGACCAATTGTTACCTGACGTTCTTGCATTGCTTCTAGTAATGCACTTTGTACTTTTGCAGGGGCACGGTTAATTTCATCAGCAAGAATAAAATTAGAGAATATAGGACCTTTCTTAATTGAGAAATTTCCTTCTTTCTGATTATATATCATTGTACCAATTAAATCCGCAGGTAATAAATCCGGTGTAAACTGAATTCTTTGGAATTTTGCATCCATGGAACTTGCAAGTGAATTAATTGCTAGTGTTTTAGCCAATCCGGGAACACCTTCAAGAAGAATGTGACCATTACCAAGAAGACCAATAACCAAACGTTCAACCATATCTTTTTGGCCAACTATTACCTTACCAATTTCGGAAAGCAAAACATCAATAAATTCGCTCTCTTTTCCTATTTTCTCATTTAGTTCTGTTATCTCCAAGTCAGAGCCTCTTTATTTATTATAAATTTCTAAATACAATTTAATTTTACAACCAACTAAAAAATTAGTTTCATAATTATTTTATAATCTCTTACAAATAAGATGCTTGTTTAAATTAAAACCGATAGAACCACTAAAATAAATCTATCAAATTTTATTTAAATACAATTTAGAAATATAGCAAATTTTGTAAATAATTGGATAATTTATCTAAAGCAGATTCATGAAAGTCCGATCTCTCTAAAATCAAAAATATTGAATAACTTATAAGGTTTCCGGACTTGAGCAAGCGACAAACCCGCAATGAAGATATTTGGCAATTCCTAAAATTTCTCAGCCTGGAAAGGCTGAGTTACTCAAAAAATCCCTTTTATTAATCTGTTTTTAAATCAATTTTTTTTTGGACAGCAATATCCACAATAGATGATTTTTATATTATTTATTCCTGTTAATAATCTTTTGAACAACATTTATGAATAGAAATAAAATAACTATTCACTATTCTTTATAAATATTCTAAATAAGACTAATAAATCAAATAATTTCTTGTCCTTGAAATGTTTTATTCATATAATGCCGATTTATTTTAATAAATCTTTTAACACGAATGAAAATATTAAAATTTGGTGGTACTTCAGTAGGAAGCGCTGAAAGAATTAGTAAGGTTTTAGATATAATTGAAAACTATCATAAAAATAGTGTAAAGATTTCAGTCGTATTTTCTGCATTTGATAACATTACAGATCAATTAATTGACTTAAGTAAAAAAGCTATTGAGCGTGAAAATTCATACCTTGCAACTCTTCAAAATATCAGAATTAAACATCTTGAAATTTTTGATAAATTGGTAACTCACTCAAATAAAAATGCTGCAACAAAAGAAATAACAGACCATTTTGATGGTTTGTCTGACATTTTAAAAGGATTATATTTACTAAAAGAATTAACTCCTAGAATTTTAGATAGTTTATTAAGTAACGGCGAACGTCTCGCAGCTTTTATAATAAGTGAAGCTCTAAAATCAAGAAATATTGATTGTGAATATTTAAACACCACAAAAATTATTAAGACAGATAGCAATTTCGGAAGTGCTCATGTTGATATAGATATAACAACAAAAAATGTGATTGATTATTTCAAAGAGCATGATAAAATTCAAATTATTACTGGTTTTATTGCCTCTAACAAAGATGGTGAAATTACAACACTTGGAAGAGGAGGGTCAGATTTTACAGCTTCATTAATCGGATCAATTTTAGAAGTTGATGAAATTGAAATTTGGACAGATGTAAATGGAATTCTTACTGCTGATCCAAGAAAAGTAGATGATGCAATTTCACTACGTGCAGTAACTTACCAAGAAGCAATGGAAATGTCTCACTTTGGTGCTAAAGTAATTTATCCTTCAACAATGCAACCAGCTTTTGATAAAAATATTAAAATTAGAATTAGAAATACTTTCCAACCGGAATTTAAAGGAACTCTGATTTTAAAGAAACAGGATGGGATAAAATTTACAGCAAAAGGAATTTCTTCAGTTGATGCTATTACACTTTTACGAATTAGTGGAAGCGGATTGGTTGGGAATGAAAAAATTACAGCTAAAATTTTTGATACACTTGTAAATAAAAAAATAAATACACTTTTGCTTACTCAAGGATCTTCAGAGTTAAGTATTTGTATTGCAGTACTTCCTAAAGATGGAAAAAGAGCGGAAACAGCCATTAAAGAAGCTCTGCGTCTAGAAATATTTGATGGTCAAATTAGAGAAATTGAAGCAGAAGAAAATCTTTCTATAGTTGCAATTGTTGGAGAAGATATGAAGCATACTAAGGGAATTTCTGGTAAAGTTTTTACAGCTCTTGGTAACAATGGGGTAAACATTGTTGCAATTGCACAGGGTTCATCTGAGTTAAATATTTCTTGTGTAATTAAAAAATCTGAACTTTCTAAAGCACTAAATGCTTTACATGATACACTTTTTTTGACAGACCGTAAAGTTTATAATCTTTTTATTGTTGGAATAGGTTTAGTTGGAAAATCTTTACTTAAGTATATTCATGATAATAAAGAATTTTTAAGAAAAGAAAAATCAATAGAATTAAGAGTTATTGGGATTGCAAACAGTAGAAAAATGTTGCTAGAACTGGAAACAATTGACATAGATAATTGGAAAAATATATTAGATAATTCCGGACAAATCTCCGATATTCAAAAATTTGTAACTGAAATGACAGAGTTGAATCTTGCCAACTCTATATTTATAGATTGTACAGCAACAGAAGTTGCAGTTCCCTATTATGAAAAAATTCTTTCATCAAATATTTCTATCACAACTCCAAACAAAATTGCAAACACAAAAAAATATTCTTTTTACAAACAATTGCAAGAAACTTCTATTAAAAAGAATGTCAAATTTCTTTACGGAACCAATGTTGGTGCCGGTTTACCAATAATCTCTACAATAAGAGATTTAGTAAATGCGGGCGAAAGAATAATCAAATTAGAAGGCATACTTTCAGGAACATTGAGTTATTTATTTAATAACTTTACAGGTAATATTAAATTTTCAGAATTAGTTAAAACTGCAAAAGAAAATGGCTTTACAGAACCTGATCCTAGAGATGACTTAAATGGATTAGATGTTGCAAGAAAAATGCTAATACTAATTAGAGAAACCGGAAGAGAATTTGAATTAGAAAATATAGAAATTGAAAATCTAGTTCCTCAAAAAGCTAGAGGTAATATTTCTATTGATAAATTATTCAAAATTCTTGAAGAAGCTGATAATGTTTTTGAAGAAAAAAAACAACTAGCCAAGAAAGATGGAAAAGTTCTTCGTTATGTTGCAAAATTTGAAAATGAAAAGGCAGAAGTAAAATTAGTTTCGGTTGATTCATCTCATCCTTTTTATAATTTAAAAGGAAATGATAATATTGTTGCTATCACAACTCAAAACTATTCTAATCAACCTCTTATTATTAGAGGAAGAGGTGCTGGTGCAGAATTTACAGCATACGGAATTTTTGCAGATACTTTAAGAATTATAAGTTATTTAGGTTAATATGAAAAAGATACCCGTAGCAATACTTGGTGCAACAGGAAGTGTAGGACAAAAATTTATCGAATTATTAAAAAATCATCCTTGGTTTGAAATTGCAGAATTGGCAGCATCTAAAAATTCAGCCGGAAAAAATTATAAAGATGCAACTAAATGGGTAATGGCTTCTCAATTAGATAATTCAATTGGAAATATTATAGTTCAAGAGTGTAAACCAAATCTTAAATCAAAATTAGTCTTTAGTGCAATAAGTGCTTCAGCTGCCGGAAAAATTGAAACTGATTTTGCTAATAATGGTTACTTTGTAATTTCAAACTCTAGAAATCATCGTTTTGATAAAGATGTTCCCCTTTTAATTCCTGAAGTCAATCACGAACATCTGCAAATTCTTAAAAATAAAAAGGGTGGAATTGTAACCAATCCAAATTGCTCAACTATTGGATTAACTCTTGCAATTAAACCATTATTTGATACATTCGGAATAAAGTTATTAAATGTAGTAACCATGCAAGCCATTTCCGGTGGCGGTTATCCGGGTGTACCCAGTATGGATATTCTCGGAAATGTTGTTCCTTTTATTGATGGTGAAGAAGAAAAAATGATGACTGAACCATTAAAAATTTTAGGCAGTATAAATAAATCCGAAATAAAAAATACAAATTTTAAAATAAGTGCTCAATGTAACAGAGTACCCGTTATTGATGGACACTTGGAAGCGGTACAAATTAAATTTGAAAACAAACCATCAATTGATGAAATAAAAAAAACATGGAAAACATTTAATTCGCTACCTCAAAAACTAAATCTTCCCTCAGCTCCCAAACAACCAATACATTATTTTAAAGAAGACTATCTTCCGCAACCTAGATTAAATAGTAGTTTGGAAAATGGAATGGCTATTGCAGTTGGAAGATTGCGAGAATGTGAATTATTTGATTATAAGTTTATTGTACTGTCTCATAATACTATTCGTGGAGCTGCCGGCGGAACTTTACTTACTGCTGAATTAATTAAATCTCAAGGATATTTGGATAAAGTTCTATAAATAAAAATTACAAGAAAACATTCTTAATCTTGTTTAACTTTTTACTTGCATTGACATTAAGATTTATCTATTTTCATTATTAGTAGAATTTGTTCTTTGCATAACAAATTATCAAGAAAGGCTGAGGGATCAGGCCCCATGAAGCCTTGGCAACCATCCATATGGAAAGGTGCTAAATCCTGCCCTTATAATAGGGAAAGATAATAATGGATATAAAATTTAACCTCCTTTGGATCTTTCCTTCGGAGGTTTTTTATTTTAAATAGATTTATTTCACAACTTTAATCAAGATTAAAAACAAGAGAAAAATTATAAATAAAAAAGCTAGGTATAAATATGAATAACTATAAATTTGAAACATTACAACTTCATGCCGGACAAGAACCGGATTCTGCAACAAACGCGAGAGCTGTTCCAATATATCAAACTACATCATTTAATTTTGATGATTCAGAACATGCAGCTGATTTGTTTGCATTGAAAAAATTTGGAAATATTTACACAAGAATTATGAATCCAACCACAGATGTTTTTGAAAAAAGAATTGCCGCTCTTGAAGGAGGCATTGCAGCTTTAGCTACATCATCCGGACAAGCAGCAATACATCTTGCAATAACAAATATTGCAGAAGCTGGTGATAATATTGTTTCAACTAGTTTTCTTTACGGCGGAACTTATAATTTGTTTAAGGTTACACTTCCACGACTAGGAATAAAAGTAAAATTTGTTAAAGGCGACCAACCAGAAGAATTTGAAAAACTTATAGATAGCAAAACCAAAGCTGTATATATTGAATCAATAGGAAATCCTAAACTTAATATTCCAGATTTCAAAAAAATTGCTGATGTTGCACATAGAAACGGCATACCATTAATTGTTGATAATACATTTGGTGCTGCAGGATATTTAGTTAGACCAATTGAACATGGAGCTGATATAATTGTTCAGTCAGCTACCAAATGGATTGGTGGACATGGAACTTCTATTGGTGGAATTATTGTTGATTCCGGTAATTTTGATTGGGGAAATACGAAATTTCCTCTATTTACAGAACCATCGCCAGGTTATCATGGATTAAATTTTAACAAAGTATTTGGGAAAGGTTCAGAGTTTGGAAATATTGCTTTTATTATTCGGGCAAGAGTAGAAGGTTTAAGGGATTTTGGACCTTGTGTTAGCCCATTTAATTCTTTCCTATTTTTGCAAGGTTTAGAAACTCTTTCACTAAGAGTTGAAAGACATAATAGCAATGCACTAATTCTTGCTAATTGGCTTAATAATCATCCTAAAGTTGATTGGGTTTGGTATCCTGGATTAACAGAACATAAATGGCATGAAAATGCTAAAAAGTATTTAAGATCTGGTCACTTCGGCTCAATGTTATCTTTTGGAATTAAAGGTGGATTAGAATCTGGTAAAAGATTTATAAATGAAGTTAATTTAGCAAGTTTATTAGCAAATGTTGGTGATGCAAAAACACTTGTAATTCATCCAGCTTCAACAACTCACCAACAATTAAGCGAAGAGGAACAATTTTCTTCTGGTGTAACTCCCGAACATATTAGAGTTTCGGTTGGAATTGAACATATTGACGATATAATAAATGATTTTGAACAAGCTCTAAATAAAAATTAACATTATTACTTTTTATATTTTGAGCATTGTAAAAATACGAATTGTTAAAACTTTTTTAAGGTTTTGCTTTACTAAATAAAATATTGAATAAACAAAAAAGAACTTAATAACTTGGAATATATGTCTAAATTAATTGCTAAAACCAAATATGCATCATTATTCTCAAAAGAAAAACCATTGGTTTTAGATTCTGGTGAATTATTAAATAATGTACAAGTTGCTTACCAAACATTTGGGAAATTAGCTTACGATAAATCAAATGTAATAATGGTAAACCATGCATTAACAGGAAATGCTCATATAGCAGGAATTATAACTTTAGATGAACTTAAAAATTCAGCTAAAGAAGTTTATCTAACAAAGTATAATAAGATGTATGAAGGAAAAGGTGGCTGGTGGGATCCAATAATAGGAGCAGGCAAAATTCTTGATACCGATAAATATTTTATAATTTGTTCTAATGTTTTGGGAAGCTGCTATGGAACTTCGGGACCAACATCAATAGATACTAATTCTAAAAAAAACTATAACCTAACTTTTCCTAAAATTACAGTTAGAGATATGGTTAGGGTACAGAAAGAACTCTTTGATAACTTAGGAATAAAAAAAATAAAATTTGCAATTGGTGGCTCACTTGGTGGAATGCAAATATTTGAATGGGCAATTATGTATCCTGAGATGGTTGAAGCAATTATGCCTATTGCAGCTTCAGTTGGTCATTCACCATGGGCTATTGGATTAAATGAAGCTCAAAGAAATGCAATAAAAAATGATCCCGAATGGAATGAAGGAAATTATAATTCTCAACCAAAACAAGGATTATCATTAGCTAGAAAAATTGCAATGCTCACTTATAGAAGCTACGAATCATTCAATAAAAAATTCAGTAGAACAAAAAAAAGTAATTTAGAATTGTTTGATGTGGAAAGCTATCTTAACTACCAAGGTAAAAAAATTTCGGAAAGGTTTGATGCGAACACCTATCTTTATTTAAGCGAGGCAATGGATAAACATGATGTTGGTATTAGCAGAAATGGAATTAAAGAAACACTACAACAAATAAATTGTAAAACAGAAATTGTTGGGATTTCTTCAGATGTTTTATATCCGGCTGAAGAACAAAAAGAAATTGCATCAATGATTCCGAATGCAACTTATTCAGAGATAAAATCCATTCATGGTCATGATGCATTTCTTATTGAATTTGATCAATTAAATAAAATTATCAGAAATTTTCTTTGTTAGATACTATCCAAAACGCTTTGCAAAGTTTGAGTAACGACAGTAGCAAATTCTTTCATAGAATCGTTTTTAACAGAACTCATCGCTTCTAAAGGATTTATCGCTGAAACTTCAACTTTGCCATCTTTGGTTTCTTGAACAATTACATTACATGGAAGCATTACACCAATCTTATCTTCTGAAGTTAATGCTTTGTAAGCAATTGCAGGATTACAAGCTCCTAAAATTTTATACTTAGAAAAATCAACATCTAATTTTTTCTTAAATGTTGCTTGAACATCAATTTCTGTTAATACACCAAAGCCTTTTTTCTTTAATTCTTCTTCAACTTTTATTAAAGTTGTATCAAAATCATTTTTTGAATTTGTAGATAAATAATAACTCATACTTTCTCCAAATAATAATATAAATTTATTAATAAGATGGGAAAACTATAATTAAGATTCAGACTTAATGGGATGTACTGAATTATAAAGTGCAGAATAATCATGTTCCGCAAAACCACTTTGAATTGAATCAATAAGAATTTTCCTTATACCCTTTAAGGAATTAGCATTAATTCCATTTTCTGCAAATTCACCTAATATTAAATCTAGATCTTTTAATAAATGCTTTACCGGAAAATTAGGATTTTCGAAATTTCGTTCTAACATTTTTGGTAACTTCTTATCAAAAGTTGGAGCATAAAGAGCACTTCCTCTTAAAATATCCATAAACATTTCAATATCTAATTCGTTCTCTCTCAAATATCCAAGACTCATTGAAAAAGCTACGGTTTCTGATATTATTAATTGATTGAGTGCTAATTTCATCGCGGAAGCTTTTCCAACTTCACCAACGTATAAATATTTATTGCTGAAACAAGAGAATAATTTTTTACTATTATTAAATTGCTCTTTAGTTCCTCCAACCAGAACAATCAATTCACCATTTTCAATTTGAGAAATGCTACCCAAAACTGGAGCTTCAAAATAATTACCATTTAATCTTGTAATTCTCTTTTCTATTTCTTTGCTTTCATCCGGAGCAATTGTACTCATTTGAATTACAGTCTTTCCATCAAATCCACCAATATTACTTGTTATCAAAACTTCATAAATTGCATCATAGTCTGATAACATTAAAATTAAAACATCTGATTCTTTTACAATTATATTTGGAGAAGTACAAAGTTTCGCACCAAGTTTTTCAACTTCCTTTGCTTTTACTTGTGTTCTATTATAAATATTCAGATTGTATCCGGCATCAAGTATTTTTTTTGCTAATGGTTTTCCCATTAACCCAATTCCTATAACTCCAATTGTCATTATGATTTCTCCAAATAATTATTCATATCCATTTCAACTAATTCTTCCGAGAAAAATGGTTCACCATACTTTTTCCCAATTTTAAATCCATATGATTTTGCTCTAGCTTCAAGAAATTGAATAAATTCCGGTGAACTAATAAATGTTTCCGGTTCATCACTTTTTTTCCCTTCAACATGAAACTGAGTTTTATAGGCTCTTATTGCTTGCATCTTTGTTTCAAATGTATCAGAAATATCAACAACAAATGTTGGATCAAACTCATAAGTAAGAACAAAATAAAATATTTTTTTAGGTCTGTAAGCTTCTTGTTTTATTCCATCAACTTCCGTTACATATTTTGGTAATCCTGAAAGGAACATTGCTCTTTTAGTTAATTGCCCTACTGCTTCATGATCCGGATGACGATCAACAAAATGTGGTGCAAATATTATTTGCGGTTTATATTTTCTAATTACTTTAACAATCTCCCTAGTATTTTCATCATTAACAAAAACTCCTCCATCAGGTAGCCCAAGATTTTCTCGTACAGTTAATTTAAGTATTTTACTTGCCTCTTCTGCTTCTGCTTTTCGTGTTTCAAAAGTTCCCCGTGTTCCCAATTCACCTTTGGTTAAATCTATAATTCCAAATGTTTTTCCGCTATTTATCATTTTTGCAACTGTTCCACTCATTGATAATTCAACATCATCTGGGTGAGCTGCAAAAGCTAAAAAGTCTAACTTCACATTTACCTCAAATAATTAATTTACAATAAAAATTAAAAACATATTTATTTCTCAATTTAAATAATTTTTAAACTAAAGATGATGAAATGAATTAAGCACAACAAGTTTCTATAATACAAAAACTTATTTTTAGTAAATTTTTAATCGTTTTATTAAATACAATACTAAAGTAAAATTTCTAACAAAGGAATAATTATATTTGTATTTCTAAAAATAACTTTAAGGATAAAAATTGGAATTTGAAGCTGTAATTGGTCTGGAAGTACATGCACAATTATTAACCGATACAAAAATCTTCTGTGGATGCTCAACTAAATTTGGTAATCCGGCAAATTCAAATGTATGTCCTGTTTGTTTAGGTCACCCAGGTGTTTTACCGGTTTTAAATAAAAAAGTTGTGGAATATTCTATTTTAATGGGCTTAGCAACTAATTGCACAATTAATGAGCGTTCTACCTTTGCCAGAAAAAATTATTTTTATCCCGATTTACCCAAAGGTTATCAAATCTCTCAATTCGATCTTCCCATTTGTGAACATGGATTTATTACCATAAAAACAAACAACATTGAAAAGAAAATTGGTATAACAAGAATTCACATGGAAGAAGATGCCGGGAAATCTATTCACGATCAAGGATTTGACACATTAGTTGATGTAAACCGCTGCGGCACACCTTTAATTGAAATTGTAAGTGAGCCGGATATAAGAAGCGGTGAAGAAGCGTACCAATATTTAACAAATCTAAAACAAATAATTACTTATTTAGGAATTTGTGATGGAAATATGGAAGAAGGTTCAATGAGATGCGATGCCAATATTTCTATTCGTCCAAAAGGTGAAACTAAATTTGGAACACGTACAGAAGTAAAAAACATGAATTCTTTCCGCAATGTTCAAAAAGCTATCGATTATGAAATTGATAGACAAATTAGTTTAGTTGAGGACGGAAGCGAAGTTATTCAACAAACTCTATTATGGAATGCTAACCAAAATAAAGCATTTTCCATGCGTGGGAAAGAAGAAGCTCACGATTATAGATATTTTCCCGATCCGGATTTGATGCCTGTAATTGTTGATAAAGAATGGAAAAACAAAATTCAAAGCACCATGCCTGAGTTACCAGAAAATAGAAGACTCCGATTTATAAAAGAATTAAAATTACCTGAATATGATGCTGAAGTTTTAACATCTCAAAAAAGTATTGCAGATTATTTTGAAGAAGTTTTAAAGGTTACTACCAATACAAAAATTGCCAGTAACTGGATTATGGGCGATGTTCTTAAAACTATTAATGAACAAAAAATTGAAATAAGTGAATTCCCAATTACATCTGAGAATCTAGGGAAATTAATAAACTTAATTACCTCAAATAAAATAAGCAGTAAAATTGCCAAAGATGTTTTCCCAATAATGTTGGAAGAACAAAAGAATCCTGAACAAATTGTTGAAGAAAAAGGATTAAGCCAAATTACAGATACATCTGCAATTGAATCAGCAATTGATAATGTAATCAAGAACAACCCAAGTCAGGTTGAACAATTTAAATCCGGCAAAGAAAAAGTAATTGGATTCTTGGTCGGTCAAATTATGAAAGAAACTAAGGGAAAAGCAAACCCACAAATGGTTAATCAAATTTTAAGAGATAAATTGAAGAAATAGAATTATTTAAAAAAAATATAGATTTAAATTTCTCTCTCATTATGGCAAACAAATCTTTCCTAAAACTGTTGGGTTATTTGCACCTGTCGTTCTTGGAATGTTTGTTGGCTTTCCGAAAAGTGTTTCATTAGCTAAAACAGCAAAACAAATTGCTTCTTTTGCATCTGAAGAAATCCCAATATCGTCAATTACTTTTACCTCAACTGTTTCACCAAACTCAACACTTAAGCATTCATATAAAAATTTATTTTTAGCTCCGCCACCACTAACAATTAATTCATCAATTTCAGTTTCATTCTTAACAAAGATTTCATAGTTCCTATAAATTCCATAAGCAGTAAATTTTGTTATTGTGTGCAACCAATCATGCTTATCTAAATTTTTATATTTTTCTAACAAATCAGAAATAAAAATATGTCCGTATTCTTCTCTGCCAGTAGATTTAGGAGGAATTCTTTCAATAAATGAGTCCTTATTTTTAAGCTCTTTAAACAATTCCTCATTAAACTTTCCGGTTCTTGCAAAATCTCCATTTTTATCAAATTCTTTATTGAAGAACATTTTTGTTAATGTATCAATCAACATATTTCCGGGACCTGTATCAAAAGCTAAAACACTTTCAATTCCTTTATCTTTATTAAGAATTGTAAAATTTGAAATTCCACCAATATTAAGCAAAGCCCTATTTTTATTTTGTGAGTGAAACATTATATAATCGAAGTATGGAATAAGAGGAGCACCTTCTCCACCAAGAGCAACGTCTCCGGTTCTAAAATCGCCAATTGTAACAATTCCGCTTAACTTAGCCAATACAGCAGGATCACCAATTTGAAGAGTTGATGAAATATTTTTTCCAAAATAATTTACCGGTGTTGGAAGATGTTGAATTGTTTGTCCGTGACTACCAATTAAATCAATATTTTTCATATCAAAATTTAATTCGGAACATAATTCTTTTATCGCATCATAATAAATATTTGGAAGAAGAAAGTTTAACTGAGAAATATCTTCTACGTTACTTGATTCCTTTACTGAATTTCTTAATAACTTTTCTTTCAATCCATTTGGGAAAGGATATTCTAAATACCCAACCAAGTTTAGTTTTGTAAAAGTTCCAGATCCTTCTACCTCAATTAAGGCAACATCCACACCATCAAGCGATGTGCCGGACATTAAACCAATTACATTCTTTTTTTCTTTATGGGATAAATCTTGTAAGCGTTTCATAATTCTAAAATAATTATTAAAAAATATTTTTATGGTTCTAAGCTTCTTGCAACCATTATACCAGTATGCCGTTTTAGGCTTCTTAAATATTCACCAAGTGGTTTTTCTGTAATTTGAATTTTCTTTCCTTTTTGTGGAGCATGCATAAAATGAATTCTGCCTTCAACTTCAATAGCAATTCCGGTATGAGAAATATCTAATCCTTTAGTACTTGCAGTTAAAAGAAGAATATCACCGTTTTGTATTTTATCTTCAACACATTCAATAAAATTTTCTGGAATATAATAATAATCTCTTGCGTTAATTGAATCTTCAATTGATTTTATTTCTTCAACAAATTTAGGATTATTTTTTAATCTCTTATACAAAAATGAGTGTGTACTCATAAAATTAATTTTCTTATCGAATGCTATTCCACCAATTTCAGCAGTAATATCTTTTACAATTCCTCTTTTGTTGTTATCATATAACCAATCAGAAGCATAATGTAATCTTGAAGGATAATTTTTTAATTTTCCATTTCGATATCTAGTATTAATAATTGCATTTTGGAAATCTTTAAAAGTAGTTTTACCCTTTTTTATACAACGAGCAAAAGTAAGTGAACTTTCAAAAAAAGTGTAACAATCCAGTCCGGTTAGGTTAATAACCAACTGTTCTTTTTTACCTTTCTCTAAAGTAAAAGCTTCATATTCAAGTCCAAGAAAGGATTTACCAATCTCAACAATTATTTCATTTATCGGGTTGTCGCTAAGATTTTTAGATTCAGCAAATTCAAATTTTTCTGAACAAACTGCTACATCTTCTTCTGTAAAAATAGCTTGAGCAAAAAAACTCTGTACAAATAAGAAAAAATATAATATGTAACTATATGTTTTCATATTTCAAAATCATCTTCTTGAGCAGGGCGTTGCGATAGTTTTTCTTGCTCAAAATTTGAATGGAACATATCAAGATTTTCGAACCTTGCAAAATCTTTAATAAATTTAAGTTTAACATCTCCTGTTGGTCCGTTTCTTTGCTTCGCAACAATTATTTCAGAAATTCCATCAGTAGATTCTCCATCAGCAAATTGAGTAATACCATAATACTCAGGTCTGTTTAGAAATATTACAACATCAGCATCCTGTTCAATAGAACCAGATTCCCTTAAATCAGAAAGTTGGGGTCTTTTATCTGTTCGTGTTTCAACAGCTCTATTTAACTGAGAAAGTGCAATTACGGGAACGTTAAGTTCTTTAGCCAAAGACTTTAAGGATCTTGAAATAATTGAAATTTCGCGTTCCCTACTATCTAGGTTGGAACTTGCAGACATCAACTGAAGATAATCAATTACAATAAGTCCAATATTTTTTTCTGCTTTAAGTCTTCGGCACTTTGCTCTAATCTCAAGAACTGTTTGTCCAGCTTGATCATCAATATAAATTGGAGCCTTACTTAATTTATGTGCTGTTCTACTAATTCTCGGACCATCTTCAGCCTTAAATTTTCCGGTTCTTACATTATGAGCATTAATTCTTGCTTCGGCACAAATTAAACGAGTTGCCAATTGCATAGTTGCCATTTCAAGACTAAATAATGCTATTGGAACATCATGATCTACAGCAGCATTTCTTGCCGCCGAAAGTGCAAATGCAGTTTTTCCCATAGAAGGACGTGCTGCAATAATAATCAAATCAGATTTCTGAAAACCACCAAGCATATCATCTAAAGCAAAAAATCCGGTTGGAACAGAAAATGATGACATATTTTTAGAATGAATCGCTTCAATATGTTCAATTGCTTCTCTTACTGCTCTATCCATAGATTTGTAGGATTCTTTTAATCCAACTTCGGTAATTTCAAATATTTTAGATTCTGCTTCGTCCAATAAATCAAATACATCTTCTGTACCGGAATAAGCACTTGTAGCAATATCCATTGAAGAATTAATTAACTTTCTTAGAATCCACTTTTCTAAAATTATCTTTGAATGATATTCAATATTTGCTGCTGAAGAAACATCTTGTCCTAGTTTACTTATATAAACTGCACCACCAGCACTATCAAGCTTTCCTCTCTTCTTCAATTCCTCGTATAATGAAACTGAATCAATTGGTTCACTAGCTTCAAATAATGAAATCATTGCTTCAAAAATAACTTGGTTTTTTCTATCAAAAAAACTTTCCGGTTGTAATGATTCCATTACTTTGGGAATAGCATCTTTATCTAAAAGCATTGCACCAAGTACAATTTTTTCCACATCAACTGCTGCGGGTGGTTGTTTTGCAAAACCTGTTAAATTTTGATTTGTTTCATGTTCCATATTATTTGTCAATTCCATCATATAATTTTCTGAACTTTTGTACATCTTCCCAACAGCCTCTTTTCCAATTTGGATTTCTTAATAAAGCAGCCGGATGATAAGTTACCATTGTTGGTATACCATTAACTTCAAATATTTTACCACGCATCTTTGTAAGACTTTCTTTCTTCTTTAACAATCCATTTCCGGCAACAAGTCCTAAACAAAGAATAACCTTAGGTTTAATAAGTTCAATCTGTTTTAAAAGATATGGCATACATTCATCCATTTCTATTAACAATGGATTTCTATTATTTGGAGGTCTGCATTTTACAATATTAGCTATATAGACTTCTTCTCTTTCAAAATTTATTGCTTTCAAAATATCGGTTAAGAGTTTTCCGGCTCTTCCAACAAATGGCTGCCCTTGCTTATCTTCTTCTGCACCGGGTGCTTCTCCAATTACCATAACATCTGCATTAGCATTTCCACTACCGAAAACAAATTTTGTTCTCGTTTTACCTAACGAGCAATTTAAACATTTATGGATTGAATTGTATAATGAATCTAAAGTATCACAGGTAGATAAATCATCTGAGAAAGTATTTATAGACTTATACGATTCATCATCTTCTTTTACTATAGTATCAATTTGTGTTTTTCTTATATCTATTTGTATTGTTTCAAATAATATATCTCCAAAAATTTCTCTTTGGTCTTTAATAGCTTCTATTATTTTTTCAGATTGTTTGTGCATATTTTTTTTAGTTAAAAGAAAATTTAATATAAAAAATATATATCAAAAAGTTAAAGCAGATTTGCAGAATAGAAAAAAAAAGGAAGTCTTTTGACCTCCTTTAATTAAAAATTATTTTTCTGAATCTTTATATCTGTATTCAATTTCGCCAGCTAGCATTTTTTCAATTGCTTGTTGATGTGGTTTTGCTCTTTTTTCAAATTCCACAGAAATTTTTTCTTGTTCAGTATTATCTCTATCATCAAAATCATCATCTGATGACGGAGCAAAAGTATTCATTAAAGCATTAAATTCAAGTTTGTTTTCTTCATTCAATCTTCTAGCTTCTTGTGATGATACTATGATTGCTTCGTATAAATTTGAAGCTTCATCTTTAAGTTTCTTTAAATTAATTGGTTTTAATCCCATTTTAATCTCCTTTATGCCAACTCTCTTTTTATAATTTCATTTACTTCATTTTTTGCATCTTCTAGATTATAATTATAAACATTATAATCGAATTTTTTTCGATAATTTAACTCCATTTCAGCTCTTTTAATTCGTTTTTCAAAATCTTCTTCAGATTCTGTTTTTCTATTTAACAATCGTATTTTTAATTCTTCAATACTTGGTGGAGAAATGAATATAAGAACCGAATCAGGATAAGCACGTTTTATATTAACTGCTCCTTTTACATCAACTTCTAAAATTAAAGAAACTCCTTTATCAATTTTTTCAAACACAAACTCTTTTAATGTACCATAATAATAATCAAAATGCTTATTCCACTCAAGAAATTCATCATTTTTAATTTTTTCTTTAAAATCATTTTCTGAAAGAAAGAAATAATCCTTTCCATTTATTTCTGTTGATCTTTTTTCTCTAGTGGTAGCAGAAATTGAGAAATCGAACTCCGGATGTTCCTGCAAGATTTTTTTTATTATTGTAGTTTTACCTGCTCCACTTGGAGCCGAGAATGTAAATAATTTGCCTTTTTCCTTATTCAATTTCTACTCAACATTTTGAACTTGCTCTCTAATTTTTTCAAGCTCCTCTTTTATATTCATACCAATATGAGAAATTTCTGAAGAAATTGATTTACTATTTATTGTATTTACTTCCCTATTCATCTCTTGACAAATAAAATTGAGCTTTCTGCCAATATCTCTAGGTTTAAGTAATGTTTCTTTAAAAAGTTTAATGTGGCTATGCAATCTAATACATTCTTCAGTTACATCATGTTTTTCTGATAATATACCTAACTCAAGTAAAAATCTATCTTTATCATCTATAAATTCATCATAAAGCTTTTTTGCTTTTTCTTTAAATTTGTTGAAATAATCTTCTATTGAACCATCTACCAAACCTTCAACCTTCTTCAAATTATCTTCTATGGCAGTAATTCTATTATTAATATCTAATTTTAACTGACTTCCTTCTTGCCCTCTCATTTCAATTAATTTATCAGTAGCATTAGAAATTGAGTTTAAAAGAACTTCTTCCTCAAGCTCAAATTTAGCTTCAGACTGTTCAATAAAACTTTCTCTAAATAATAAAAGATTATTTAATGATAAATCCACATTACTTTTTACAGTAGAATTTATTTTTGAAAGTAATTCAGAAACTTTAGTCAGTTCAGTTTCGTTTAGAACCAAATTTTCAACATTTCCACTATTAACTGATAGATTTACAAATACAGAAACTTTACCTCTAATAATCTTATTCTTTATTAAATCTCGTACAGAAAATTCAAATTGATTTAATTCTTTTGGTAAGCGAACAGAAAGATCAAGATATCTACTATTTAAACTTTTAACTTCCGTTTCTAAAGTAAATTTTTCATTAGAATAAACATCTTTCCCAAAACCCGTCATACTATATAACATATCAATCCTCAAAAAAATATATCTTTAAATTTACCTATTTTTTACATGTTTTTCAAAAAAAAGAGAACTTAGTAATTAAGGTGTGATTTAGAAAGCTTCTCCAATTCCTAACTGAAAAGCAAGGTTATTGAAAAATGGCAAATGTTGCATTCTAGTAAAGAAGCTTCTTTTATCATCTGGATTATATGCTTTAAAACCAATATCTAATCTTATTGGAGCAAAATCTAAATAATATCTAAAACCAAAACCAGCAGCAATTGCAATTTCGTCATATCTAAATTTATTATAATGGTCCCAAACATTTCCATAATCTAAAAACAGCGCTATACCAACTTTTTCAGAAAGATGCTCTCTAGCAAAATCAAAAGTAGTACTTTGCCTGTTGCGTTCAGAAAGTTGCGGATTTTCTACTTTCTGGTACAGAATGCCCATTTTAGTAAGTACAGAACCTTGCG
>PDWI01001597.1_pt1 | contig 38610 bp, 25 predicted proteins | sample 1430891 | NCBI WGS metagenome assembly PDWI01 (sample SAMN01162508, study PRJNA174530) | Oral metagenome, whole genome shotgun sequencing project. | biome: Marine environment; feature: Marine mammal; material: Swab sample of the gingival sulcus; isolation source: swab sample of gingival sulcus... | reverse complement strand
CCTTGGTCTTTCGGCGAGGGGGTTTATGACCCCCTTTATCGTTACTTATACCTACATTTGCTTTTCCTATAGGTCCAGCAATAGTTGTCCTATTACCTTCAACCCCAATAGGAATGCTCCCCTACCGATGTTTAAACATCCCACAGCTTCGGTACACTGCTTATGCCCGATTATTATCCATGCCAAAATCCTCGACTAGTGAGCTGTTACGCACTCTTTAAATGAATGGCTGCTTCCAAGCCAACATCCTAGCTGTCTTCGCATCTTGACCGCGTTTGTCCAACTTAGCAGTGATTTAGGGACCTTAGCCGATGGTCCGGATTCTTCTCCTCTCGGACATGGACCTTAGCACCCATGCCCTCACTCCTGAGATCTAACTTATAAGCATTCGGAGTTTGTCTGGACTTGATAGCCGGTGAAAGCCTCGCATCCAATCAGTCGCTCTACCTCTTATAAGAAACTCTCAAGGCTGCACCTAAATGCATTTCGGGGAGTACGAGCTATCTCCAAGTTTGATTAGCCTTTCACCCCTACCCTCAGCTCATTCGAAAGCTTTTCAACGCTTACCGATTGGGTCCTCCAGTTAGTTTTACCTAACCTTCAACCTGGCCAAGGGTAGATCACTTGGTTTCGCGTCTACCCCTACTGACTATACGCCCTATTCAGACTCGCTTTCGCTACGGGTACGTGGATCATTCATTGCACTCCTCTATTCGAGGTTCTTTTCACCTTTCCCTCACGGTACTTGTTCACTATCGGTCTCTCGGATATATTTAGCCTTACGGGATGGTCCCCGCAGATTCACTCAGGATTTCACGTGTCCCGAGTTACTCAGGTGTCAAACTCAATATAATTTAGGTTTTCGTCTACGTGACTTTCACACTCTTCGGTTTATCTTTCCAGATAATTCTACTAACATTCACTATATCTTTATTGTCTGATCCTACAACCCCAATATTGCCGAAACAATATTGGTTTGGGCTAGTCCCCCTTCGCTCGCCACTACTAAGGGAATCACTTTTGTTTTCTTCTCCTATGGGTACTTAGATGTTTCAGTTCCCCACGTACGCTCTATACATTCGTATAGTGTTAGGTCTTCTACCTAACGGGTTGCCCCATTCGGATATCTACGGATCAATTCGTATGTGCCAATCCCCGTAGCTTTTCGCAGCTTATCACGTCCTTCTTCGCTTTCGAGAGCCTAGGCATCCACCGTCTGCCCTTGCTTATTTTTCGCCTCGACAAATACTCTCGTATTGTCTTGTTGAGTAATTAATTTGCTTAATGTGATTAATTATTTATTTTACTCGCCTATATTTAGAAATATAGACGGCTCTACTCTTGTTGTTTCTTTTCTTGTTTTCCAATATGTCAAAGATCGTTCGTTGCTCTATCGCAACTTTGTGGAGAATATCGGATTCGAACCGATGACCCCCTGCGTGCAAGGCAGGTGCTCTAGCCAGCTGAGCTAATCCCCCAAAGAACTGCCGACCTCTACATTATCAGTGTAGCGCTCTAACCAACTGAGCTATAGGACTCTGTAGCACGGCTTTCAACCCGCAGATCGCTCCGCGCCGTTTTTCTCTTACTTAACCTAAAGAACATTAAGTGTGGCAAGTCCTATCTCTAGAACCCAAGCCTTTTTATTCCTCATTCACCGTCTTATAGACATTCATCGTAAGCTCCAGAAAGGAGGTATTCCAGCCACACCTTCCGGTACGGCTACCTTGTTACGACTTAGCCCCAGTCACCAGTATTACCCTTAAACGCTCCTTGCGGTTACATTCTTCAGGTACCCCCGCCGCGCCATGGCTGATGCGCGATTACTAGCGAATCCAGCTTCACGGAGTCGAGTTGCAGACTCCGATCCGAACTGGGACAAGGTTTGAGGATCTGCTCCGTATCGCTACGTGGCTTCCCGTTGTCCTTGCCATTGTAACACGTGTGTCGCCCTGGATGTAAGGGCCGTGCTGATTTGACGTCATCCGCTCCTTCCTCTCGCCTTACGACGGCAGTCTTGATAGAGTCCTCAGCTTTACCTGTTAGTAACTATCAACGCGGGTTGCGCTCGTTATGGCACTTAAGCCGACACCTCACGGCACGAGCTGACGACAACCATGCAGCCCTCGCGTATCATCGAATTAAACCACATGTTCCTCCGCTTGTGCGGGCCCCCGTCAATTCCTTTGAGTTTCACCGTTGCCGGCGTACTCCCCAGGTGGAATACTTATCGCTTTCGCTTAGACTCTTACTGTATATCGCAAAAATCTAGTATTCATCGTTTACAGCGTGGACTACCAGGGTATCTAATCCTGTTTGATACCCACGCTTTCGTGCTTTAGTGTCAGATAAAGCCTGGTACGCTGCCTTCGCAATCGGCGTTCTGTGTAATATCTATGCATTTCACCGCTACACTACACATTCCGCATACCTCGTCTTCTCTCTAGTTCTCCAGTTTCAAAGGCAAGACTATAGTTGAGCTACAGCTTTTCACCTCTGACTTAAAAAACCACCTACACACCCTTTAAACCCAATAAATCCGGATAACGCTCGCATCCTCCGTATTACCGCGGCTGCTGGCACGGAGTTAGCCGATGCTTATTCGTAGAGTACATGCATCTCAGTTACACGTAACTGCCATTATTCCTCTACAAAAGAAGTTTACAATCCATAAGACCTTCGTCCTTCACGCGATTTGGCTGGTTCAGGCTTTCCCTCTCAGTCCCCCTATCCATCGTCGCCTTGGTAAGCCGTTACCTTACCAACTAGCTAATGGAACGCATGCCCATCTGTAATCAATAAATCTTTCCTATATAAATCATGCAATTTATATAGCATATAGGGTATTAATTCGACTTTCATCGAGCTATCCCCTAATTACAGGTAGGTTGCATACGCGTTACGCACCCGTGCGCCGGTCGCCATCAAATTTAGCAAGCTAAATCTATGCTGCCCCTCGACTTGCATGTGTTAAGCCTATCGCTAGCGTTCATCCTGAGCCAGGATCAAACTCTCCATTGTTATATAATTTTTGTTTTTTCCTTCTTTTGACTCACGATGTCCTATCTATCGGTGTGTTTGGAATTTGACTCTCCTATCCTAAAATAGGGGGTCTCTTTTTTTCATTTTCCTGCTTGCAATACTTTCGTATTGTGCACTACACCTAATTGTTCTTTATGTCAAGTATCTCAAAGATCGCTTTTACTTTTTTGCCTCTCCTCTGAGAAGCTTGTCCTAAACTTTTTTAAAAATCGCCTCTTTGAACCTCTCTTACTCCAGTCGCTAAACCAAAGCATTTGCAAAACTAATAGCTTTTTTCTTATTTTCCAAATTTTATTACAAGCCCCAAGTAGCTCTATCCAAACTTCTATACATTATAGCCTCTGAAATATGTTGAATTAAAATACTTTCGGCTCCATCTAAATCAGCGATCGTTCTCGCCACTTTTAATATCCTATCATAAGCTCTTGCAGAAAGACCAAACTTATTCATCGCTTCTTCTAAAATCTTTAACCCTGAAGCTTCTGGATTTGCAAACTCTTTCATTAGTTGGGGCGTCATCTGAGCATTACAATGAATACCTTCATAGGCTTTAAATCTTTCTGTTTGAATTTTTCTTGCTTTTATTACTCTTTTTTGAATTTCAGCAGAAGATTCTGAGGGTTTATTTTCTGAAATTTTCTCAAAAGGAACAGGTACTATTTCAATCTGAATATCAATCCGATCCATCAAGGGACCCGAAACTTTTGACACATATTTTTGCACCACTCCTGGAGCACAAACACAATCTCTATTAGGATGATTATAATATCCACAAGGACAAGGATTCATAGCTGCTACGAGCATAAAAGAAGCAGGATAATCAACTGTTGCTTTAGCTCTTGAAACAGTGATACTACGTTCCTCCATAGGTTGTCGCATTAACTCTAAGATACTCCTATTAAATTCGGCTAATTCATCTAAAAATAAAACGCCATTATGAGCCAAACTAATCTCTCCCGGTCTAGGATGCGTTCCTCCTCCGACTAAAGCCGGCATAGATACGGAATGATGTGGTGCTCTAAAAGGTCTATGTGCAAGAAGTGTGGTGTCTGGGGGTAACTTTCCTGCAACAGAATAAATTTTGGTCGTTTCTAAAGCTTCTCCAAGAGTAAAAGGCGGTAAAATACTCGCAACTCTTTTTGCCATCATCGACTTTCCTGAACCTGGAGCTCCTACCATTATTATATTATGCCCACCAGCAGCAGCTACTTCTAAAGCTCTTCTAACATTTTCTTGTCCCTTTACATCACTAAAATCAAAAAGAGTATGTGCTTGTTCTTCTGCAAATATTGAGCGGGTATCAATATCCATACACTCTAACTCTTTTTCTCCATTAAAAAAAGCAACGACCTCTTGCAATGTATCTGCAGGATGAACTTGTAAATTATTGACAACGCCAGCCTCTCTCGCATTTTCTCTTGGGACGATTATTCCTTTAAATCCTTCTGCTCTTGCTTTTATTGCTATCGGTAAAGCTCCTTTTACTGGTCTTAAATGTCCATCTAAAGATAATTCTCCTACAAGCACATATTTAGACAAATTCTCTTTTTTCATCAAATCACAAGCGGCAATCATTCCTACTGCAATAGGAAGATCATAAGCCGTTCCTTCTTTTTTAAGATCTGCAGGACTTAAATTAACCACCACTCTACGACCATTTAGGTTAAAGCCCACATTCTCTGCTGCGGTATTTATTCGGTCATAACTTTCTCTAACAGCAGCATCGGGTAAGCCCACTATTGAAAAATGAGAACCTGCGGAAACATTAACTTCTACTGTAACTAAATGGGCATCTATACTTACAAGAGCCGCTGTAAAAGTATTTACAAGCATAAAAATATATCGTCTAATTGATCTTGAAAATATAAAGATTTTTCTCGCTCCTTTCCATGATAGCCTACTCTATTTGAAGAATCTACTTGAATGTAATAAGGATAGGAGTCAATATGCATTTGCTCTTGTATTTCGTAAAAATAGTTAGAGGGAACAACGATAGAATGTACTCTTTTTTTACTAACTCGCACTTCTTTTCTACTAATTCCCTTTTTTTTAGGAGTATATAAGCCTTTTATTGAAATAGTATCTGAAGAATTTTTAAACTGAGCTAAAAGCATAAGATTTTTCTGGTTTTTTAAATGATTATACCAAAAATCTTGCTCTTGACTTGTAAAGGGACGATCTAAAAGAATCCACAAATAATTTTTCTTTCTTTTTTTATTCTTAAAAGGGAAAAAATTAAGAATAATGTCTTTTCTTACATCACTTTTATTCTGAAGAATTTTTCTATAAGAATCTAAGCGAACAAGAAGAGATGGGAGTTCCTCTTTGGGATAAAAACTATCAAAAACTTTAGCACCTTCAAAGCCTGAAAAGAATTCATCTGCAAGAAGAAGACTACCCTTATCCTCTTTGTTTTCTACAATTGTCTGAGCTACAGTTTGTCTAATTTCGTTTATTAATTGTCTTGCTTTATCCCTTTTTATTTCCCCTTCGTTTGAAAAATAAAGCATTCGATCCCATTCTTGAATTTTTTTTAATTCTTTTTCTACAACTTGATTTCTTAAAATGTAATCTTTGTCCCCCTCATAAATGTAAGAATGAGGAGATTGCAAATCTAAATGCAATGCGACAGTATGCTGCTTCTCAATCTTTATTGGTATAAACCATTCGTGAGAAGATGGATATAGATAGCCTTGCAAAGGTGTTCGAAGAGCTAATTTCCATACTTCTTCCCCCTTTTTATTTGACAACAAAAAATCTTTTTCATACTTCCTGCCCACAGAATCTTGCAAACGAAGATAAAGCACACAGCTATCCTCTTTTCCCCCCTTCCAATGTAAGGAAAATTCTGCTTCATTCGGATTTAAGGATGAGCATCCCAACCAAAGAGGTAGACTCGTGATAAAAATTAAAAGAGATATACTATGTTTTCTTTTCAAAATTATTTCTCCTTAAAAAAAGCACCCTTACTCCTTATAATTAAAGAAGATCGGGTGCAAAATTTCTTGTAATTACTAAACTTTAAAAAGTATATCCCATCTTAATATCTGCCCCTATTGGGAAGTTATTTAATTCTCCACCAGCAGAATACAGAACAACTAGAGGTGCAACACAAATGGATACAAAAAGTCCCTCATTAGGATTTTGATAACGCCAACCAATACGAGGTGAAAGTGTCAAATTAAAACTAGGATTTACGTTATTTTGTTTTTCCCTATTTGTAAGAAATAGAATTGGAGTTGTTGATAAGCCCATCTCAAAGAAGTGAGCTCTCTTACCAAAAAGATAATTCAGACCTACTGGAAAAGAAACAACAGTTAAATTGTCTGGTGCAGGAGCACAAGAAAGTGCAGCCTCTACACCAATACCATTTCTTTTTCCTCTTTGAAGACGCATATCAAAACCAAAGCCTAAGCCCATACTCGTCGTTCCTAATTGTCCAAAAATTGCTGTTTTAAAAACAGGTTTTTTAATCTTTGTTTTTTGTGCAGACATATCTGTTATATTGGATGCCAATATAAGCAATGAAGAGCATAGTAGTAAAATTGTTTTTTTCATTTTGTTTGCATTTTTTATTATTTTTATTCTATATCACAAATGTATTATATTTTACTTTTTAAGCGAACAATACTTTAAAAAAAATTAATCTAATGAGCTTCTAACCAACTATTCCCAACGCCCATTTCAACTTCTAAAGGTACTTTTAGCTTACCTAAAGCGGACATCATCTCTTGTTTTACTAATTGTTTTAAATCTTCTAACTCATCTTTATGGGCATCAAAATTGAGTTCATCATGTACTTGAAGTATCAAACGACTTTTCCATCCTCTTTCTTTTATGGCTTTATCAATACGCACCATCGCTATTTTGATTAAATCAGCAGCAGTCCCTTGTATAGGAGCATTCATTGCATTTCTTTCTGCAAAACTTCGAATTGCTGCAGAGGGACTATTTATATCTGGCAAATAACGACGTCTTCCTAATAAAGTCTCGGCATAGCCTTTGGAACGAGCCTCAGCAATACTTCTTTCAATATAATTTTGAATTGTAGGATAACTCCTAAAATAGTTATCAATCAGCTCTTGTGCTTCTTTGGGAGGAATGTTTAATCTTTGACTCAAGCCAAAAGCTGAAATACCATAAATAATACCAAAATTCGCCGTTTTTGCAAAAGAACGTTGAAGAGGGGTAACCTCTTCTGCTTCAATCTTATAAATCCTTGCTGCCGTTTTTCTATGTACATCTTCTCCTGAAACAAAAGCTTCAATTAAATGTTCGTCTCCACTAAAATGAGCCAACAAACGCAACTCAACTTGAGAATAATCTGCACTTAGGAAACAATACTCGTCGCTTTCTGGAACAAATGCTGCTCTCATTTCTTGCCCTAAGCTCGTCTTAATTGGAATATTTTGCAAATTCGGATTTGATGAAGACAAACGCCCCGTTGATGCTACGGCTTGATTAAAAGAACTATGCAACTTTCCATCAGGATAAAGTAAGAGAGGTAAAGCTTCGACATAAGTACTTTGCAATTTCTTAACCCCCCTATATTCTAATATATATTGTACAATAGGTGTATAAGAAGCATACATTTGTAATACATCTTCTCCTGTAGCATAAGCTCCCGACTTTGTTTTTCGTGGTTTCTTGCTTATTTTTAATTCTTCAAAGAGAACTTGTCCAACTTGTTTAGGACTACCAACATTAAAGGGATGTCCTGCAATAGCAAAAATCTTTTCTTGTAAACCTGCTAGCTGTCCTGTTAATAAAGAGCCAACTTCTTGCAAACGTGAAACATCTAACTTAATTCCTCTTTCTTCCATCCTTTGTAGGACTTGGACTAGTGGCATTTCTATTTCTTGAAAAAGCTCTTTTACACCTAGCTCATCCATTTCTTTGTTTACTATTTGATAAAGTTGAAAAGCTATATCTGCATCCTCACAAGCATAATCCTTAAGTACTTCTTTTGCAACATCTTTACGTAAATCAAAGTTCTTCTCTGGAGCTAAATCTTCGTACTTAATTGTTGAATAGGACAAGTAGTTTTCGGCTAATATATCAAGTTTATGGGATAACTCTGGAGCTATCAAATAATGAGCTATCATCGTGTCAAAAATATGATTAACCTCTTCTATTCCATAACGGCTTAAAACTTCTAAATCAAATTTCGCATTATGGGCTATTTTTAAAACACTTGTGTCTTTCATTATTTCCACGAGAGGAAACAAGCATTCTCTAACTAGAGTTTTTTCATTTGGTAGTAAGAGAAAAAATCCTTCTCCTTTTTGGGTAGAAAAGGATATTCCTACAATATTGCAAGATAAAGAATCTATACCATCTGTTTCTGTATCAAAAGCAAAGGAAGAGACTGTTTTTAAATATTCCCACAATTTCTTTCTCTCCTCTTCTGACTCAATAAGCTGATAATTAACTTGCTCTGTTTTTATGTTTTTTAATGATAAACTTTCAGAAACTTCTTCTTTTTGCTCCTCTGCTATTAAGTCCGAAGAAAATTCTTCTTTCTTTGCCTCTCCTCTTAGTTTTAATAAGCGTGTAAACAAGGAGCGTAATTCGTATTCTTCAAAAAAAGGAGTTATTTTGGCAATTTCTATCTCTTTTCGCTGTAATTCTTTTATTGAAACAGGTAAATCTATGTCTGTACAAATCTTAACTAAATAACGAGAAAATAAGGTTTGTTCTTTCTGCTCCTCCAACAACTTTTTTATTCTAGGACTTAATTCCGATAAATGATTATAAATTTCATCTATAGAACCATATTTTGATAATAAGTTACTCGCCCCTTTGGGTCCAATACCCTTACAACCGGGGATATTATCTGCAGCATCTCCTATAAGACCTAAGTAATCAATAATTTGAGTACACTCTTTTAATTCAAATTTTTCACAAACTTCCTTTTCTCCCCAAACTTCTTTACCCTTTAAATCAAATCTGTAAATTTTACAATTAGGAGTAACAAGTTGAGCATAATCTTTGTCAGTGGTAACCATAAAGACTTCTAATCCCTCTTGTTCTCCTTGTTTAGCTAAAGCTCCAATCACATCGTCAGCCTCAAAATTGGGAACTTCAACAACGGGTATATTCATCTCTTTCAAGATCTTCTTAATTTCAGGAACAGACCATTTTATATCCTCTGGAGTAGCATCTCTCTGTGCCTTATAATCGCTATACTCTTTATGCCTAAATGAACCTCCTATAGGATCAAAAACGACGGCTAAGGCATCTGGATTTTCCTTTTCTAAAATATCGAACAAGCGACTAAAAAAACCAAAAATAGCACTTGTATTTACTCCTTTAGAAGTAATTCTTGGATTTTTCTTAAATGCAAAATACATCCGATAAATGATTGAATAAGCATCTAATAAAAAAAGGCGTTTGGGACTTGACATAACAATTAAAAATTAAAAAAAACTAGAATAGAGGGAAAGCAATGATAAATATAAAGAAGTAAAATTCCCAAAAAGAGTAATAAAAGAATCGTTCTAAAAACTTTTTTTGAACGAATTCCCTTACTGAGCAAAAGTGAAGATGAAAAAATCGTCAAAAAAGCAAAAGAAGAAAAATAATTTATAGCCAAAAGAACTGGAAGAAAAAATAAAACTTCTCTCTCCAAAAGTTCAAAAATTTTAATGATATGAACCTTCTGACTTAAATTTCTTATTGGATAAAGGATTATTCCTAAAATCAAAAAAAGAAAATAAAATAGAGGTATTATAAAATTAATGCTCTTGAAAAGCTTCAAATCTTGCCAAAAAAAATGAAAGCTGTAAATCTCTTTTATCTTTTCTACAAAAGGCAAAAGAAGATCTAAAAAAAATAGAAGCGATAATGCGGTAAAAAGGGTAAAACTAAAAGCAAGTAAAATGGCAAACAACTTACGAAAAGAAAAGCTTGTAAATGTATAGACACTATACAAAAACAAAGGAAAAATCAAAATTATAGGAGGCCAAACTAGAAGTAAAACTGCAGCTATTATACCTATGTTTGCCATTTTAAATGGACTATTTTCCTCTCTTGAAAGAGATGAAACAAGACCACGCCCTATCACTAAAAAAGGAAGAAGAAAAACAACATCTCTTATTTCCAAAAAAAAGGGCACATATAAAAATAAAAGTAGAGATAGAAGTATAAAGCTCAAAATCTCTCTTTTTTCTAAAACTAAACTCTTCCTAAAAAAATGCAATTGGAGCAAAAGACTGGATAGATAAATAATACCTATAAATAAATCGCTTACTCTTCCTTCTAAATAAGAAAAAACAGAAAATGGATTATCTACAATATGCCCCATTATATCTGTTTTTAATAAAAAAGGAAAAGAGATTGATCCTACTAAGAGAAGTATCAATAAACATTTTTCAAAAAAAGACGATGTATGTTGTTGTTTAAGTCTCAATTTTGTCCAAATATTTAATTCTTTTTCTTTAAAAAAAATCTATATCCTTAAAAATAACGCTAAAAAGAATTATTCTGAGGATATAGATTTTTACTCCTATTTTTTTATTAAATCCAATGCGATGTCTTTCCTAAAGTTTTTCCCTTCAAAAGAAATCAAATCTATAGCTGAATAGCTTCTTTCTCTAGCTTCCTCAATAGTCATACCATAAGAAGAAATCGCTACTACTCTTCCTCCAGAAGTTACCAACTTACCATCTTCTCGCATCGTACCTGCATGAAAAAAGTGTGAAAATAGAGGAGCTTCTAAGACATTCATCTCATAGCCTTTTATATAACTACTTGGATAACCTTGTGAAACAAGCATCACACAAACAGCGGAGCGAGGATCTTCCTCTAAAATATAGTCTTTTAAGTTTTCTTCTGCTATATTTTTTAGCATCTGAAGGAAATCACTTTTTAAACGTAACATCACAACTTCCGTCTCTGGATCTCCTAAACGACAATTATATTCTATAACAAATGGATTACCCTCTACATTCATTAAGCCGATAAAAATAAAGCCTTTGTAATGAATTCCTTCTTGAGATAAACCTTTTATCGTTGGCTCTATAATTCTGTCTTTCACCTTTTGCATAAAAATTTCATCTGCAAAAGGAACAGGACTTACAGACCCCATTCCTCCAGTATTAGGTCCCGTATCTCCATCGCCTATCCTCTTATAATCTTTTGCTACAGGTAGTATTTTATAATCCTTACCATCCGTTGCAACAAAAACAGAACACTCAATTCCTTGTAAAAATTCTTCAATAACTATTTTCTGACCTTTTTGACCAAAAGAGCCTTCTGCCAACTCTTGAAAAGCAAGAGTTGCCTCTTCCATTGTATCTACAATCAAAACTCCTTTTCCTGCAGCTAATCCGTCTGCTTTCAGTACATAAGGGGCTTTTAACGATTGAAGAAATTGAACTGCTTCTTCCTTTTCTGTCGGAGCAAACGAACGATAAGAAGCTGTGGGAATACGATGTCTGTTCATAAAAGATTTGCTAAAATCTTTACTCCCTTCTAAAATCGCTCCATCTGCATTTGGACCAACAACTAATAAATTGGGAAAGTCTTCTTGCCTTGTTTCAAAGTAATCTGCAATACCTTTTACAAGAGCTTCTTCAGAACCGACAACGAGTAAGTTGATACCGTGTTTAGAAATAAATTCAGCAACTGCTTCAAAATCATTTGCTTTTAAAGAAGGAACACTCTCTCCATAAGCCTCCATTCCTCCATTTCCTGGAGCTATAAATAAATGTTCAAGAATGGGACTTAGAGCAATACGCCAAGCCATAGCACTCTCTCTTCCTCCTGAACCTAATAATAGAACACGTAGACGATCTGCCATCCTTTTTTCTTCTAATTTTTCTGAAAAATGACACATTTTCTCATCTTGCTCTAAGTCTTCCTTATGGGCTTTATAAATTTTCATAGATGATCTTTAAAATAACGAGCAATAGTATAGAAAAGATGTACTCTGTCTCTTCCTATCACATTATGTTTATGACCTGGATAATACATACAATCAGGGAAAGTTCTATAATCTACACATGCTTTCACAAAAGCTTGAGCATGTTGCCAAACAACCACATTATCAACTGTTCCATGAATTAGCAATAATCTTCCTTTTAAATCTTTAGCACGAAGAGTCAAATTATTCTTTCTATAACCTTCAGGATTTTCCTCAGGCATATCATTGTAACGCTCTCCATACATAATTTCATAACGAGACCAATCTATCACAGGACCTCCTGCTACTCCAACTTTAAAAACATCTGAATGTGTTAGCATCAAGTTCGTGGTCATAAAGCCGCCAAAACTCCATCCATGAACTCCGATTCTATCTTTGTCCACCCATGCTTGAGATTTCAAGAAATCAACTCCAGCCATCTGATCTTCCATTTCTATCGTTCCAACCTGACGATGAATGATTTGTTCAAATTCTTTTCCTCTATTTTCCGAACCTCTATTATCTAAGGTGAAAACAACAAATCCATTTTGTGCCATATACACATCCCAACCAGAAACTCCTGCCATCCATGTATTGGTTACCAATTGAGCGTGAGGACCTCCATAAACATAAACCACTGTTGGATACTTTTTATTCGGATCAAAATTTACTGGTTTCGTTAATCGATAATAAAGCTTTGTCGTACCATCACGACTCATTAGAGAGCCAATGCTTACCTCCGGCATATTGAAGTTTTTTGATGGATTTTCCGCTTTTAGTAAAGAATAGATCTTCTTCCCTTTTATTGTACGAAGTACATATTCTCTAGGGACAGTCATTGAAGAATAAACATCTAATATTTGAGTCTTTGAGGCATTTAATGCAGAATGATGCACTCCACTTTCTGGTGTTAAATCTTTCATTTTTCGCCCATTCAAACGAATACTATAGAGATGTATTTCTAAAGGACTTGGATTTGTGCTGGTAAAAAAGAAACTTTTTCCATTCTTGCTAAAGCCTTTAAATGATTTTACTTCCCATTCTCCTTTTGTAATTTGTTTAAGAGAACCGTCTTTTATGGAGCCTAAATAAAAATGATTCCATCCATCTCTACGAGAAAGCCATAAAAACTTATCCTTGCTTTTGGGGACAAAAAACATTGGTGAAGAAGGCTCAATATATCTTTCATCTTTTTCTGTAAAGAGTGTTCTTAATTGTTCTCCAGTGAAAGCATTGTATTCTTTCATCTCTGAAATCGTTTGTTTTCTATTGATTTCAGCCATATATATTTTATCACTTTTAGGAGACCAAGCTATGTTGGTCAAAAAATGCTCAGGATCACCTTTTGAAAGGAGTAAAATAGATTTTGCTTTTTCAAGATTATAAACCCAAACCGTTACTTGATGAGAAGGATCTCCCGCCATAGGATAACGAATGGGATCAACTTTTGCCTTTTTAGGTTCTATATCTACAAGAGGGTAAGCTGGAACCATAGATTGATCCATTCTGTAATAAGCTAATTTTTGACCATCAGGACTCCAAAAAGTTCCTTTCTGAATTCCAAATTCATGTTGATGAACTGATGTTCCATAAACAATTTCATCTCCTTGATCTTTAGCTACAAGAACAAATGATGCTTTTGAATTTAAATCTGTTAAAGCTTCAGTTATCATCAACTCCTTTTGAGCAGAGCGAACCACTGCTCGACTATAAGTTGGATCTATTTCTAGTAACTCAACTTTCTCTCCATTTTCATTCTTTTCTAGAGAAAACCATTTTACGAGTTCCTTATTTTTCCAATTTATAATATAAACAGCTTTAGAAGAATAGATTTGAATCCATTCTAAATGATCTTCTACGGCACTAAATGAGGGAAAATATCCATAAGCTGCTAAGGAGCTATCATTGGTTATAATCTTTTTTAAATCCTCTACATTAAGAATAACTTTTTTCTCTTTATCTTTTTGAAGTTGTAATAATTCTCCTTTAGAAGTAAATACACAAACATCTCCTAACCATTGTCCACGTTCTATATACTTGGGATAAAAATTTTGTAAGAAGCGAATTCCTCCAGGAGTTACATCCTCTAGCATAAACTTATTTCCCTTTTCTTGAGCAGCTCCTTCAAAAGGAAAGCCTAAAGCTCCTAAAGAAAGAAATGCTACAAGTAGTAATTTTAAAAATCTTGTTTTCATTGTTTTATATTTTATCTTTTATTTTTTTCTTTTGGGTTTATCTGAAAAGAAACGAAAGGTTTCAAATTGTTGCAATTGTCCATCTTTCTCTCTTTTTATAATTTCTCTTGAAGAGTTTTCTCCAATTCTCTTTCGTCTTCTTGGTTGAGAAGGTTTTTCTTCTTTAAAATTCTCCTCCTTTTTCCAGCGAGATGGAAAATCTCTTTTTCTAAAATCATCCGAATGAGATGCAAAAGAGCTTCGTCTCTCTTTTCTTACAAAAGTTTTTCTAGGCTCTCTATCCTTTCTATATTCTCCTTTTCTTTCTTTGGGTTCTTTTGCCTTGAAGTCTTTTCCTAATAAAGCTTTCGCTTCTTTTTGTTTGAATTCATCTCTTTTCCCCTCAAACAATTCAAAACCTTTCAATTCACATTCTATATCTCCATTAAATAAAACTTCTTTAAAAGATGGTCGCAAAGCAATAGCCTTGGTAAATGATTGTTTGGGAGCTATAATCCACGCAGAACAACCCGAGTAATTATGTTTTAGCTGTGAACCGATTTCAGAATAAAGTTCTTCCAAATCATAGTTACTTAATCGCTCCCCATAAGGAGGGTTAGTTACTAAGAGCTTTTTTCCTTCAGGAGGAACTAAATCTATAAAATCTTTTTCCTCTACAGAGATATACTTTTTAAGATCTACAAAAGCGACATTTTCTTTCGCAATATAAACTGCCGAAAAAGAGTTGTCACTACCATAAATATGATATGCAAAGTCCTTTCTTTCTTCACCTTCTTTTTTTACCTCTTCCCATAAATTCGCATTAAAATCTTTCCAATTCAAAAAAGAGTAAGAAGCTCTCCATTTACCTGCAGGAATATCTAAAGCCATCATTGCCGCTTCTATTAGAAAAGTTCCTGAGCCACACATCGGATCTATTAAATTACAAGAGCCATCCCATCCTGCTTTCATTAAAATACCCGCAGCTAAGACCTCATTTATTGGTGCTGGGGTATGCAAATTTTTATATCCCCTTTTATGAAGACTTTCTCCTGAACTATCTAAAGAAAGAGTTACTCTATTATCTGCAATATGTACATTAAAACGAATATCTGCATCCTTTTTAGATACTGAGGGACGTCTTCCATCTGGATCATATTTCATAAAAAAATCAGCTAAGGCATCCTTTACACGCTGACTTACGTAAAGACTGTTAGCAAAACGATCTGAAAAAACAACAGAGTCTATAACAAAAGTCTGCCCAATTTCTAAGTACCTCGTCCAATTAAACAAGACCAGCTCTGCATACAATTCTTCCACATTATTACAAGAAAACTCGTAGATAGGTTTTAAAATTCTCAATGCTGTACGCAGGTGATAATTTGCCTTATAAAGGAGCTTTTCATCACCTTTAAAACGCACCATTCGTTTTCCCTGTTCAATTTCTGTTGCCCCTAATTGGTGTAACTCTTGAGATAAATTTTCTTCTAAACCTGCTAGAGTTTTTGCAATCATTATGAAATGAGAGCCTTTTTCCATTTTGTTCTTTTTTTAGTTTTTAACACTCTTTTTTTAGAAGTTGCAATTCTATACTTTTCTACCCTTACAAAGATAAGGAAATAAAGAAGATAGAAAAAGAAAATTCTTGTCATTGATTTTAAAAAAAATACTCTCTAAAAAGAGTTCGTTCTTAACAATATTTTATATCTGTCTTCCCCCCAAAATTGCCCTATATATTTTTTTTATGCTTTGATGAAAGCATACCACAAGCGGCTTCAATATCTTCTCCTCGAGAAGTGCGTATTGTGGTTGGAATTCCCGACTTATTTAAATAGTCACAAAAAACTTTTAAACGAAGATCATTTGTCGTTGCTAAATTTACTTGGGGTATTTTATGGTAGCGAATAAGGTTTATATGACAATCCAAGCCTGAAACAAGATTTCTAAGAGCTTTCGCATGCAATTCATCATCATTTAAGCCTCCAAAGAGAATATACTCAAAGGTTAATCTACGTTGCCCCGAGAAATTATATTTTGACAATGTTTGAATGGTTTCTTCTATAGGCATCGCTTTCTCTATAGGCATTATTTGTAGTCGTTCATTAGGTACTGCATTGTGTAGACTTATAGCCATATTACAAGTACATTCTTCTAAAAAACGAGTTAATCCGGGTTCTACACCTATGGATGAAAGTGTTATTCTTTTGGGACTCATCGCTAATGCTTTGGGATGCGTTAAGCATTGTATGCTTTTTAAAACATTGGACACATTATCTAAGGGTTCACCCATACCCATATAGACAATATTGGTTATCTTGTCAAATTCTTGTATTGATAATAATTGATTTAAAATTTCTGAAGCTGACAACTGTCCATTAAATCCTTGTTTTCCTGTCATACAAAAAAGACAATTCATCTTACATCCAACTTGAGACGAAATACAAAGCGTAGCACGATCTCTATCAGGAATATAAACCGTCTCAATAGGATGACTACCTGAAGAGGAAAAAAGATATTTTCTCGTACCATCTTTTGAAGAAGCAACCGTAATGGGCTTAGCTCTGCCAATTATCGCATACTCTTTTAATAAAGCTCTATGCTTTAGAGAGATATTGGTCATTTCATCAAAAGAGCTCACTCTTTTTGTATAAATCCAGTCTGCAATTTGTTTTCCTGCATAGCGTGGAAGACCTAAAGAAAGTGCCCATTCGGCAATTTCTTCTGGCAAAAGACCTAATAAAATTTTTTGTTCTTCTCTATTTTTTCTTATTTCCTCTTTTCCTTGCATCGTTTTATTTTTAGCTATGCTAAATCAAATGTCAATTGGCGTTTATCTAAATCTGCAGATAAAACACGAACTTCAATCTTATCCCCTATTGTATAAGTCTGTCCGTAACGACGCCCTCTTAAGCATACAAAATCAGCATCATAGTCGTAATAGTCATCATTCATCAATCGTGCTGGAACGAGGCCTTCACAATGAGAATCGACTAACTCTACATAAATTCCCCAATCAGTAACACCTGAAATTGTGCCTTCAAAGACTTTACCAATTTTATTCTTTAAATACTCTACTTGCTTATACTTTATTGATTCTCTTTCGGCTTTTGTTGCGACTTGTTCTTGCCCAGAACAGTGCTTACACTTTTCTTCATACTCATTTTCATCAAGACTTTTTCCTCCCTCTAAATAATGTGTAATCAATCTATGCACCATCAAATCAGGATAACGACGAATAGGGGAAGTAAAATGAGTATAATTAGGAAAAGCTAGACCATAATGACCTATATTTTGAGTCGTATATTCCGCTCTAGCCATTGTTCTAACTAACATCGTATGGATTAAGTTCCTTTCTTCTCTATCCTTAAATTTATCTAAAATAGAGCTAATCTTATCTCTTGAATTGGAAGCTTTGTTTTCTGCTTTTTTCTTTGTTGTCAAACGAGAAATAAAGTTTTCCAAATGTTGTATCTTTTCTTCATTCGGATCATCATGGACTCTGTAAACAAATGTATTCGTAAGTCCATTTGCTTGTTTTCGCTTTGTCGCAAACTCTGTAGCTATAGTTTTATTTGCCAAAAGCATAAACTCCTCAATCATTTCATTGGCAGTTCCATGAACAACAGGAGTTAGTTCTATAGGTTCTCCTTTTTCATTTAATACAAAACGCACTTCTTCACTTTCAAAATTGATAGAACCTTCTTTAAATCTCTTTTCTCTTAATCTACGAGATAAAGAATGAAGGGACAAAAGAGCCTCTACATTTTTTCCACTTTGAGCATCTATTATCTCTTGAGCTTCTTCATAAGCATAGCGTTCATCACTATTTATAATCGTACGAACAATTCTATAATCTAAGATTTGAGCTTCTTTATTCATCGTAAATATACAAGAATATGCTAAGCGATCTTGATGAGGTCGTAAAGAACAAAGATCGTTGCAAAGACGTTCTGGCAACATTGGGATTGTTCTATCTACAAGATAAATACTTGTAGCTCTTTTATAGGCTTCTTTATCGATACAATCATTAGCTCTAACATAATAACTAACATCTGCAATATGTACCCCTACCTCTATTTTATCTTCATCTAATTCTAGCCACGATAGAGCATCATCAAAATCTTTAGCTGTTGCTGGATCTATGGTAAATGTAAGTTTCGATCTAAAATCTTCTCTCTTTGCAATTTCTTCTTGAGGAATTTTTTCTTCTATTGAATCTGCAAAGTTTTCTATTTCTTTTGGATAAGAATAAGGTAAATCAAATTCTGCCAAAATGCTATGCATCTCAACATCATTATTACCTGCAAGCCCCAAACAATCTATAAATTCTCCTTGAGGATATTTATCTCTACCTTCCCAATCTGTAATACGTACAACGACTTTATCTCCTGAACGAACTTCTGGAGGTAAAGGTTCAGACAAAATAATGCCACCATTTAAAAATTTATCTTGGACTGTTACAAAAGAAGTATTGCCCCTTTTCTTTACAACGCCGACATAAGTTGATTTTTTTCTTTCAAGAATTTCAACGATAAGACCTTCTTTGCTTCTTTTCTTCGTTCGTGAAAAAAGTTGTACTTGCACTAAGTCTCCCGTCATAGCGTGAAGACTATTCTTATGAGAAATTAAAATCTCAGCACTTCCATCTTGAGGAATAACAGAATGAAAACCATAATTACTCCTTTCAAAAGTACCGATAATTAAATCTCCATTTGATTTATACCTATAACGACCTCTCTCAATTTCTTCTAAAACATCACCTTCTGTAAAAGCCTGTACAATTTGTGTTATAAGATGTTTATCTGGAGTTGTTTTAGCTCCTACAGCTTTAGCAACTTGTCTATAATTAAATATGTCTTTTGGATTTTCTTTGAAAAACTGATCTACTCGCTCTATGTACTCTTGACCTAATGTACGTTTACGAGTATGTGTTTTCTGCATTCCTATTTTAGTAGCCTTCTTTTGGATACGTCCTTTTAAAGAAGTCTTTTGTTTTTTTTTCATTTTAAATATAAGTCTTAAATATCTTTGCGATACTTACTTTCCTCTTGATCTTCCAAAATACTCAAATAGGAAATATAACGGGAATTGGATATCCTTCCTTCTTCTATTGCTTGTAAAACTGCACAAGAAGGTTCATTGATATGAGTACAATTATTAAATCTACAGTTTTTACTTTCTTCAAAAAACTCTGGAAAGAAGTGAGCCGTATTGGCTTTGTTCATTTCTAAAGTTCCAAAGCCTTTAATTCCTGGAGAATCTATTATATAACCTCCTCCTTTTTGGGGGTCTATTGCAATCATTTCACTCAAAGTGGTTGTATGTAAACCTGTACCATGGGATTGACTTACACTCTGTGTTCGTAATTGATTTTCAGGTAATAAAGCATTTATCAAGCTACTTTTTCCTACTCCAGAATGGCCACTTAACAATACTGTTTTTCCTCCTATTAAAGAATACAACTGCTCTATTCCTATTTTCTCTTTGACCGAAATTCTATAACTTTTATAACCTATAGAATGGTATATCTTTTCCCATTGTTCTACTTGCCAAAACTCCTCTTTGGTAAAGAGATCTACCTTATTAAAAATAAGAACAACGGGTATATTATAAGCTTCTGCTGTTGCTAAAAACCTATCCACAAATATAGTACTTGTTTCTGGAGATTTTAGTGTTACAAGAAGTAAGGCGATATCAATATTGGCAGCTAATATATGGGATTCCTTGGATAAATTAGCCGCTTTACGAATAATATAATTTTTTCGGGGAATAATCTCTGTGATATAATAAACTTCAGACTCCCCTTCTCCTTGTAGTCTAACTTTGACTCTATCTCCTACTACAACAGGATTGGTAGAACGAATACCTTTGAGACGAAGATTTCCTTTTACAATTGCATCACAATAAAGCCCACTATCTAATAGTAAACGACAATTATTTCCTATACAACGAAGCACAAGCCCTTTACAAGAACTTGTGCTAGTTGGGTTCTTATCCATTTATTTTAATCTAAATTGTTTTAGACTGTTAGTATCTCTTTTTCTTTAGCTGCAAAAAGAGTGTCACAAGAAGCAATGTATTTATCGTGTATTTTTTGTACACTCGTCTCAACATCTTTTGCTACATCTTCTGGAGTTCCATCTGTTTTGATGCTTTTCTTAACTCCATCAATAGCTTCTCTACGAGCGTTACGAATACTAATTTTTGCATCTTCTACTTCGCCTTTAACTTGTTTTACAAGCTCTTTTCTTCGCTCTTCTGTTAAAGGAGGAATACCGATACGAATAACTTCGCCATTATTTTCAGGCATAATTCCTAAAGGAGAATCTATGATTGCTTTTTCTATTTCTTTGAACAAAGATTTATCCCAAGGAGTAATCATTATGGAACGAGCATCGGGTACTGTTACTGTTGCTACTTGATTTAAAGGTGTCATTGCTCCATAAGAAAGTACCATTATACTATCTAAAATTTTTGGATTTGCTTTTCCTGCTCTAATTTGAGCTAATTTCTCTTCCAAATATTCTACTGTTCCCTGCATTGCTAATTCAGCAGTATCTGTAAATTGTGTTGTATCAATCATATTTTATCCTCTTCTTTTATTTTTTATTTATTGAGTAACAATCGTAGCAATAGGCTCTCCTGATAAAAGTTTTGTAAGGTTGCCTTTGGTATCCATATCAAAAACCATTATAGGCAAATTATTTTCTTTACAAAGGGTCGTTGCTGTTAAATCCATCACTTTTAGTCCACGTGTATATACTTCATCAAAAGTAATACTATCAAAACGAGTGGCTGTAGGATCTTTTTCTGGATCAGCTGTATATATCCCATCTACTCTTGTTCCTTTTAATAAAGCATCTGCTCCTATTTCTATAGCACGAAGTGCTGCTGCTGTATCTGTTGTAAAATAAGGATTACCTGTACCGCCTGCTAAAAGTGTTATAAAGCCTTCATTTAATTTTTGCTGAACTTCTACAGAAGAATACAACTTTCCTATAGGCTCCATACGTAAAGCTGTGTAAACCTCTGTTTTACAACCTTTAAGGCGAAGAGATGAAGCTAAAGCAAGAGTATTTATAACTGTTGCTAACATACCCATTTGATCTCCTGACACTCGATCAAAACCTTGAGCCGCTCCACTTAAGCCTCTAAATATATTTCCTCCACCTATAACAATCGCTATCTGATAACCTTGAAGTGAAGCATTCGCTATTTCCTCTACATAGTTGGCCAATCGTTCGGGATTAATTCCTTGCCCCTCTCCTGCTGCGAGAGATTCTCCGCTTAATTTCAATAAAATCCTTTTTAATTTTGCCATATTGTAGATAAATATCCTATTTGATTACTTTATTTATTTTACTACAAAGTAAATGATTTTTAATTAAAGGAACAATTTTCCTCGCTTTATACTCTTTCTTTTAAAAGTCTCTTTGTGCAATAAAATCAGCTAATTTTAACAAGCTTTCTCGTGCAGCAGAATCCTTAAATGTGAGAATTATTTTTTTTGCCTCCTCTATGAAAGAAATCATTTTCTTTTCACTGCCTTCTATTCCTTTATTTTCTTGAACAAAATGAAGTATTTTTTCCACAAATTTTTTATCTGTAGGAACTTGTAAAATCCATTCTTCTAGCTTTTTTTTATCCTCTTTAGAAGCATTATTATAGGCAAGTATCAAAGGCAAGGTTTTCTTACCTTCTAAAATATCATTTCCTGTCGGTTTGCCTATCTGTGCATTAGGAATATAATCAAATATATCATCTTTTATTTGAAAAGCATAGCCTAATAATTTTCCTATTTTTCCACAATTAATCTTATCCTCTAGAGAAGCGCTAGAAATACTATTTGCTCCTAAATATCCAAAGGCTTCAAATAAATAGGCTGTTTTTTTATGAATAATATCATAATACTTCTCTTCCCTTGTAAAAGAGCTATCTTGAGCTATTTCTATTTGTTGTAATTCTCCTTCTGTAAGATTTTTCCCTACTGTAGCCGTTACTTGCATCATTTTTTTATCTCCCATTTCGGTTGCAAGCATAAAGGCTGAAGAAAAAATATAATCTCCTACTAAAACTGCTATATGATTATCATATATAGCATTAAGACTCGGTTTTCCTCTTCTTTGTAAAGAAAAGTCTATAACATCATCATGAATTAAAGAAGCTGTATGTAATAATTCTAAAATAACGGCTGAATGAAGCGATTTTTCATTACTCTTTCCTCCACATAAAGAAGTACAAAGAGCTAAAAATAAGGGTCGAAGATGTTTTCCTGATGTAGATTGAATATGATCTATTGATGCTTGTACTAAAGGCGAAGAACTTTTTATAGATTCTTTAAAAAGTTTTTGAAACTCCTCTTTAAAATCTTTTATCGGTAAACTTATTTCTTCTATTTTATTCATTTACATATCTCTTTTACCTAAACAAAAATACAACAAGTTAGTTACTAATATTACTTTATTTTCATTTATTTCCTTGTTTATATCGAAATATTGTATTTTTGATTTAACAATAAAATTTCCGTAATAAAGTTTTTATAAAAGCTTAACTAGAAAATTATAATTTCTTAGTTAGAAAACTTAGGAAGCTTAACTACACAAAAAATATACAAGAATATATGAAAAAACTTATCTATCTTTTACTTTCTTTAGCTACTCTTTTCACCCTTTCTTCTTGTGCTAAAGACAGTCCTGAAAATGTAGCAAAAAAATTCATTTTAGCTTTGAATGAATATAACTATGAAGAGGCTGATAAATATGCTTCAAATAGTGCTAAGAAGGCTATCCTTTTTGTAAAAAAGATGCAAAACTTTGGAGCTTCTTTAAGAAAGAAACAAAATGAAAAAACATATTTATTTGCTAAAGATTTGGATCTAAAAATTATAGATAGCCAAATAAATGAAGATGAAGCTGTCGTGACCTATTCTTATCTAAAAAATGGTAAAGAAAAAATTGATACTTTAGACCTTGTCTATCAAGAGGATAAATGGCTCGTTGTTATAAAAAAATAATTTTTATATCCTTACTTCTTCTCTCCATCCCTTTTTATTTCTTTCTTTTTGTTGATTTTTCTTCTCCACAAAAAAAAGAAGCTCTAAATTTTGAAAATTTTCTTTCTCTAAAAGAAGGAGATCTTATTTTACGTTTAAATAATGGACTTTTGTCTGATAATTTTAGAAAAATAGCCTCTTCAAAAGGCGATTTTAGTCATTGTGGAATTATTATTAAAGAAAATAATGACTATTATATCATTCATTCAGAAAAAGATGAAACTAAAAATTTTGATGGAGTAGTGAAAGAAGATTTTTATAGTTTTTCTAAAGATGCTATTTCTATAGCCATATACGATATTCAAGAATCTAATTCTATTCGACAAAAAATTATAAAAAGTGCCTATAAATATTGGAAAGAAAAAAGAACTTTTGATTTAAAGTTTAATACGAGTGATCATTCGCAACTTTATTGTTCAGAATTTGTTGCTTTATGCTATAATGAACATTTTTCTAAAGAAAAAAAAATTAAGGCTAGTACTAAAAATCCTATTATAGAAAATACTTTCTTTAGTTTGGATGATCTTAGAAAAAATTTTAGAAAAAAATCTTTTGTTATTGATAATAATAAATAAAGAGTCTTAAGATATAAATATTTACTTTTGTAATACATTCAAAATAAGGCTCGGTAGCTTAGCTGAATAGAGCGTCAGATTCCGGTTCTGAAGGTCATGGGTTTGAATCCCATCCGAGTCACTTTATTTTTTATATCCTTTTCTTCTTCCTTAGCAACTGTTTCTCTTTTATTTTTCCCGAAAGAGTTACAAGTAAAACTGATATAAGTATAAGAAATATTCCTACTATACTTTCTATAGTCAAATGCTCTTGAAAAATAAAAATCCCTATTAAAACTGCTGTTAAGGGTTCTAATGCTCCTAATATAGATGTATGTGTAGAACCACATCTTTTAACACCTTCTATTAACATTATATTTGATAAAAATGTAGGAATAAGAGCTAAAGAAAGAGAAAGAAATACCGCTTTTTTATTGGTTAATAATTGTAGACCTCCCAAATATTGAGCTATTATAAAAAAAGCGATTGAACAAAAAAATAAGACATAAAAGGATAGTTTAAAATTATTCATCCTTGATAATCTTGTCTTATTAACTATAATCATATAAGAAGCATAGGATAATCCTGTACATATTACCATAAAAAAAGCTGCTAAAGAAACTTTATTATCAGAATTACCCAATCCTGATATACACAAAACCCCTAAAAAAGCTAAAAGAATAGCTATTTGAATAATTCCTGAAGGCTTTTGTCTAAAAAATAAAAACAATAGAAGTATTACAAATATAGGATAAGTAAAATGTAATACCGTAGCTACTCCTGATGACATATAAGAATAAGCCAATTGTAATCCTAATGCTGAAAATAAATAAAAAAATACAAGGCTTAAAAGAAGTAATAATTCCTTTATTTGTATACGCATATCTATTTTTTTATACAAAATCCAAGGAATTAAAAATAAAGATGAAAAAAGAAAACGATATACAAGTATAGAAGCACTTTGCATACCCATAGCCATTAAAGGCAATGAAAATAAAGGTATAAATCCAAAAGATATAGAGGCTATAGAAGCCATTACTATACCACTTACTTGTTGTGGTACAGATGATTTTATTTTTAAAAGTTTCACTTTTTAATCCTCTAACAACAGATAACTAATAATAGGATTATGATCTGATATTTTAATAGACTTATCTACAAAACAATTATAAGATTTAATCTTTGAAGAGTGAAGTATATGATCTATTCGTATTCCCATAAAACTTAATTTATAAGAATAACCCAAGCCACAACCTGAAGAAACAAAAGCATCTTCTAAATGATTCGAAATCCTTCTATAAGAATAAGATATAGGCGGATCATTAAAGTCTCCTGCTACAATGATATACTTAGATTTTTCTCTTGAGTAATCTAAATATATTTTATCTGCTTGTTCTATTCTAATTTTATAAGCAGGAGAAAATTTATCTACTAAAGAATGAAATAACTGTAATAAACTACCCTTTTTGAGTAAACTTTTATAAGCCTTTTTATCACTTTCCTTTATTTTAAACGATTCTAAATGTAGATTATAGAGTAATACCTCTTTTCCTTTTATTCCTAAACTATAAACAATGCCTCCATTATAAAGAGATGGTAGACGTAGTACCCTTTGTTTTTCTATAGGATATTTAGATAGTAATACCAAACCAGAACCTTTCGTATGCTGAGCTAATGCTACAGAATAAAAAGAATATTTTAATAAATAATCTTTTATTTTTCTATCTAAAAATTTATTTTTATTCTCTTTATTTATTAAAACTTCTTGTAAACAAACTAAATCTGCATCTGTATCTTTTATATATTTAAGTATAGGATGAGGGCTGTCTTCTGTATGCCCTTTAAATGAAGATCTTCTACAATTTAGAGAAAGTATCTTTATAGCATCTTTAGGAATATTCTCTGAAGGACTATTAATAGGTATATAACTTTTGATTACAAACCATGAAAAAGCTAAAATTAGTACATTAAAAAAGAGAGCTTTCCAAGAGCCTCTTACTAATCTATAAATAACAAATAAAAGCATTGCCCCTAATAAAAAGGGAAAAATCAATCCTAAAAATGCAGGAAATAGAAGTATATTAGGCGATAGTATTCTTGAACTTATTGATAAAATAAAAAGAATTATTACAATTGTATTAAGTAAAGAACTTACTGAATGTACTAGATTATAAAAAAAATTTCCTATAAAATTTTTCTTTTTTGTACTTTTTATATCCTTATCTGAATAACTAATTTCATTAGAAATTTCACTCTTTTCTTCTTTTTTTTCTTCTTCTAAACTCATAGTTTTTTAGTCGTTTTAGAGTTAAAAAATATACGACGTTCTTCGTCTGTTAATACTCCATATCCTGATCTTTTTACTTTTTCTAAAATAGTATCAATAGAGTTTTTTTCTTTTTTATCTGAATATTTTTTTTTCTTTTTATTACTTGTAAAAAATCTAGAAAAATAAGGAATTATATTTTCTGTTTTATCTACTAAAAAATCTATACTTTTTCCTACATATTTGCTTATATCTATTCCCTTTATTCTTAAAAGATAACCAAATAAAAGTCCTATTACAATTCCTCCTAAATGAACTATTATCTCTCCAAAAGCTGAACGCTCTAAATTAAAAATGATAGGAAGTAATATAAAGAGTGATAACAAAGAAAAAGGTATCGTTTTATTTCTAAATAAAGGAACTCTATAATGAGGTGCATAAGCAACTATAGCAAAAACTAAAGATAATATACTTGCCGATGAACCATACATAGGTAAGTGAATATAATTTATATCAAATAGAGATAAAATTCCAAAAAGCAAAGGATATAATATACCTGCTATTAAACTTGACATAATATACAAGGATATTAATTGTCTATAGCCGAAAAAATTTATAAATTCTCTAGACAATATATACAAATATATCATATTTATAAGTAGATGTATAAAAGAGGTATGAAACCAAAAATAGGTAAAAATAGTCCAAGGATGAGTAATAAATGAATACCAATCGCCACTCAATGACAAATAAGTATCTAATAAAAAATAAGACCCACAATTAGTCAAATAAAGAGTTCCACTTATAAGCCATTTTATTAAAGATAATAAAATGGTAATAAAAACTAATTTACCTGCTATAGAGCCTTTTATAAAATTTTTTATTCTATTCATTTAATATATCCTTTTTTCTTCCAAAAATAAATTAAAATAAAAGCTGCTATCATACCTCCCAAATGAGCAAAATGAGCTATTCCATCATTTGTTCCTACAATTCCTGTAAAGAGTTCTATCAATCCATAGAAAATAACAAAATATTTGGCAGGAATAGGAATCGGTATAAAAAACATATAAATAGGAGCTTTAGGATATAGCATTCCAAAAGCAAGTAAAATACCAAATACAGAACCTGAAGCACCTATTGTTAAAAGACTATTTAGAAAATCATTTATATACATTCTTGCATTTTCTAAAACAACAATTTCAGCTCCCGAATTAACTATAGCTCTTAAGTCATAAAACCAACAAATTTGTTGTGTTATTCCAGCTACAATAGCACAAAGTATATAAAAATATAGAAATCTCCATTTACCTAAAGTTCTTTCTATTGTTGCTCCAAACATAAAAAGAGAAAACATATTAAAAAAAACATGAGTAAAAGAAGTTTCACTATGTAAAAAAGAATAAGTCAATAACTGATAAATAGTAAAATTTTCTGATGCAAAATAATGTAAACCAAAAATAGTAGTCAAAGATAATCCCATACGTTGCAGAACAATCTCTGACAACCATACCAATAAATTTATTATTATTAGATTGAGCGTTATGGGTGGAAAATATCTCTGTAATCTTTCGTATAAATTCATTTTATATCTTATTTTCTTATTCTTTTCTATCTAAATCTTGAAGAGGAACTATTAGGTAAACTACTTTGTTCATACTTCAAATCTTTTAATATGCTTGATTTTACACTAATCATTATACTGTAAGATTTATAAGGACCTAAAGGTATAATATTACCCGTAAATTGCCAACAATGTAAATCTCTTGTAAAAGAAATTTGCATATTTGTTATCTTCTTTAAATCAAAATTATAATTGGCATCAAACATAAAAGACCAATTTTTAGTTGGTTTTATATCTCCTCTAAAACTAAGATTATGCGTTAATTTATAGGGATATTCTTTTCTTTTTTTATCAAAATTACGCATATCATATCCCAAATTCATACTATAATTAAAAGAAAAATTCCAAGGAAAATTCCATTTTATATATCCATCATCATCTTTTTCATCTAATAAATCACTAAAACTAGCCCTACGAGGACCTAAACCTTTATTTCTAGAAAATGAATTTGGATCTCTTTCATCTTCATTTGAATTCATATCTTTTGATGAAGAAAATTTATCATTTGATTTATTTTCTTCCTCCTCTTCTTTTATTCCAAATAAACGATTGAAAAAACTTTTTATTTTTTGACCTGTTTCATTATTAAAATTATAACTAAAACCTGTACCTGTACGAGTGAGTCTCCCTAAGCCTTTACCATGAGTTAATCTCAATTTATTAACTTTAAAAACTCTAGTATTACCATTTTTGTCCTCTACATAATCATACAAATAAGTATCAAAATCACCTGAAAGTCGAAGTGTAAATTGAGGCGAAAAACGAAGAGCTATTGAAGCATTAATATTACTCCATCTCAGAGAGTCTGCCATCATATTATAACTTACCCCCCAATTAAGTTGATCTATTAGACTTATTTTCTTAAAAGCTTCTTCATCATTTTCGTCCTTTTTACTTTTACGAATTTTCATCTCTAAATTATTCGTAAAATTAAATCTTATATTTCCTGATTGTTTTTCAGGAGGTACACCAAACATACCGTGTCTAAAAGGAGAATAAACTTCCTCATGCTCTACTCCATCCTTATCTTTAAAAGTTATTTTCTTATAGTAGCCTAAATATTTTCTATTAAATCCGGGCGTATAACTAAATGAGATAGAAGGAGTAAATCTATGACGTATCATCTGAACTTTATCTCCAAATATTTTCCATGGCTTATAAAAACCATATAAAGTGGTACTTGTAGATATAGAAGCACTATAATCATGCAAATAGTAAAATCCATAAGTAGTATCTGCAGGTACTATAGTTTGTTTTTTTTCATCCCAAACTCTATTTATTTTACTCGTATAAATACGTCCATTATAACTTATAGAAGGAGTTATTTTTATATAATTAAAAAGATCAAAAGATGCTGATATAGGAATACTATGACGTATGGCATGCCTCCAATCTTTCAAAAGATTTTTTTTAAAGAAATCTTTTTCTTTAGTCGTGATGCTATTACGAAAAGAAGCTGTATAACTCATCGCTATTTTTTCGTACCACTTTTCTTTTCCTACCCTTTTTTTCTTTTTAAAAGGGTAAACCGTCCCTAAGGATACAGAAAGATTAGGAAAAGATACAGACAAAGTAGAATCTACAGAACGCTGATCTATATTAAAAGCTCCTGTTATATTAAGAGGAATACCTATAAATTTACGAGAGTAACTCACCGAAGAACCTTTTGTATTTTGAGCTCTTCTATCAGGATTGTACATCTCTTTTGTTGAATTGTGATTGTAACTACTTGTAGAAAAATTTACACTTGCTGAAAAGTTTCTAAGAGGATCTACTTTAGGATCTTGACGATGCGACCAATTGACACTAAAATCTTTAGAACTACTATAATCATTCGGTATTTTCTTGTCTCCTCTTACCGTACTAACAAAATTTAAATCAACATTACCCGTATACTTATATCGCTTTATATAATTAGAAGAAGCAGATAAGCCCCATGAACCTAGTGTATAAACATCTCCTCTAATTCTTAAATCCATATAGTCATTAATAGCCCAATAAAAACCTCCTCCTCTTAAATAAAAACCTCTCTCTAATTCATCTCCATAGGAAGGCATTATAATACCTGAAGATCTTTTTTCATTAAAAGGAAAAAAGCCAAATGGCAAACCTATAGGATAAAGAGGTACTCCTGCCATAACCATATAAGCAGGACCTGCAACTATATTTTTATCAGGAACAACCTTTGCTTTTGTAAGTAAAATATAAAAATGGGGATTGTGATGATTATCACAAGTTGTGTATTTACCTCTTTTTATATACATTGTATTATCAGGTAAACGCATAGACTCTTCACTTGTTAAATAGCCTTCTCCCTGCTGAGTTAGTACACCTTTTATATAACCTTTCTCTGAAGAAAAATTATATAACATAGATTCTGTTTCAAAATTTTGTTTTCCATCCGAAAAAACGGGATAAGCTGTAGGATAGCCTTTTTCATCTAAAATATATTGAGCATATACTTCTGATTTATCTATATTTATTTTCATATAGTTGGCTTTCATTTTCATCGCTTGATAGTCCACCTTACTTTCTCCAAAGAAATAAACATCTTTTTGTCCTAACATAACGACAGAATCTTTGGCAGAAAAGTTTATAATATCCTCCAAAACTATTTTTTCTTCTTTTGAAGTAGTAGTAGCTAAGGATTTAGATTTTTCTTCTTTATTTTTTTTAGAAAGAGAAGGGGATAAACTATCTATTTTAGTCGATAAACTATCCTTTTTCAAAGAATCTATAAGTATTGATTGATAAGTAGAAGATGATGCTAATGTTCTTTGAAAAGAAAAAGTATAAAAGAATAGTACTATAAAAAAAATAAGAGCAAAGGATATACCTTTTTTACTATCTCCAATTTTATTTTTTTTATAATTCATATTTTTATTTATTCCTTATTCTTACAAAGATAATTGCTTTCACAATATAAGTATATTTTTATTATAGTTAGAATAAAATATTTTTCTAGTTAGAAAACTTTCATTTCCATACTAGGAAATAAAAGTTTCTATATATGAGAATTTTGAATATAAAAATTGAATTGTAAACAAAATTTTTTTTTACCTCGACTATTAGATTATTATATATATAAATATATATTCTTTTTATAAAAAAAAGTGGTAGTAGTAGTTGCTGTAGATATGTTTATATCTTTCTTTTAGTTCTACTTTTTTGAATGCTAGTATAAGTTAAAAATTTTTATTTATGAACTTATATATAAAGGGTTTATTAGAGTATTTATCTACATCATAATAACAGTATAAAATATTGATTATAAGTTTATTTCAATATTTATCTACATTTTTCTTAATCTTTAGAGTCTAATTCTTATAACATTGAAATATTTATCTTATAATTTCTATGTTCATTATTTATAGATAAGTTTTTTATAACTTTTTATAAAATCTATTGCATATAATTATTCTTTTTTTATGTAAATCGTAAAATCTCTTTACTGCTAATTTTTGTATACTAGTTATTGTTTTTTTATAAACATTTTATTGAAGACTTATAAACAATAAATGTGCAAAACTTTTAGAAAGTTATTTTTTTAATTTTAGAGGAATTTATTTTGCTATTTACTCGTATAATTTATTATTTGTGTATAAATTCTATTATTTAGAAATAAAAAGGAAAATAATATAAGTTATAAACCTACTTATATACATTTTATTTACATTATAATAAGAATTAAATAGTTGATTATTAAATAGATATTATTTATTATTAACAAAAAATGAATTCTATATTTATTTTATGTAGATAAATTGTATATAAACTAAAGATAAGTGTAGAAAAAAGCTTTATAAAAAACTATAAAAGGATAGATAGCTTTGCTCGTTGAAAATAGTGTATATTTGTGAAGTATAAAAGAATGTAGTTGTCTTTTTACTATAAATTATGACAGTAGCAGAAGAAAAAAATCTTATTTATTCAACTATAAAAAATATAAGTGAAGAACAAAAAGCTCAAATAGAAGCTCTTTGGGATTTATATATGGATTGGAATAGTAAGATAAATGTTATATCTAGAAAAGACATAGATCATCTTTATTTACATCACGTTTTACATTCTTTGGGTATACTCAAAATGATTCATTTTGCTCCCAATACTAAAGTTATAGATGTGGGTACAGGTGGAGGTTTTCCAGCTATACCTCTTGCCATTCTTTTTCCAAAAGTTCAATTTTTATTGGTAGATAGTATAGGTAAAAAATTAAAAGTAGCTCAATCAGTAGCCGATAGTATAGGTCTTAAAAATGTAGAAACTATACATTCTAGAATAGAAAATATTAAAGCTTCTTGTCATTTTATTATTACGAGAGGAACAATGCCTTTTCCTGATTTGGTAAAATTGAGTAAACACCTTATTAATAAAGATAATTTTAATGTCTTACCTAATGGATTTATAGCTCTAAAAGGGGGTAATTTAGATTCTGAAATAAGTAAATTTAAAAATAAGCTACTAAAGGAGGATTTGTATCCTTTTTTAAATCATTCTTTTTTTGAAGAAAAGAAGATTATCTATTTACCTATATAAAAAAGAAATAATATGGCTCTATCAATTCATACACTTACATTTAATTTTGTTGAAGAAAATACCTATATACTTATAGATGAAGAAAGTAAAAATGCAGCAATTATAGATTGTGGATGTATGAATGCTTATGAAGAAAATAAGTTAATAGAACTATTAAATAGAGAAAAAGCTATACCTATCCTTTTACTTTTTACTCATCTTCATTTTGATCATACTTGGGGATGTTCTTTTGCATCCAAACATTATGGATTGACTCCAAAGGCACATCAAATAGAAATAGAATCTATGCCTCCTTTTCAAGATCAACTTAAAACTTTTGGTTTTGGAGCTATGCCAAGTACACCTCAACCTGATTATGTACCTTTGCATACAGGGGATGAAATTTTATTAGGTGAGTCTAAAATAAAAGTATTATTTGTCCCAGGACATACTCCAGGTCATGTTGCTTACTATTTACCTACAGAGAAAAAAGTATTTGTAGGAGATGTTCTTTTTGATCAAGGAGGTATTGGACGAACAGATCTTATGGGAGGAGATTTTCAAACATTAATAAATAGCATAAAAAGAGAACTTACTATTTTACCTGATGATACAGAAGTTTATTCAGGGCATGGGCGTTCTTTTACAATTCAATCAGTACATAAACATAATTCATATATCAGATAAAAAGATGGACACAACAAAATTTTCATCTCGTCACATTGGTATTTCTGAAAAAGATTTACCCGAAATGTTACAAAAAATAGGAGTATCATCAGTAGATGAACTAATGCATCAAGTTTACCCCGAAAATATTTTCCTCAAAGAGAATATAGATATTCCTGAGGCAATGACGGAGAGAGAACTTGCAGAGCATATAGGAGAACTCGCATCAAAAAACGAAATATTTACAACTTATATAGGACAAGGATGGTATGATACAGTTACACCAGCTCCTATTGTACGTAATGTATTAGAAAATCCTGTTTGGTATACTTCTTATACACCTTATCAAGCAGAAATTTCTCAAGGACGTTTAGAGGCTCTTTTTAATTTTCAAACTGTAATAACAGAGTTAACAGGTTTACCTTTGACCAATTGTTCTTTACTAGATGAAGCAACAGCGGGAGCAGAAGCAGCTTTACTCTTATTCAATAAGCGTACAAAAGCTCAACAAAAAGCAGGAGCTACGACTTTATTTGTAGATAAAAATATATTCAAATCTACTCAAGAAGTTATACGTACTCGTGTACTTTGTCAAGGAATGAAGCTAGTTGTTGGAGATTATAAAGAACTAGAATTAACATCTGACATTTTTGGAGTAATCCTTCAATATCCAGATATGAATGGATCAGTAAATGATTACAAAGAATTTGTTGCAAAAGCAAAAGCAAATGAAACAACAGTTGCCGTTGCTGCAGATATATTAAGTTTAGTTATTCTTACTCCTCCAGGAGAATGGGGTGCTGATGTCGTATTTGGATCAGCTCAACGTTTAGGAATACCTATGTATTACGGAGGTCCTTCAGCAGGTTATTTGGCATGTCGTTCAGAATATAAAAGAGAATTACCAGGTCGTATAGTAGGTCTTTCTAAAGATACTTATGGACGTCCTGCTTATCGTCTTGCTTTACAATCTCGTGAGCAACATATAAAAAGAGAAAAGGCAACATCAAATATATGTACAGCTCAGGCTTTATTAGCTTCTATGAGTAGTTTCTATGCTGTTTATCATGGTGCTGATGGTCTTCGTCAAATAGCAACACGTATTCATTCTTATGCTGGTTTCTTGTCAAATAAACTAAAAGAATTAGGTTATGGACAATCCAATACCAACTTTTTCGATACTTTACATATAGAATTGCCTAGCAATGTTTGTATAGATAAAGTAAAAGAAATAGCTCTTGAATGTAGAGTAAATATGTTCTATTACCCTTGTGAAAAGAGTGTAGGTATTAGTTTGGATGAAACGACTACTAGTGCAGATATAGCAATTCTTCTTTATATTTTTGCTGAAGCTATAGGTAAAGAAACTCCTTCTATAGAAAATCTTTGTGATAAGACTATTTTCTTTGAGGATAAGTTTAAACGTCAATCAGACTTCTTACAGTATGAAGTTTTTAATAAATACCATACAGAAACTGAATTGATGCGTTATATCAAACGTTTAGATAGAAAGGATATATCTTTGACACACTCAATGATTTCTTTGGGTTCTTGTACAATGAAACTCAATGCAGCAAGTGAATTATTGACTCTTAGCAATCCTAAATTCTGTAATATTCACCCTTATGCTCCTCAAGATCAAGCAGAGGGATATTTAGAAATGCTTACTAATCTTAGTGAATACTTAGCTAAAATTACAGGATTTGATGCTACTTCTTTGCAACCTAATTCAGGTGCTTCAGGAGAATATACAGGTTTAAGAACTATACATTCTTATTTAAATAGTATAGGACAAGGACATAGAAATATTGTAATTCTTCCTGCTTCTGCTCATGGAACAAACCCTGCTTCTGCTTCTCAATGTGGATATAAATGTGTAATTATTAATACAGATGAGAAAGGAAATGTAGATTGGAATCACTTTATGGAGCAAACAGAGATTCATAAAGATAACATCGCTGCTATGATGATAACTTATCCTAGTACACATGGTATATTTGAAACCAATATTATAGATTTATGTCAACGTATTCATGATTGTGGCGGACAAGTTTATATGGATGGTGCAAATATGAATGCTCAAGTAGGATATACTAATCCAGGATTTATAGGAGCAGACGTTTGTCACTTAAATTTACATAAAACATTTGCTATACCTCATGGAGGTGGAGGACCTGGTGTTGGACCTATTTGTGTTCGTAAACATCTAGAATGTTTCTTGCCTAAACATACTCTATTGAATGAAGATGGAGAAATGTATAATAATAATTGTGAGACTAAAGAAGGTGTAAATCAAGTTGCAGCAGCTCTTTATGGTAGTGCGGGTATTGCAAGTATAACCTATAGTTATATACGTCTTTTAGGATTAGAAGGACTTCGTTTAGCTACTTCAACAGCTATATTAAATGCCAATTATATGGCAGCTCGACTAAAAGATACTTATGGAATTCTTTATTCTGGAGCAACAGGAAGAGTAGGACACGAATTAATTCTTGAATGTCGTAAGGTTAAAGAAGAAACTGGAGTAGATGAAAGTGATATAGCTAAACGTTTAATGGACTTTGGCTATCATGCTCCTACACTTTCTTTCCCTGTTCATGGAACATTGATGATTGAGCCTACAGAGAGTGAAAGTAAAGAGGAATTGGATAGATTCTGTGATGTTATGGATTGTATTTACCAAGAAACAAGAGAAATCTTAGAAGGAAAAGCAGATCCAACAGATAACGTTTTGAAAAATGCTCCTCACGCTCAATACGAAGTTGTTGCAGATGAATGGAATCATAGTTATTCTAGAAAGAAAGCTGCTTTTGCTTTACCTTTCCTTGAAGAAAATAAATTCTGGATCAATACAGCTCGTGTAGACAATGGGTTTGGTGATAGAAATTTGGTAGCATCTATGTGCGAATGTCAAGTTTTCTTTGAACAACTTAAAGAAAAGAACGGAAATAAATAAATTTCTGCTCTTAGTTAGAAAAAAAGATACTCCTACTTTCTGAAAAGAGAGTAGGAGTATTTTTTTATTTAGGAAAAAGAAAAGCTTAGAATTACTATTTTTTTTGATTAGCTATTTTATTCGGATTAGCTTTTACAAATTCTTCCCAATTTCGTATCACATTTGTATTTTTTGCAAGAGGATTACTTGTTTGATAGTGATGACAAAGAGCAGCAGCGAGACCATCTGTAGCATCTAACATTTTGGGCATTTGTTCTTTGGGTATATGAAGTGTTTTTTGAAGCATATCTGAGACTTGCTCTTTGGAAGCATGTCCATTGCCTGTTATAGATTGTTTTATTCGCATAGGAGCATATTCTGTAATAGGAATATCTCTTAATAAACCTGCAAGCATAGCAGCTCCTTGAGCTCTTCCCAATTTGAGCATTGTTTGTACATTCTTTCCAAAGAAAGGAGCTTCTAAAGCCATTTCATCGGGTAGGAATTCATCAATTAAACCAGAAATACGTTCGTGTATTCGTTTTAGTTTTATATAATGATCTTGGAATTTATTAAGTTCAATAATCCCCATTGCAAGTAGTTCAGGTTTTCTATTTGTAACTTTTATAAGTCCATATCCCATAACAAAAGTTCCGGGGTCTATACCTAAAATAATTCTTTCATTAGAATACTTTATTTTAGATAAATCATTTTCTTTTTTCATACTTAAAAATTCATATTTATACCTATTTTAATCTTCCATTTAGGAGCAGATATTTGTATAGGAGGTGTAAATCTATAGCAGTATCGGATACTTAATAATCGAAAAATATTTTCTAGTCCAATACTTCCTTCACAATAAAAATAATTAGAAGCAAGGGCAACTTCTTTAGGAAAAATAAATACGCCTTCTTCTCTTTTTTTATTTGTATTACTTACATCACCCCAGTAAGAATATAAAGAAATAACTTCTTTTAAACCGAGTTTATTGATCCAAGGAATACGATTAAGAATTAATCCTCTCAAATGATAGTCTATACTACATTCTATATATTTATCAGCAATAACTTCAAGAGATTGAAGGAGATTTGATTTTTCAGGAGAGAAGATTAAACTTGTGTTGATTTCAGGGGTAAAAAGATCCGTTTCATTCATTTTCCCTAAAGTAAATCCCGCCTTGATATCGGTATCAACATATCCAAAAAGGGAAAGATAAAAACGATTATTAAAACGAGTAGAAATAAATCCTTTATGATGTTTATTGCCCAAAATTCCTTTAGGGATATATCTTGCAGAAAGAAGAATCGTAGGGTGAAATCTATCTTTGTTTACATCTTTTGCAGGACGACGATTATCAATAGGCTTTCTATTTGGAGTATAAGAGATAGAAAAACCAAGGGATAGGTCTGAAATAGATTGAGTTTTTACCGCTTTTAATTCATTATTTATTTTGTAAAAAGCAAGAGAACCAACAGCTTTTAGTTGTTTTAGTTCAGCCCATATTTTTGTGTTCCATTCATTATTAAAGTCATTGATGAAAGATATTTTTCCTCCCTTTTTATAAAATCTTTTCGTGCTATTCATACTACCTAAAAGTTTAAAAGCACTATCCTTATAAAAAGGATCTTCTTGCGAAAAGTTTAAGAAGAGATCTTTGTAGTAAGAAATAGACAAATTTCGAATAGGAAATTCCATTTCGTGTTGTTCTTTAGGAATAAAAGAATATATAATATTTCCATAATACTTCCATTCTTTATCTCTAAAACCATAGGCTATATAGCTTTTAGCAAAAAGATGTCTGTTAAGACGAGCAGAGCTCATCCCTCCAAAACGCAAACGAAAGCCTTCAATAGCATTCCAAGAAAAGATAGACTCAATAGGTCCTATTTCTCCGTAATAATTTTCTCGTTTAAGTTCATTCCAAGGTAAACCAATAAATCCTCTAGCAAAAATTTGTATACTTTTAGCCGTTAAAAAATAAAGCGGTTTATTGTGAATGTGCTTCATCATATCAATAGTCCCTTGAGTCAAAGGAGACAAAGCTTCGGGACGCTCCATTATTCCAAAGTTGCTTTTTTTAGGTCGATTTATATTTTCTTGAACTTCTTTTGTAAATATTTTTCTCGGATCAAGAGCTAAGGAGTCGAGAGCTTTCTCATTAAATTTAAATTTATGATAAATAAAAACTTGATTAAATTCGGAACAATGTTTGAGCCATTCCGTTGGAGTTAAAAGAAGATGCAGTTCTTGTCTCTTGGGCAACCAGACTCTTTTTCCATCTACTTCTAAAGGTGAAAATTGAGCTGTAAAGTAACAATCTTTGACCCAATTGACATTTGTTTTTTTAGGAATTTCTAAATCAATTTTACTTATAGCATAATCTAAAGTATCTACCCATATTGTTCCTTTTACTCCCATACTTTGAGGATTAAAAGGAATTACAGCTATTTGGTAATTAGGTCTACCATTTATAGGGACAGTATCTAAAAGAAAGTATTTATAGAAAGATGTAGAGAAATTCCTACTCATAGGGGAGGGAAAGTGATTGTAGAGAAGAAAAATATTGTTTTGATAAAGATTTAATTCAGGAATCATTCGTTCCAATTTATCCGAAAATTGGACTCCTTCAAGGGCTTCTTCTAGACCTTCATAGCGTCTTCCTATAACTAATTCTTTTTGTTCTTTCCCTTTTATTTTAGAGCGAACAGATAGTTTTTCATGAAAAGAAAAAGGATGTACATAAAGTTTCTCAAAAGCAGAGGTATCACTCCATAATTCCCATTTTTCAGGTTCAATAGTAAAAAGTTTATTTTTTGTTTTTTTCACCGAATCTGTTATACCAATTGTTTGTCTTTTATAGACTTGATAAACGATGTT
>PDWI01001362.1_pt1 | contig 38610 bp, 39 predicted proteins | sample 1430891 | NCBI WGS metagenome assembly PDWI01 (sample SAMN01162508, study PRJNA174530) | Oral metagenome, whole genome shotgun sequencing project. | biome: Marine environment; feature: Marine mammal; material: Swab sample of the gingival sulcus; isolation source: swab sample of gingival sulcus... | reverse complement strand
AAGGCTATGCCTACGGCATTGATATGAAGGTTACGGGAGAATTTGTTCAAGGTGTGGATTCATGGATTTCACTGTCGCTCATGGACTCAAAAGAAGACATTGAAGGAGATTTTTACAGAAAAAAAGAAACAGTGAAAGACCCGATAACAGGAGAGTCAAGCACAGAATATAAAACCATAGAAATAGGATACCGTCCGCGACCATCACGACAAAACGTTGTGTTAAACATCTTTTTCCAAGATTATTTACCCAATAATCCAACTTACAAAATGCACTTAAACTTAATGTTTGCAACAGGAATACCAAGAAACTTCCCGGGATCGAAAAATTATTTTTCAACTACGAAAGGAATCATTTGTACTGTATTGCCTGCTGTTATACGCAAGTAATAAGCACCGTTTGACAAGTTCATTTCGTCAGCTGAAATTGAGAATGTAGTATTCGCAGATGCAAACGCTGTTCCGTTTCCGCACATTCTGCCGTTTACAGAGAATACTTCGTAGTTGATATTTCCTGTAATTTCGTTTAAGTTTACTTCTACAGTAGCTTCGTTTTTAACAGGGATTGGGTACATTTGTACTTTAGCAACTTCTACTGTTTTGTCGTCGTTAATTGCTACGTATGTTCCTTTGCCGTAAATTACTGTTTGATTTTCAGTTACTGCTCCGATTAAAGTTGCTTCTTCTGTTTCTAATAATGCACAGTCAAGAATATTTTCGTTTGAAATAGGCAGAGTACTAGTAAAGTAGTTACTGAATCCTAACTCGAAAAATGCAATATTGCCTTTGTAAGTATATGCTAATTTATCAGCTGCTTCTTTGTAATCGAATAAGTTCCAAGCAACATCATTTTTTATGTCACCGATTGTGAATGGTACATTGATTTTGCTTAACAATGGGAATGTATTATCATTTAGGTTGTATATTGACATTGTATTGTTTTCATAGTCAGTTATTAAAGCTAAAGTGTCATTAGCAAAACCTATTGAAGAATTTTCTGAAAATCCATTTATAACAGCATTAAAAGTCTCTTCTGACATTTTATTTATTTTATCAACTTTTATTGAGAAATCTGTATTATCTTCACTTGGTACTAAAGAAAGTTCAGTTACAAATTTATCAAAAACAGTTACCGCAAGTTCTTTTATATTTGCTTCTTTAGAAAGAGATACTTTATTTCTAATATCATTCACATAAGTCCCGTCAATTAAAGAGTTATCATCAGTTGTTACAGTAAGAGTCATTAAAGATTTTCCCATAACGCTGAAAACACCTAATTTAATTCTTTCAGGGTTTCCGTTAAATTCAATCATATCAATTTTTTTAATTTCGTCAGCAATTTTGAAGATATGAATTTTACCACTTTCTCCAATTGCTATATATCCAGCTTTATTAATTTCAGTTTGGCAAACGGATTTAATATTCAAATCCATTACTTTCATTTCCCAGAATTTATTACCATCAGATTTGATTTTGAAGATACCTAATTCAGTATCAACTTTGTATAAATCTTCTCCTACAGTAAATATTACTTTTTGATTTGCAGTAGTGTTGTCGAAAGTTGTATATTTGAACTCACCTTCTTTGAACTCACCTTTTTCGAATACCTCGATGATATTCATTGGGCCATACGCAGCATCTACTTGATTAGCAACAAAGATTTGATCTCCAGCTAAGACTATACCTTCAGCTTTACCGGCAGTAGGCACAATTTGTTGCAATTCTACGATACCTTTATCGGTTGAAAATACGCGGAAATCATTAGAATAATTAGATATGAAGAACATATCTGAAGCATCACTTACATGATTTTTGATTTTTTCTTCATTAACAGCATATTGACGAGGGCCGTTCCAGCCACTTGTACCAGTATAGATTTTAAGTTCTACTAATTCACCTTTTTTATTTGGGTGGATCATAGTTTCATAATGAGAACCATTTGCGATAATTCCGGGAACACCGCCAACAACCTTTAGGTTCTCGCCCATTCCACCTTCCATTGCTGTTAAACCTAAATAGTTAGGAGTAACACCCGGATAAACTTCCAATGAATCAATAACATTTAAGTCAGTACCTAATTTATATTGTTTGTAGATTTCTTGACCTGCTCCATACGGGCCGTTAGAAATATATCCGAGATAGTAAACAGCTGGAGGAGGCATGGTGGAAACATCTAAATGTTCTAAAATTTTCACATCCATCATATTTACGCCACCTTCAAATTCTCTGATTTTTTCACCGTCTCTGTAAATATATACAAAACCGTTGGCATTATATGTAGGATTGACTGAAACTGCTAATAGTCCTTTACTGTATGAAACAGCTGCGACAGTAGCACCAATTTCGATAGTACTTACTTCACTATAATCTTTAGCGTTATAAACACCGATTTTTGTTCCGTAAGGTATGTATATATGACCATTTTCTTTATCGAAAGAAGGGCGGAAATTGGACATACTGAAGCTAAAGAAAGGGAATTCCATAACTTGAGTAGATGCTAATTCATCTGCTCCAAGGTCGATTACGTGCCAAGTTGGTACAGATTCACCTTCTTCCTGAGTTCCGTTCCAATCTAAATCCACACCAGTACAAAAAACATGAAGTTTGTTATTAGCTTCATCATGAATTATGAAATGAGGTTCTACCCCGGTTTCGATTTGGGTTACTTTTTGCCATTGCTCCATTTGAGCAAAAGAATTCATCGAAAATGCAATCATTAATATGAATGATGCAAGAATTGCCTTGATAGGCGAAATAAAGTTTTTAGGAAACATAAGATTAATCCTTAAATATTATAAAATACAACACGAGGATTAACGCAACAGAAAGTGCTAATTGTTGTTGTGTTAGCCTCATCAGCCTGTAAACGCAGGCAAATTGTGAGAAGTATCATATTCTGTATTCTGACTTTGGAATCTCCCTTACTTTACAGCCTTCCCAATTTCTCAGTGACTAACTTTCCTCGAAAAGTTACGTAAAGTTCGTCATCCATTACAGCGGCGTAACCGTGAATGATTTTCACATTCTTCCAAAAATATGGTACACACACAATGCAAAATTACGATTTTTTTTTATTATGATATGCTAAATGCTAAATTATTATTAATTTTTTGTAATTTTGTATTTTGTTTCCAATGTAATTAGGTCTTAGCAAATGTATAAATTAAGTATATTATTAATTGGAATATTACTTCTGACTTCCTGCGAACTGATCGTAATAGGGGAAAAGAATCCCAAAACAACGATTATTGTGTATGATCAGACAAGCTCTATAGGTGCTGTTCAACTTTTCAAAAGAGAACTTGACAATGAGAATATTCCGGCAGCAGCAACTATTTTGGCAAATCCAGAGGGCAGAAAATTCCTTCCTGCCGAATCATACGAAATGTATTTTGATATAGACCGAATTAAGCGAGCAATTTCACAAAAGGAAATTACAGCCATATTGACTGATACTATTTCTCAATATTCATACAAACACAAAGTTGAACTGAACTATGTGGACGATGTAGAAATTACCACTACACAAATTGACACTAACTGGTATATTATTGAATTTAAGGATTTTATTGATATTCATTAGAAGGGCGATAAAACTTTTTTGATCTACCCATATAAAAAAAGTAACGACGTTTTATTCAACGCCGTTACAGAAATATTTATTGAATCTATCGATTGTTATTTAATCAAGAAACTCAAAAGCACACCGGCAGCCACAGCAGAACCAATCACACCAGATACGTTCGGTGACATAGCGTGCATAAGAAGGAAGTTCTTTTTGTCTTCCGCTAAACCAAGGTTATGAACTACACGAGCACTATCAGGTACAGCTGATACACCGGCAGCCCCAATCATTGGATTTAGTTTGTTTTCTTTTTTCAAGAATAGGTTCATGAATTTCGCAAAGAGTACACCTGCAGCAGTCGCAACCATAAATGAGAATGCACCCAAAATGAAAATCTCTACTGATTCACCACGCAAGAATACACTTGCTTGAGTTGATGCACCAACTGTCAAACCGAGTAGGATTGTTACAATGTCAATCAATGGTTTTGCAGCAGTATCAGCAAGACGTTTTGTTACACCTGATTCTTTCAATAAGTTACCGAAGAACAACATACCCAAAAGTGGAATTGCACCTGGAGAAATCAATGTTGTCAAAAGCAGACCCACGATAGGGAAGATAACTTTTTCCAATTTTGATACTGAACGAGGAGGTTTCATTTTGATTAAGCGTTCTTTTTTTGAAGTCAAAAGTTTAATGATCGGTGGTTGAATAACAGGTACTAATGCCATATATGAGTACGCCGATATGGCAATAGCACTTAGATACTTAGGAGCAAGGTTAGAGGCAAGGAAAATCGCTGTAGGGCCATCAGCACCCCCAATGATACCAATCGCCGCAGCCTCATTCATTGAGAAGCCTAGTGCTAATGCAATCCATAAGGTCAAGAAGATACCAACCTGAGCAGCAGCACCTAAAAGTGCTAACTTAGGATTAGAAATTAATGCGGAGAAGTCAGTCATTGCCCCAATTCCCAAGAAAATCAAAGGAGGGTAGTAACCACTTTTTACACCGAGATATAGGTAGCTTAATACACTACCTTCTTGGTACAGACCAATTTTTAAGTTAACTGTTTCCCCACCCAGTTCTGTGAGGAATGGAATATTACCAATGATAATACCAAAGCCGATTGGAATCAATAGTAGAGGTTCATAATCTTTCTTAATTGCAAGGTAAATAAATCCTATTGCAATTAAAATCATTATGACATTACCCAATTCTAAATTATAGAACCCTGTAAAGTGCCAAAAGTTTACTAAAAAATCCATTAATTAACCTCCGATTTCAATTAGTATATCGCCTTCAAGTACTGAGTCATTTTCTTTGACTTTGATAGCGGTTACTTTACCGTCTAATTCGGATTCGATTTCATTTTCCATTTTCATCGCTTCCATAATCATAAGCACGTCTCCTTTTTTCACTTCTTGTCCAACGCTAACCTTTACAGATAAGATAGTACCAGGAAGAGGTGATTTAACAGTACCTAGACCAGGAGATGCTTTCGGTTTTGAATCAGAAGAATTAGTTGCGATTGGCTTACGAATCAAAACAGGAGTTTTTGTTTTTTTCATTTCCTGTTTTACTTCTACTTTGAATCGAGTTCCATTAACTTCAATCCAAGCAATATTATCTTCAAAATTTTGAAGTTCTACGTGGTAATCATTTCCACGGATATTAAAATCATATTCTCTCATTTTAATCTATTTCAATTTATGAATAATCAGTTTATTTAAAAGGATTTTGGTTAATGTTATAGATTTTTGAACTCCAAGGAGAGTATCTACGTTGAATTTTATTGATTGTCAATACACCACTTTCCTCATCACGAGCTTCATTAAAATACATGTGCAATGCCATTGCGATTGCAGCATTAATTTCACCGGAGTACTCGACAGCATCATCTGTGATGTCTTGGACGGCAGAACCTTTGGAACGGCTCAATCTTCTTTTTTGAAGATAGACCATGAAGTTACTCAAGGCAGTAAAAAGAATTGCAATAATAATCAGTGAGAGGAATACCACAACAATACCGACAAACGCAATATCAACACCTGTAAGTGGTACAAAGTACTCCTTATGTGTTTCAGTGATACTTTTCAAATCAAAATCCAAAATGAAGTGGTTGTCAGGGTCGTGCCCGATGTATTCTGTTGCAGATTGAGTTGTATCAGTCTTCATAGGATCAACAGGTTGTGGCGTAGAAGCCAACATCGCTGTAAAACCGAATACTGCAAGTAGTACTGTAACAATCGAAAATTTCATTTTATTTGTAATGATCATGTTATAATTCTCCTTATAACGGAATGTTATCATGTTTTTTCGGAGGATTAGTTTCTTTCTTAGTAGCTAACATTTCCAAAGCTCTGATAACGCGGAAACGAGTATTTCGTGGTTCAATTACGTCATCAATGAAACCGTGTTTTGCTGCTACGTATGGGTTTGCAAATTTCTCCGTATATTCAGTTTCTTTTTCGATTACGAATTTTTCGTATTCTTTAGGATCACCTGCGGCTAATTCTTTTAATTTTTTAGCATAAAGTACCCCAACAGCTCCTGATGCACCCATTACTGCGATTTCAGCAGCAGGCCAAGCGTAGTTAATATCACCGCGAAGGTGTTTAGAACTCATCACATCATAAGCACCACCATAAGCTTTTCTCAAAATGATAGTTACTTTAGGAACTGTTGCTTCACCGTACGCGAATAATAATTTCGCACCATGGATGATGATACCGCCGTATTCTTGAGATGTACCTGGTAAGAATCCTGGAACGTCAACAAGAGTAACAAGAGGAATATTGAAAGCATCACACATACGAACAAAACGAGCTCCTTTACGAGATGCGTTAATATCAAGTACACCAGCTAAATATGCAGGTTGGTTTGCGATGATACCTACAGGTTGCCCGTTGAATGTTGCGAAACCTGTAATGATATTTTTTGCATAGTTTCTCTGAACTTCCAAGAACTCAGCATTATCAACGACTTTGTAGATTACATCTAATACGTTGTAAGGCTTGTTTGGATTATCAGGGATAATTTGGTTTAATTCTTCGTCAAGTCTATCGATAGGATCTTCAACCGCGTAACGTGGAGGTTCTTCCAAGTTATTTTGTGGGAAGTAGTAAAGAAGTTTTCTGATAAGCATCAAACCTTCTTCTTCATCTTCGACAGTAAAGTGTGATACACCTGATTTAGTAGCATGGACTTTAGCACCACCCAAGTTTTCAGTAGTTACATCTTCGTTAGTTACTGTTTTTACAACTTTAGGGCCAGTTACAAACATATAGCTTGTTTTGTCGCTCATGATAATCAAGTCTGTCAATGCTGGTGAATATACCGCACCTCCGGCACAAGGACCGAAAATAGCACTGATTTGAGGAACCACACCTGAAGCCATGATATTACGTTGAAAAATTTCAGCGTAACCTGCAAGAGACATTACACCCTCTTGGATTCTTGCTCCACCTGAGTCATTGATACCTATGACAGGGGCTCCGACTTTCATCGCTTTATCCATAACTTTACAGATTTTATTTGCAAAGGTTTCTGATAATGAGCCGCCGAAAACTGTAAAGTCCTGTGAGAATACAAATACCAAACGACCATCAATTGTACCGTAACCTGTGATTACACCGTCAGAAAGGTATTCTTGACCTTCCAAACCGAAATCAACACAACGGTGAGTTACAAACATATCAAATTCTTCAAAACTACCATCGTCTAGAAGATTTTCGATACGTTCTCTTGCTGTAAATTTGCCTTTTTTGTGCTGGGATTCGATTCTTTTCTCGCCACCCAATAGACGAGCTTTTTCCCGTCTAACTTGAAGCTCTTTTAGCTTACTTTCTATTGACATCTTTTCTCCAAAAGATTCTAATACATCCGTAAAAAATATCTTACAAACTTAACACTTTTTAATTAAACTGGTGTGTTTTATTCAGATTTTTGAAAAAAATATTTGATATTTGTAAATAGTTGTTATATATGTATTTAGTTGATTTTGTTGTGGTATAGGTTGAAAAAATATTTGTTATTAATCTCTTCATTATAAGAGTATGTGTATTAAATTACACACTTGAGTTAGTACGAAATCATTTTTTTTAGGTAAAAATTAAATGTATTTAGCTTAGTCGAAAAAAATATAAATAAAAATTTTTAAAAATCTAACGGTAAATATATCAGACCAATACCATAAAACAAGTCGTAAAGTTGATTATATTGAAAAAAAATTGTAATTTTGAGTTTTTAAATATCAATTTTTGGGGATAGACTTGGATAGTATTAAGAAACAAAGAGCAAAAGAAATTTTGGACAATTGCCAAGGAAAAACAGTAGCGGTAATTGGAGATGTGATGCTTGATAAATACTATAATGGTACAGTCAGCCGAATTTCGCCTGAAGCTCCGGTGCCGGTAATTGATTTATTAGAAACTAAATACCATCTTGGAGGTGCAGCCAATGTAGCTAAAAACCTTCAAAGGTTGGGTATGAGTACACTCTTATGCGGGTGTCTCGGTGATGATAATGATGCACGTATTTTTAGAGACTTAACGATTGAGAACGGTATTAATGGAGAGGGATTATTCAATGATAAAAATAGACCTACCACTGTTAAGACGCGTATCATAGGTAACAACCAGCAGATTGCACGTGTCGATAAGGAGAGTAGATTACAGACGAAAAAAGATTGTTATGATCATATTTTTTCTGTGATAAAAAAATCTGAGAATCTTTCAGCTATCGTTTTCGGAGACTATGACAAAGGTGTAATAGGAGAACACCTGATAGAAGATGTCACCGCCTATGCTAAAGAAAGAAATATTCCTATCTTCGTTGATCCAAAATACGACTATTTCTTCCAATACAAAGATGTAACTTTATTCAAGCCAAACAAAAAAGAAGCGGCAGAAGCTCTTGATATGTTGCTGTATAACTTCTCAAAAGTTAAAAAGGCAGGTAAGGAGTTGATAGAAAAATTAAATTGTAAATATGTCTTGATTACTCTTGGTGCTCAAGGTATGATGCTTATTGATAGTAGCTTTGACACTTTTCATATTAAGGCGACAGCTAGAAATGTTGCAGATGTTTCTGGTGCCGGTGATACGGCTATTGCCGTGATGGCTGCAAGTTATGTAGGTGGTGGTGATATGAGGGAAGCAGCAATGCTTGCAAACTATGCTTCAGGTATTGTGATCTTAGAACCGGGTATAGTTGCAATTGAAGCTGATGTTTTACTTAAAAATATTCCTGATTAATTGTAAATAATAAGAAACTTCATGCGGTTTTTAGCGTAATAGAAAGTATGTCTGAAGTATTCTTTGTGAACTTAGGTGAGTGTAATGAATGAAGATAAGTTTAACGTTATAAATATTCCGGAAGGCTCAATAGAAAAGTTAGCGATAAAGGGGTATCTTGATGCTCAAACAGCTCCTTTACTTGAAGATGCGATCCAAAATTTAGTTGATAAAGAGAATTATAATATCCTTATCAACTTTCATGAGTTGGAATATATCTCTAGTGCTGGATTGGGAGTATTTATGTCCTTCATCGAGCAGGTACGGGAAAAAGGCGGAGATATAAAAATGGCAGAAATGTCCGATAATGTATATAACGTTTTTGATTTGTTAGGTTTTCCGATGCTATTTGACATTGATAAATCTGAAACAGAGATAATTGATAAATTTAATAAAAAGCAAGTCCCACAAAATGATTTCTGATATTGAAACATATAATCAACTGACTGTTCAAGGAAGCTTGAGCCAATTAGATATTATTAGGGAGTTTGTATCTACGAATGCGATTGGTTGCGGATTTGATGATAATACAGCTAATAGTTTGGCTCTTGCCGTAGATGAAACCTGTACTAATTTGATACGCCACGCTTTCAAAAATAATCCTGATAGAGGAATCAATATTTCTGTTGAGCATGATGATTCTCATTTCATCATCAAAATACGTGATAAAGCGGAACCGTTTGATATTAATCTTGCTCCAAATGTTAATCTGAAAGAATATTTAAGAAAAATGAAATCCGGTGGATTAGGGATTCAAATTATTAAGATGGTAATTGACGATGTAGAATATTTACCAAAAAATTCTGCTAATCCACAAAATACACTCATTCTAAAAAAACGATTAGTATAATAGTCGGAAGTAATTTATATAAGATTTTTAGAGACAGTCCGTTGGTCTGTCTCTACTATTATTTAATTAGGTATGATTAGGTACTATTATGAAAGTAAAAACAATATATATATGTTCGAATTGTGGAGCGGAGCATCTGACATGGTCAGGGCAATGCTCAAGCTGTAATGAATGGAACTCCCTTGAAAAACAGGAGGTATCAAATTCTAAATCCAATCCACATACAAGGAAAAAGAATGCCGTCATAACTCCTCCGAAAAAGTTATCTGAAATAGATATTACAGACGTTCCCCGTTTGAAAACAAATATTGAAGAATTTGACAGAACGCTTGGTGGAGGTATCATTCCAAGTTCGCTGATATTAATCGGCGGAGATCCGGGAATTGGTAAATCTACACTCATGCTTCAAATGTGTTCCAATATCAAGAACGCCAAGACATTGTATATAACTGGCGAAGAATCGTTGAATCAAATTGTTCATCGGGCAGAAAGATTATTAGGGATAAATCGTGATATGCTATGTCTTTCGGAAACGAATTTAGAAAAAATATTACCGCATATAGAAAGCGATGATTATGATGCTGTGATTATTGATTCTATCCAGTCAATTCGTTCAGATTATGTAGATGCAGCTGCCGGAAGTGTAGTGCAGCTTCGTGAATGTGCTCAGGCTTTGATGAGTGCGGCAAAATCTACACGAACGGCTGTTTTCCTCATTGGGCACGTAACCAAAGATGGAGCGATAGCAGGGCCTAAAGTCTTGGAGCACCTTGTCGATACTGTGTTATTCTTCGAGGGAGAGAAAAATTATGCTTATCGTATTCTCCGGTCAGTGAAAAATCGTTTTGGTTCTACGAACGAAATCGGGATTTTTGAAATGAGGGATAAGGGTTTACGAGAGGTTCTCAATCCTTCCGAAGTATTTCTAAATAAAAAGAATATGAGTGAAAGTGGAATAGCTGTCTCTGCTGCTATGGAGGGGACTATGCCACTTTTAATTGAGGTGCAGGCATTGGTTACAGAGGCTAACTACGGAAATCCTCAGAGAACTGTTAACGGTTTTGATTTACGACGTTTGCAGATGTTATTAGCTGTACTCGAAAAACGTTTGGGTTTGAAATTTAGTGGTTGCGATGTGTTTGTCAATATTACAGGCGGATTTTCAATCAGCGATACTGGAATTGATTTAGCAGTTTCTGCTGCACTAATCAGTTCATATAGAGATGAACCTGTTTTTGAAAATACGGTTTTGATAGGAGAGATTGGACTGACAGGAGAGGTGCGTTCGGTATCGCAGATGCTCAAGCGTATAAATGAAATAGAGAAATTAGGTTTCAAAAAAACGATTTGTCCGTCATTGGGAAGTGATTTCGATAAGTCAAATTTCAAGATTGAAATCAATGAAGCAGAGAAAATATCAGTCGCATTAGCTAAATTTCTATAAGTATTGTATTAGTAGATTGTTAAGATAGTTCCTTGTTTCATATCGCAGATATAGAAAAAATAATGGAAATTAAAATAATTTGCTGAAAAATAAAGAAATATGACAGATTTTTTTTTCTATATCAGAAATTATTTGTAATTTTGCTTTCTCTTAACTTAGACAATATAGATTTGTATAATATATTTATTATTTGAAAAATATGAACGCAAAAACAGTTACGAAGGCTAATTTAGTCGAAGCAATAGCAAAAGAGTCCGGTTTAACGAAACTTGAGACCAAAAAGGTAGTTGATGGTGTTATTGATAAAATCATTGACATCATATCTGAAGGAGATAGAATAGAACTTCGCGGATTTGGAGTTTTTAAATCAAAAAGCCGTAAACCAAGAATGGCTCGTAATCCTAAAACAGGGGACTTAGTTCCATTGGAAGAACGCTATGTTCCTGTATTTAAACCATCACCTTCTTTCTTCAAGGTAGTTAACGAAAGTATTGGTAGAAAATAATTTTTTTAAATAAATAATGGAGAACGATTATGCCTTGTGGTAAAAAACGTAAAAGACATAAAATGTCCACTCATAAGAGAAAAAAAAGACTACGTAAAAATCGTCATAAAAAAAGGAAGTAATCTTCTTTCAATCGGCTTTGCTTTTGTGAAGCCGATTGTTTTATATGGTAAGGTATTAATAAGGTAGTAAAAGAGTTAAATAAATTGAAATATACCTATGTCAAAAAAAATAAAACATTTTCTAAATCTAACCAATGGTATTGAAGCCCTTAAACAGCATGATTTAGATATTAATGATGTCTGCTTTATTCGTTTGCAGTCCTGCTATGTTGAGGAACATATTTATGAAGATATTCTTCGAGACTTTGATCATAATTTTTTGATGTTCGCTGCACTTGGATATGAGTGTCGCTTTTATGATTATGGAGCTAAGGCTGTAACTTCTAAGGCTGCATATATGGGAATGGCTTGGGTAGAATATTTTATTAATAGAAGGTGGTTTGACATAGAAATTGAATCTATTGTAAAGGGGAAAAATATCACTTCCTACATGAGAAAAATTTATTCCTCAATCGGGAAACGCACAAAAAAAAGGTATGACTATTATAAAAAATATCTTTTGACTGACAAGTTTGATTTGCTTGTTATCACAGATGCTACGACCAATGACAATAAGCCTGATTACTATCGCTCAGTTTTAGAAGAGAAATACAAGTAGCTCGAACATGGTCGAACACTTATTCGTGATGATAATAATTTAGATTAGTTTCTGATTTGTTTAGCTAACTTATTAAATCCCAATTCTTTCGCCCATGCGTATATACGTTTCCATACCGTTGCGTGTATTTTCGAGTAAATCCTTATCAATCTTGATTTTATCCTTATCAATAAGCATTAAAATTGAAGAGCCCCCGAAAGCGAAATAACCCATTTCATCAGCTTTGGAGAGGGGATTATTCGGAGTAAAAGTTTCGATTATAGTTCCAACCATAGTTGCACCGACCGGTGCCAAAAGTATATCTCCCTTATCCGAAGTTTTCAAAATCGTGTATTCCCGTTTGTTCTCGCAGAAAACTTTTGCGAAATTTTCATTGACCGCATACGGCGAAACGGATAAATATGAACCGTTAATTTTTTTGATTTCTGATGGTATGCCAGCATAAGGAAAGTGGAATCGGTGATAATCATTGGGAGCAAGACGAACGACGAACATTGAAGCATTTTGGTACTTATTCGCTAAATCTTTATCTCGCAGAAATGATTCAATCGTAAATTCGCTACCCTTGATGAAGAATTTTCCAACTTCGTTGATATTTTCAAAAGCAATAATTTTTCCATCGGCAGGGGATACTATTCCTTCATCAATCTTCCTAATATTAGGTTCTAACTTGCGGTAGAAGAAATCGTTGAATGAAGTGAACTCAGCCAAGTCTTTCTCAAATTCTTCCAAATTGATATTATATTGTTCAATAAATGGAGCTATCTTTTTTTTAGAAGATGGTTTATCCATTTGCTTACCATAGAGTGCCGACAAAAGCTTACGCTTTACCAAGGCGTGTAAAGTCATCTTCCCAAAGGGATTATGATATAGGAATTTCAGAAAACCTTCGCTGGGAGGATTCTCATTTATTATTTTTTTTGTCTTTCTATCTATGTATTTGATTTGCATTATTTTTCCTGAATGTCAGTTAATCTAAGTGCAAATTTACGAAAAAATCATCTAATATTTATTTCAATTCTTCTGTTGTTGATTTTAAATGTAAATCCATTTGAGGAAATGGAATAGTAACTCCATTCTCTGTAAAATTTCTATATATAATTTTTCTAATATCACTTTTAACTTTATGTATTCTAAATATATTTTGGCTAAAGAATAATAGCTGAAAATCTAACGATGAGTTACCAAAATTAACAAATCGAGCTTCTGTTAAATCTGTGGAGTGGTTGTCAGGATGTTCTAATGCACTTTTTTCTAATAATCTAATCACCAAATCAATATCACTACCGTATGCGACCCCTACGTCAATTTTAAATCGTGTAGTATCTGATTGGTGGCTCCAGTTGATAACCTTATTTGTTGTAATTAAAGAATTGGGTATTATTATAGAAATATCGTCAGGAGTTAATCCTTTTGATGTTCTTAATCCAATATTTTTAATTTTAACAATATCCCCATTAATATCCAAAACATCGTCTATCTTAATTGATTTTTCGGATAAAAGAATAATCCCTGAAATTATATCATTGAATGTCTGCTGTAAACCCATTCCCACGCCGACTAATAGAGCTGCTGAACCTGCAACCAGTACTGTAACTTTGATACCAATCACTTCGATTATCAAGCCAATTGAGATTACCCAAATTACATACTTGACAATTTGGAAAATAGCATACGCATTTCCTTTTTCAATTTTACGCAGACGACGTTTGTTAAATAGTGCTTTATGAATAATCCATATCGTAATTTTTGTTAATAGAAAAATTATCAATATTAATGCAATATTGTAAACTTTAATTGTGTAATTAGCTACACTAATCAATTCAATTTCTAAAAAACTTTGAATTGTATCCATTTTTGTTCCTATATTTAGTTTAGCGTACCAGTTCCGTATGCGAGGTACTTTAAAATATTCAAATGTACAAAATAAGTATTAAATAATGAAATCCCATACAAAACATCCGGCCGAAGCCGGATATTTTCCAAACTATAATCAAGAAAATCTATTTTCTAATTCTATCATCAAAGGCTGTGAGAGCTGCTTTTGCACCTTCGCCCATTGAAATAATTATTTGTTTGTACGGCACAGTTGTTACGTCTCCAGCAGCATAGATTCCTGCTTCAGAAGTACGGCATTTATCATCGACTATGATTTCCCCATAGCGATTGGTATCAACTATATCTTTCACGATAGAACTATTTGGAGCTAACCCGATTTGGACGAAAATACCGTCTATATCAATTTGGTGGTCGGTTTCATATTCACGGTTTTGATATTTAATTCCTGTTACTTTTTCGTCGTTTCCAACTACTTCGCTTGTGCGTGCGTTCACGATAACATCAACATTTGGCAATGCTTTTAGGTTGTTAATCAGCACTTCATCAGCTTTAAGCGTTTCCATAAATTCCAAAACAGTAACATGGCTACAAATACCTGCTAAATCAATAGCAGCCTCAATACCTGAGTTGCCTCCGCCAATTACTGCAACTCTTTTGTCCTTGTAGAATGGACCATCACAGTGTGGACAGAATGCTACGCCCCGTCCTTTATATTCATTTTCTCCGGGAATGCCTAACTCTCTCCACTTAGCACCTGTCGCAATGATAAGTGAAGGTGTTGTAACAAGTTCACCCCCTTTCATGAAAATGCTTTTTAGTTTAGCACCCACCTCGCTTTCAATTTGTTCTACCTTGCGATTTTCAAGAACATCTATATCATATTCTCTGATATGTTTGTCTAAATTTGCAGCTAATTGTGGTCCTTCAGTATAAGTAGTTGATATTAGGTTTTCGATACCTTTTGTTTCATTTACCTGTCCTCCAATTTTTTCTGCGACGATGGCTGTTTTCAAGCCTTTTCTTGCTGAATAAATTGCTGCTGACGCTCCAGCGGGACCTCCACCGATTACAACAACATCGTATTCTTTTGCTTCACTGGATACTGCACGTTCATTACTTCCGTATTCTTCTTCAAGGTTTTCCAATAGTTCTGCAAGCGAACTTTTGCCCACGTGGATTATTTGGTTTTCGCCGGTAACTACAGTCGGTACACCTTGAATTCCGAGTTTTCCTACTTCTGCTTCGCAGAGACTGCCATCAACCATTGTGTGAGAAACATTATCATTGAAAAGTGAAATTATATTCAATGCTTGAACCACTTCTGGACAATTCGTACAGCTTAACGAGATATACGTACGAAGTTGTATTTTACCGCCGTTATTTTGCAATCTTGCAATTCTGTCCTGAATACCAGAATCAGGTAGTTTGCCCTTACCGTCAGTATTTAGAATGGCTAATATCAAACTTGTAAATTCATGCCCACCCGGGATTGCTTTTATTTCAATTCCCGTTTCCATATCGTCTTTTAAAATTGAAAAATATGGGGTAGGGCTTGTTCCGGTTTCTTTGACTTCTAACTTGTCGCTTGTTTCTGCAACAGCGATAAGCATTTCTTTCAACTCTTTTTGTTTTTCATGATCGCTTTCTCTGAGGCAAAAAGTAATTTTACTTTCGAGAGCTCCGAAAACTTCTTTCAGCTGATTTATTATATTTTGATCTAACATTTTTCGTTTCCTTGTTTTTGAATGTTCCCTTTGATTTCGTTCAGGGATATTTAAAAAAATAATTTTATTTAGTTTGTTCCGAATCTGTCCCAAAGATGGACGATACTTTTTTTGAGAGATACACGATTATTTATGATGAGAGACAGATCGTGAAACCTGCCTCTACAAAAATTGTCAATCTCTATAATTAGAAATTAGATTTTGCCAACTAAATCAAGACCTGGTTTCAAAGTATCGCCACCTGGAGTCCATTTTGCAGGGCAAACTTCGCCGTCATTTGCAGCAACGAATTGAGCTGCTTGGATTTTTCTCCATAGCTCGTCAGCGTTACGTCCGATACTGTTGTCTCCAACTTCTGATAAAATTATTTTACCTTCAGGATTGATTAAGAAAGTTCCACGGTAAGCCATACCTGCTTCTTCGATATAAACACCTAATTCACGGCTCAAGTTACCTGTAGGGTCTGCAAGCATAGGGAATTTGATTTTTTTGATAGTATCTGAAGCGTCATGCCATGCTTTGTGAACGAAATGAGTGTCTGTAGAAACTGAATATACTTCGACTCCAGCAGCTTTCATTTCTTCGTATTTATCAGCCATGTCACCTAATTCAGTAGGGCAAACAAAAGTAAAGTCAGCAGGGTAGAAAAATAAAACGGCCCATTTTCCTTTCAAATCTTCGCTTGAAACTTTTGTAAATTCGCCATTGTGATATGCTTCCAATTCAAATTTTGGTAAATCTGTGTTTATTAATGTATTAGCCATTAAAGCCTCCAAATTAAATATAAAATATTAAGAAATAGTTTTCAAAAGTTGTTTTTCGCTATTTTCAAGTAAAGAGTATATTTTTTACTCTATATCATTTTAGTACGAAACACAACAGTTATGACGTTAGACTAAAAAAAATGTTTCATAAAAAGATAAAAAAAATTGATATCCTTAAAAAAAGTGAATAATTAACAGAATATCCATTTTTGCCGATACTTATTTTATACTGTTATGTTATTTAATTTATTAAAAACTGATAAAAAAAATATCCGAACAAAGCCGGATATCAATACTACTAAAATATGTTAAATTTTCATTTATAGTTGCTGAAGCATCTTGCGAGCTTTGCCTACATATTTACTTTGTGGGTAATTCGCGATTAAAGTTTTATATGCGTCTTTTGCCATATTGTTATTTCCAGAGCGTATATATGCTTCTGCTAAAAGTGCTTGGGCGTTATCTTTGTAACCACTACCTTTAACCGTCATAGCACGTTTTAGATGGCTTATTGACTGGTTGTAATTTTTTTGTTCGTAGTTCATTTTACCTAACAAGTAATGTGCTTCTCCTGCTTCTGGAGAATTTCTGTTTTTGCGAATTACCTTAGTTAGGAAGGTTGTAGCTTTTTTGATGTTTCTGTTCTCATAGTACTCCTTGCCTAATTGAAAATCAGATTTCGCTTGCTTCTTAGCTTCTTGCTTCTGCTGTGCAATGTCTAATCCTGTCGTAGGAGTTTTCGATTTTTCGTTAGGGAGTAGGATATTAGTTTTTACCACGTTAGGGTGATTAGTTTTTGTAATGTGTTTCTTTTCATTTTTGGGTGTAGGGAGAGATTTTTTGTTGTGCATGACAATATCATTTATCCCGTAAACAGCTTTTTTGATTTCATTTACAGATTTGCGGATATCATTCATGTCATCTTTCATTGTTTGCATTTCGTTTCTCATAGCTACTTGGTTGTTGCCAAGAGTTACCATTTGCTCACGTAGTGTAGGAATGCGTTTTCTCTCAACAGGTGCGTTGCTTCTTGAGGTCACATCTGTTGTTTGAGTTCGTTTTCCTTTCATCAACATTTCTTCAAAGTTTTCGATAGACTTATCAGTATCTTCTCTTTTAGTTTCAGGGAGGTATAGCTCATCGTCCGCCTTTTTAGAAATAATTTCTTTCTTCTTTTTTTGGGGATGAGCTGTGGTTTTTGTGTAGCGAACTGTTTGTGGTACACTGCAAGAAGCTAACAGTGCAACAAAAATGGTGATTATTAGACTCTTGGTCATAATAGTCTCCAGTTTTGATTTTGCGGGATTTTGTCTTTTTGTGTACATAACAATAAAATCAATAGTTTAACAATAAACATGTACTAATACGGGATATAAAATGAAAATCTAATGCCAAGTTTTTTTGTTTTTTTTCTATTTTTATTTGGTAAGGTAGTCAGATAGTTGTATATTTGGAAAGTCCGAAAATAGGACTGTGTATTTTGTTAAATTATATTGCTTTTCAAAATTATGGCTAAATATCGTATAGCATGGCTACCGGGAGACGGAGTCGGAAACGAAGTATTAGAGGCGAGCAAAATCGTCCTTGAGAAATTGAAATTTGATGCTGAATATATAGATGGGGATATCGGCTGGGAATTTTGGTGTAAAGAAGGGAATCCGCTTCCTGACAGAACTGTGGACTTATTGAAAAATGTTGATGCTGCACTTTTTGGTGCAATTACATCTAAACCAATTTGGACATCTCATGAAGAGTTAGCACCGGAACTTCAAGACAAAGGTCTTGTTTATCGTAGCCCAATCGTTCGTATGCGTCAAGAGTTTAATCTTTACAACTGCCAGCGTCCTACTAAGGCATACAAAGGTAATCCATTGAATTTCAAAGAGGATATTGATATTGTGGTATTCCGTGAAAATACTGAAGATTTATATTCAGGTGTTGAATTTCCAACTGTACCGAAAGAAGTGGCAAAGTGCTTAGAAGAAAATAATCCTAACTTCAAAAAATTCTCTGGATTAGCTGGGGACGAATACGCAATTTCATGTAAAATTAATACAAAGAAAGGTTCTGAAAATATCATCAGAGCTGCTTTTGAATATTGTAAAGAACATGGTCGCAAAAAATTAACGGTAGTTCACAAATCAAATGTAGTTCGTGCAAGTGACGGCTTATTCTATCAAACAGCTCGTGAATTGTCTAAAGAATATCCAATGGTTGAATTGGACGAAGGTAATATTGATGCAATGACTATGTGGATTTTGAAAAATCCTGAACGGTTTGAAGTCCTTGTTGCTCCAAATCTTTATGGTGATATTATTTCTGATCTTTGTGCTCAGTTGGTTGGTGGTCTTGGATTCGCTTGCTCAGGTAATATCGGCGAGAATCTAGCCGTATTTGAACCTACTCATGGTTCTGCACCAAAATATTACGGTCAATATAAAGTTAATCCTATTGCAACCTTCCTTTCTGCGAAAATGATGCTTGATTGGTTAGGCGAAAAAGAAGAAGCAGAACGCTTAGAAAAAGCAATTTCTGAAGTCATTGAAGAAGGAAAAGTTAGAACTTACGATATGGGAGGCTCTAACTCAACTCTTGAAATGGCAGAAGCTGTTGCTGCGAAATTATAATATTGTTATTGTTTTTTTGCAATAGCAGATACCTTATCATATAGTGTCTCTTGGATTTTGAGAGACACTTTTTTTGTTGGAAATATGATAGGTTTACTCATTTTTTCGTAAATTTGTATTTTTTGTAAATTAATATAGGTCATTTAGATTATGAATGAAAAAATTACTCAAAGTCTGAGGGACAGCAAAGGGGCTCGTTGGGGTGCCTTGGCAGTAGTTTCTTTTACAATGATGACGGGGTACTACATTAACTATGTATTATCTCCAATGAAGCCATTCTTAGAAGAATTCTTTGGTTGGACAAGTGCTGAATTCGGTTTTTGGAATAGTGCTTACGGTTGGTTTAACGTATTCTTCTTGATGTTAATTTTCGGGGGACTAATTCTCGATAAAATGGGCGTTCGCTTTACAGGTATCGGGGCTGCTATTACGATGCTTATTGGTACGGTGTTGCAATATCTTTCTATTTCTGGTTTAGTTGCTCCTGAGGGTAGTTGGTTGGGATATCGTGCGACGGTTGTTATTGGTGCTATAGGTTTTGCCGTCTTTGGGGTCGGAGTTGAAGTCGCTGGTATTACGGTTTCAAAAATTATCGTTAAATGGTTTAAAGGAAAAGAGATGGCTCTTGCTATGGGACTTGAAATGGCAACTGCACGTCTTGGTACAGGTTTGGCCTTAGCTGTTCCTGCTCCTATCGCTTTAGCACTTGGTACTGATGGTATTCCTGCAGTTTCTGCTCCATATATGTTAGGTATTGGTTTATTAGTTGCTGGTTTTGTTGCCTTCATTTGGTACACTTCTATGGATAGAAAATTAGAAAAATCTGAAAATATTTCTGACGAAGTAAATGAAGAAGATAAATTTAAAGTAAGCGATATTAAAGTAATCTTACTAAGTAAGGGATTTTGGTTAATCGCTTTACTGTGTGTTCTTTTCTATTCCGGTGTTTTCCCATTTTTATATTATGCTTCTGACTTAGTAGTTAACAAATACGGTGTAGATCCGAAATATGCTGGTTTGATTCCAACTCTATTACCTTTTGGTACTATCTTCTTTACTCCGTTCTTCGGTAACTTATATGATAAAAAAGGTAAAGGTGCAACTATTATGTTGCTTGGTTCCGTATTTTTATTAGCAGTTCACATTCTTTTCGCAATTCCCGCTTTTGATAGTGTTATTGTTGCTATTTTATTGGTTATTTGGTTAGGAGTAACGTTCTCCTTAGTTCCATCTGCAATGTGGCCTTCTGTTCCCAAAATTATTCCTGAAAAGCAATTAGGCACTGCATACGCTTTGATTTTCTGGGTTCAAAACTGGGGTCTAATGGGTATGCCATTGCTTATCGGTTGGGTATTGGATAAATATTGTAAAATCAATATCACTGGTTCAGACGGGGCTGTAACAACAGGTTATAATTATACAATTCCTATGATTATCTTCGCTTCTACGGGTTTATTGGCAATATTTATTGCATTAGCATTAAAAGCTGAAGATAAGAAGAAAGGCTATGGTTTGGAAGAAGCAAATATCCAAAAATAATTTAAGAGTATATTCTTTTGTTAAAACTTCCGAAAGTTTCGTAACTTCGGAAGTTTTTTTTATCTCTATATTTCGCTATAATTTACATTCTATAAATAAAAGACAGCAATCTATAATGATTGCTGTTTTGTGCGAAAGGGGGGAGTTGAACCCCCACGTCCATAGGACACTACCCCCTCAAGATAGCGCGTCTACCGATTCCGCCACTTCCGCATTTGTTTGTCGATTCCAAACAAAAATACAAAAATAGTACTATCTTTTGAACTGACCAAATATTTTTATATTTTTCTTAATATTTATTAATCTCTAACGTCGTTTTGGCTTTAAAATTTTTCTTTTGATATTGATGAAATCTAAAACAATTTTAATGGTTAATTTATTTAAAACATGGGGTGGTGGAGAGGCTAAGTTTTACAGGTATGCTAAGGAATATAGAAGACTTGGACATACCCCGGTAATGATGGTTTCTAAAGGCGGTATTTTAGCAGAAAAAGTTAAATCCGATGGGTTTGAAACTGTAGAGATTGAGGTTAATAAAACTTCATGGATAAAGCCGAAAGTTAGAAAAATTGTTAATGATATTCTCAATAAATACCAGCCTGATGCAGTCATAATGAATTCATCGTTAGATCTCAAGCATATTGCATCTATTACGAGTAGAAACAAATATAATTTGATATACTGGCGGGGTTATGATTCCAAAGTTAAACCGACGATATTCAATAAATATTTATTCTCTAAATTATCTCAGGTTGTTACAGTTTCAGATTTTGTTCGTAAAAATGGATTAGCTGATATTACTCCATTTTGTGTAACACCTCCAATTACAATTAGTAACGGTAAAAATGACACAGAATCAGAATTGAAGACTGACTTTGAAAGTAATCTGATTATCGCAGCAGGTCGGTTGGATAGGTATAAAAATTTTGATTTAGTTATTAAGTCAATGGCTTATGTTCGCCAAAAAATACCTGATGCAAGATTGAAAATTCTTGGTCAAGGTAATCAGCAAGAGTATTTGGAACAGGTCATTTCCGAAAATAATTTGGGTGAATGTGTTGAATTGGCTGGATTTTCTGATGATGTACAGGTCGAAATGGCAAAAGCATCATTATTTGTACACGGTGCATTTACGGAAGCATTCGGGATTGTATTTATTGAAGCAATGAGTCAATGTCTTCCATGTGTATCTTTTACAGGTGATGCGGCAGATGAAATTATTCGTAACGGTGAAACTGGTATATTGGTAGAGGAAAGAACAGAACAAGCGTTAGCTAAGGCTATAGTTGAGTTACTATCCGATAAAGAAAAACTTCGTAAATATGGACACGCCGGATACCGAAGATTTCAGGAAAAATTTACTATTGAAAATGCAGTTCAAGAGTTTTTAAAATTGATGTAATTATGGTATAATTATATTTGCATAGCCATAGCAATATGTTCAGCATCTTTCAAATGGACAAGAGCGTAATCATCAACCAATTCTTTTACAGCGGATTTTGCTTCATCGAGTGTGATTTTGTATTTGTATGCAAAGTGCCAAATATCAATCGGAGCAAGCGAAACTTCAAGGGCTAATCTATGAGCCGTAGATAATTCTTGTTTGTCTAATAGGCGGTTTCTAGCCGCTTCTATGATGACGTTAGATTCCTCATCTTGCATGAAACTAAGCGAGAAGAAATAGTTTGTAACGTTCTCTAAATCACAGATAGGAAATCCATTTTCATGCTCGTCGATAAGATATGGTAGTATATTAATCGAAACTATATACGGTTCATATAATCCATCATTCCATAAATCTTCCCAAACATCGTTATCATTAACCTTTACCCATTCAAAGAAATCGATCTCTCGTTGTGGGAGCTTGATTAATTTTCTACCACCTAAGGTTAGTACAATTTGTTCCGCTTGTTCTTTCGTTAGAGTTTTGAAAAATTCTTCGGGTATTTCGATTAATTCTGGTGTGCTGAATTGCTCCATGCACCATTCTTGTATGATTTTATCATCCATATTATTTTAGTTCAATTTTTATAATTACTAAATATTCAGAAAGAGCTTTACTGTAGATTTTGTTATTTCGATAACTGCTTTTTCTTGATTTTATCGGAATTCTTTTATTAATATTTTTTATTTTCTTTTTAATAGCTTCTACACTACTTTTGCCTGAATAGTCTAAGTACTCAACAGAAATAGATTTAGCAACAGAGTTGAATTGCCCTATTTCTTCAAAAATTGAATCATACACTCCAGAAGTGATTACTTCAGGTTTGACTTTCGGGAAAATGAAAGTATAATATTTTTTGTTTTTAGTTTTTGTAACGTTGTAACCCGAAGTCAGAGAGGTACTTATTGTCATTTTAAAAGTCTCTTCAAATTCCTGTTCTTTGAGATTATAAGCAGAAAGCACAACTTTTATGGAGTCTTCAAAATCAGTATTTTCTGCCAAATAAGAATATGGAAAAAGTTTATGAAAAGGCATTAATACACCCTCTGCAATTTTAAAACGTGTGTTGGCAGAGCCGAACTCGAAATAGCATTTCCAATTTTTGATTGCTTCCTTTGGTCCTGCATTAAGTTTAATATCTAACATAGAGGGTTTCAAAACTATCGAATCTTTCGTGATTAGATTGAGTTTTGAGTATTCAATATTACTTTTCATGAGACCCAGGGTATCAGTTACAGAGCCGACAGAAAGACCTTTCGCTAAGATTTTTCTGAAGTTAATATCATTCTTGATTATTTCCTTATCAAGCAGATAATTTGTGTCTAATTTTCGGTATTGGAAAGGATAATAAGCTACTGGTATTGTTTCTATATATCTGTTTTTTGTAATAGAGAGCGTAAACGTTTTCACTTCCAAATCTAATTCTTCGCCTGTAGATTCGATTTCTTGGGGTTCTCTATTCAATTCACAGCAATAAATATCCAAGCCTCCTTTTCCTCCCGAGCGATTGGAAGCGAATAGAAATAATTCGTCATTGATGATTGCAGGGTCTGATTCATCAAACTGTGTATTGACCGCTGTTACTGGACGGGGTGTCTGCCATTGCCCGGAAATTTTAGCAGACATATAAATATCAAACCCACCAGGTCCTTGCATACCATTAGATGCAAAAAGCAAGGTATCATAAGACACAAAATAAGGAGTAATTTCATTTCCTGGAGTATTTAATTCTTGTAGGGGTATGGGGTCTGACCAGTTTCCGCTATTATCGATATATGTGATAAGTAAATCCGTATCATCTTCGGAAGAATAGCAGTTGGAGGCAAAAACCATAGTCTTGCCATCGTCAGTAATAGTGGAGTGTCCTGAAAAGTTATCGCATTCTAATTCATCTATTGCGTAGGCTTGGACGAATCTGTTTTTTTCTTTGTGAGTTCTATGTAAATTTATGTATGAACGTGAGTTACTCATTCTATAGTCAGATAGTATTGCCTCGTTTTCGGAAATGAAACTGATATAGGATTGATTATTTCTGCTTTTGTTTAGTTTTGCAAGATATTCGTTAGGTTTCGAGAAAATTCCATTTGAATATTCTGCAATGTAAAATCGTGAAAACCCTTTGGAAATAGAATTGAAATACAGCACATTTTCATACGGATTCCACACGGGGGCAAAGTCATCATTTTTCGTATTCAGTACATCGCACAACTTTGGTTGCGATACATCGAAAGCCGAAATTTGATTTGCATAAATGAAAATGGCAAATAAAATGAGCAGAGCTTTTTTCAATTCTCTATACCTTTACAAAAAATAAAATACAAAAATACAAAAAAATCTCCTTTTATACGTCTTTTTATTTTTTTAAGGCTATCTCCTTAGAAATGCGTATTTTTGTATTTTTTAACTACTGAATTTTATTATGAAACATATTTTAAAACTGACAAGCTTATTAGTGATTTTAGTTTTCACTGGCTGTAAAAAGGAAAATGAAGAAGTTTTATCTCCAGAAATGAAATTGAACACAATCGCGGAAAAGTATATAATTCAGGCTTTGAGTCTTGGAAAGTATGATGAAAACTATGTTGATGCGTATTTCGGGCCAGATTATCTGAAACAAAAAGTGGAAAACCACAGCATAAAATTAGACTCAATTATACGAGCGTCTAGACAACTTTTGGTAGAAGTAAAGGCAATAGACACCTGTGTTTACAGAGCTCATAATCTTGCTTGCTTTATAGAAGCACTGATTGCTCATGCCGAATTTTTAGGCGGAAAAGAAATGACATTTGATGAGGAGTCAGAAGCAATTTATGGTGTGAAATCACCACATTATGATTCGACATATTATATGAGTATAGTCCAAAAAATTGAAAAACTTTTACCTGAGGGTGAGTGCTCAATCAATGATAGATACGAAGAAATGAAATCAAAATTCATAGTGCCAGAAGAAAAAATTGATGCGGTTTTTTCTGCTGCTATCGACGAAGCTCGTCGTAGAGTAAAAGAGCACTATCCGCTTGACCCAAATGAATCTTTCAAATCAGAGTATGTGAAAGGAAAATCTTGGGGGGCATATAATTGGTTTCAGGGAAATAATCATAGTTTAATTCAGGTTAATACTGATTTACCGTTTGATATTAGTAAAGCCGTGCATTTAGCATCACATGAGGGATATCCGGGGCATCATGTTTTTCATTCATTGATTGAAAGAAAATTTGTAAGGAAAAATGCTTGGGTTGAATATTCGATTTATCCACTATTCTCTCCATTATCATTGATTTCAGAAGGGACGGCAAATGCGGGAGTTGCTGTTGCATTCCCTGGTGAACAGTTGATAGAGTTTGAATTGGAAACTTTATTTCCGATTGCAGGCCTTGATACTACTGGATTCAGAAAATATCGTGAGGTTTTGAAATTAATGGCTGAATTAGATTATGTGTCAAATGATGCAGCAAGATATTATTTGGACGGAGTATTTACGAAAGAAGAAACTATTGATTATCTTGTAAAATATGGGTGTCGTTCAAGAGAAAGAGCTACATTGAATGTTGCATTTTTTGACACTTACAGGTCTTATGTTGTTAATTACAATTTGGGGCAGGATATCATCGAGGATTATATCGATAAAGTTGTAGGCAACGTATATGATGCAGAAGAAAAAAGATGGGAAGCGTTTTATAATTTAATTTCCATGCCAATTATGCCAAAGGATTTATTACAATATGGAAAATAAACACACACAATTCCGAATTGTAGGGTTTATTTATCTTGTTTATTCCTTCCTTTTGATGTTGGGATTTACATCCTTATTTTTGTATTGGTATAGAATTAGCGATGATGTGTATGTTGAACTTTTGATGGTGCAGTCAATTTTCGACAAAGCAATGCTTAGTCAAATATTTATGTATGCTGAACCTATTTTAAAATCAGGAATGATTTTCTCTCTGTTTATCAATTTGATGGCAGTGCTGATTTTGCAGAGAAAGGAGTGGGCAGTTCATATCGCCTCATGGTTTACGCATTTGGTAATAATTTTGGTAACAGCATTATGCGTTGTGGGATTTATCAATATTTCTGATTTATTAGCACCTGCGAAATATCACCCCGAACAGTTGGATTATCATGTTGTAGTCAGATTTTTACGTGTGATTTTATCTATGGTGGCAGTCAGCTCTTTTGTGATTTCATGGTATGTAAATAGCAAATTGAGAGATTTACGGGAGATGCTAAATGATTAAGATTGTCCGAATATCTTATACCATAATTTAGTATAATCACAAAATTTTTTGTATTTTTGAATTTATGATTTAGGTTTTTATAGTAGAGGCAAATATGTCTAAGCGGATATTAATTGTTGGTGGAGATGAGATTCTCGGAGAAAGTCTCATTAGGTATTTTGAATATAATACTGATCATGAATTAGTTGTTGTTACCCCTGAAATTTCTCATGAAAGTAACGACAATGGAACGAATATGAAATTCGCAGATATTTTCGATAGAGATAAATTGAAAGAAATATGCTACGACTTATCTCCCGAAATAATCATCAATACTGCTGAATATAGTGGAGTAAAAGAATGCGAATTAGATAAAAAGAAAGCTGGAAACTTCAATCTAATTTTAACCGTAAATTTGGTGAGAATTGCCAATATTTTAGATGCAAGATATATAGGTTTCTCCAGTGATTTGATTTTTGACGGAACAGACGGGTTATACGGAGAGCGTGCGAAACCTAATCCCATCAATAATTATGGTAAAACAAAACACGGTGCAGAGAATGCAATCCGTACCGAGTCAATTCCATGGGTACTAATTAGAACGAGTTGCCCATTTGGATTATCACGTTACGGAAAAAAAGATTTGGTATATGAAGTGGTTGAAAATCTTCATGTTGGTAATAAAGTAACACTTTCGGATAAATTGGTAAGAACTCCAATATATGCAGATGATTTGGCAGCAATAGTTGGCGAAATAGTTGAAAATGATGAAATTAAAGGTATTTTTAACGTATCTGGTAAGGATAAGATAAATATGTATGATTTCGCTCTAAGTATTGCAGAAGCATTTGGTTACGACAAATCACTAATTGAAAATAGCGACAACCCGAACGAACTATATCCGCAAAATTGTGGTTTGAATAACTACAAAGCATCGAAAAATTTTAATATGGATAATATTTCTTCTGCTGTTAGTGCATTGGACGCATTGGCATTTTTATATGAGCAATATGGCATTTTAGAAAAAATTGAAAAAGAAGCAGCCGAAGAAGAAAAACAAGCTAATGAGGCAAAAGAAGAAGATGAATAAATTATTTATTGCTGGAAACTGGAAAATGAACCTTCTGCTGAAGGAATCACAGGAATTAATTCTACGAATAGACCATGGTATCAGACCGTTAAACCTTGAAAATATTGAAGTTATAACTGCACCGTCTATGGTGAACCTAGTGCCAGTTTCGATGCAAATTGTAACTCTAAAATCAGATATAAAACTATCCGCTCAAAATATGCACTTCGAAGAAAAAGGGGCATTTACAGGTGAAGCTTCTCCGGCACAACTTAAATCTATTGCTACAAAATACGTTATTTTGGGACACTCCGAAAGACGATATATTTTTGGTGAATCAGATGAGTTTATCAATAAAAAAGTCCACGCTGCACTTAAAGAAGATATGCGTCCTATACTATGTATTGGCGAGACTTTAGAAGAAAGAGAATCTGGTAAAACTTATGATATTCTTCAAAGACAAATCAGACGTGGATTAGATGGAGTATCACAGCAAGATTTAGGGGAAATTGTAATCGCTTATGAGCCTGTATGGGCAATAGGAACAGGTGTTTCTGCAACTCCTGAAATGGCAGCTGAAACTCATGATATGATTCGTAAATACATCTATGAATCATTTGGCGAAAATTCAATGAATATCCCTCTACTATACGGGGGAAGTATGAACGAAAAAAATGCCGAAGATTTATTAAGGCAGCATAATATCAATGGTGGACTAATCGGTGGTTCCTCATTAAAAGCAGGCTCATTTTTGAATATCATTAAAACAGCGAGAACTATATTAGATGAAAAAAAAACTTCCTAATATATTAAGTTGGTTGCGTATAGTACTGTCGGTAACATTTGTTTGGCTTCTAGTAGTCGATAAACCATGGGCAATAGTAACAGCTACCGTTATCTTCATAATTGCAGCTTTAACAGATTATTTTGACGGATATTTCGCAAGGAGATACAAGGCTGATTCTGCTTTCGGAAGATTTTTCGATCCTTTGGCAGATAAATTTTTAACTACTGCTGCATTTATTGCGTTTGCGATCATGGACTTAATTCCATTCTGGATGGTGGTAGTTGTAGCATTGAGAGATTTTGGTACAACATGGCTAAGGATTTACTTTGATGCAAAGAAATTAAAATTCAAAACTTCTTTTGCTGCAAAGGCCAAAACTATGGTTCAAATGGTATTTATCAGTTATGTATTGATTTTAATTCTATGGAATACATTAGGTATATATACTCTAACAGGTTTTAATCTATATGAGATATTAGGATTTACAATTTGGCCGGGTATGCTGATTGTTGTTATTTTATCTGTGCTTACTTTGCTTGATTATCTCAGACCTATTTTCAAAAAACATGGTGGGGAAGATGTTAAAAAATAATCTTCTCTATAAATTTGACTTTGCTTTAACAACAGTTTTGGGAACAGGTTGCCTGCCAAAGATGCCTGGAACATGGGGTAGTTTGGTAGCCTTGTTATTTCTTTTTGTTCCAGAATATTACAGAATGCAGGTTTTTATCCCTGCATTTGTTGTTTTATTCATGATTTCAATTTTTTCTATCAAACGTATGGAAGAAAAATTTGGCGATGATCCGGGAATGATTGTCATAGATGAAGTATTGGGAATGCTCCTGATTTTCATGTTACCTTTTGTTACTTATGATTGGTTTTTCGGTATTCTTGCTTTCATTGTATTCAGAATGTTTGATATATCTAAGCCTTTTCCTATCAATATGTTAAATAATAAAAAAGGTAGTTTTTACGTTATTGTAGATGACTTAATCGCTGGAATGTATTCCTGGGTGGTATTAATGTTGTTGTATAAAATGGCATCAATTTTTAGTTTTCTGAAAATTTTAGAGAAATTAATATAATGAAGATAGCAGTTTTACTTTCGGGGGGAGTCGATAGCTCCGTAGCTCTTGGAATAATGAAGGAAGCTGGACACGATATTACTGCATACTATATGAAAATTTGGCTTGAAGAAGATATGTCGTTCATGGGCGAATGCCCGTGGGAAGATGATTTAATCCAAGCTCGTTCTGTATGTGAAAGATTTAATGTACCGTTAAAAATTATGAATTTGCAACGGGAATATTTCGATATAGTTGTAAAATATACAATAGAAGAACTTAAATCTGGTAGAACTCCAAGCCCCGATATTATGTGCAATAAGAATATAAAATTCGGCGTTTTTTTCGATAAGGTAGTAGCAGAAGGCTATGATAAAATAGTATCCGGGCATTACGCATCTGTGGAAGAAAAAGGCGGAAATTTTCATTTAGTCCAAGCAATCGACCCGGTAAAAGACCAAACGTATTTTCTGACTTATCTTAATCAAGAGCAGATGAAAAAAGTTTGTTTTCCTCTCGGCGGAATGATGAAATCGGAAGTTCGTGAAAAAGCACATCAGTTCGGACTAATCAACGCAGAACGCAAGGACAGCCAAGGGATTTGCTTTTTAGGGAAAATTAAATACAATGATTTTGTAAAATACTATTTAGGCCAAAAAACGGGCGATATTATCGAACTCGAAACAGGGATTATATTAGGAACTCACAATGGATACTGGTTTCATACAATAGGTCAGAGGCAGGGGTTAGGTCTAAGTGGTGGACCTTGGTATGTAGCAAAAAAAGATATTGAGAAAAATATAGTTTACGTTTCGCATAATATCGTAGAAACTCAAGTTTCATGTGATACTTTCGTTGCTGAAAATATTAACTGGATTGTGGGCAGACCCGAAAATACCAAATTGGAATGCAAACTTCGCCACGGACCGAAAAAAGTAGAATGCGAAATCGAATTCTTGGCAGAAGATAAAGTTAGGGTAAAATTAGCAGAAGATGATCAAGGGATTAGCCCCGGACAGTTCGCAATTTTTTACAAAGAGAATGAGTGCCTCGGCGGAGGTAGAATTGCATTAGTATGAGCAAAGTAAGCCAAGAAATAAAATCAAATCCTATGTATCGCTATCTCTTGCTATTAGCGGTAACGGCTACAGCAGGTTTGCAGACTTGGCGGAGTCTCTATAATAATTTTGCGGTAGATGTTGTAGGAATTGATGGTTTTCAAACAGGGGTAATTCAATCTGTTCGGGAATTACCAGGATTTCTATCTCTCTTAGTGGTTTACTTACTACTTGTTATCAAAGAACATAGGCTTTCAGCACTTGCGATTGTAGTTATGGGAGTGGGGATTTTAACGACGGGAATATTCCCCACCTACTATGGCTTAATTTTTACAACATTCGTTATGTCTTTAGGTTTTCACTATTTCGAGGCGACAAACCAATCTCTTGTATTACAAAATTTTGAACATAGGGAAGCCCCCATCGTTTTGGGTAGATTTCGTAGTATCGCAGCAGTTGCAAATATTGTAGTCGGTTTGGTTATTATTGGAGCAATGAGATTATCTGAAAATATTTCGATGCAATATATGTACTACGCCTTCGGATTATTAACCATCGGAGCAGGGATATATTCACTCATAAAAAAAGTAGAAGTAATTGAAAAACCTAAGAAAAAGAAGATAATTTTAAAGAAGAAATACATACTATATTATTTGCTAAATTTTTTTGCCGGAGCAAGACGACAGATTTTCGTGGTATTTGCAGTATTCCTATTAGTCGAAAAATATAGTTATCCCGTTGAATGGATTGCAGCTTTATTTGTTATTAATAATTTAGTTGCATACTTTCTTAATCCATTTGTAGCCAAGATGATAAATAAATTTGGAGAAAGAAAAATACTCCGAATAGAATATTTCTTCATGATTTTCATTTTCATTGGTTATGCCTATGTAGATGATAAATGGCTTGCCGGAGGTCTGTATATTGCTGATCACATATTCTTTTCTTTTGCAATGGCTATCAAAACATATATGCAGAAAACGACTGAACCCGAAGAAATTCCTGCAAATGTAGCTGTAGGATTTACAATCAATCATATTTCTGCTGTGGTAGTACCGGTTTTCGGCGGATTTCTCTATTTGAGTGACCCCAAATATGCTTTTTTTGCAGGGGTGACTTTTGCAATTTGTTCCCTGATTCTAACTACACAAATGAAGAAACCCGAACATTTTTTGAAGAGAGCAGTTATAAATAATAAGCCTATTCGAATAAATTGATTATGCTGAAAACTCGGTTATATAAATTCAACACTCTCTAGAAAAATGTTGTTTTCTCATAGAACACCTGCTCCTTTTTATTTGAAACTTTCGATAAAATATTTTGTTTTATAATTAGTCTATACATTTTTTTATTATATACGGAGAATATTGTGAAGAAGTTTTTTATCATGCTTTTACTCTGGGTGCTTCCGCTAACGGTATTTGCTCAGAAATTAGGTACTAATAAAACAGTTTATCTGACTGATTCGAAAGAAACGATAATAGGAAATACTTATACTGTTAAGCATGGTATAGGTGTTGCAGCATCAATGATTTCAGCTCCTGTAGGTTTGAGTTATCAATATACTTTCTCTCCTATTTCAAGAATAGAAGCTACTGCTTTCTTTTATCAGTATTCTGATAACTCAGGAAATAGAGATAATGCTGATTACAATGACAATTATGAAGATGACAGAGGTTTTGGGTCTATTGGCCTGGAATATCATCACCTATTAGCCGGTCGAAGGTATGGTAAATTGTTTGTGATGGCTGGTGGTGGATACAACTTCGAAGAAAGTGACTATTCATGGCTATATGAAAAAAAGAAAAAAAACAGAGGTTTCTTTTTAGGTTCTGGGGTTGTTATTGAAGGATATACAAAATCAATGAATCTGACTTTCAATCTTGACTTAGGTATAGCTTATCATCATACTAACAAACTTATAGGTACTGAGGGAGAAGGTGTTGATCGCTATTTTGGTATTGCAGTTGGTGGTGGTATCTATTATAATTTTTAATGGTTTAATTAACTCTAAATTCTAAGACCTAATATACTTTGAAAGTATAGTAGGCCTTGTTGTATTTGTTTATTTCCAATTATTTATTAATCAACTCTTCAATGATTATAGGAATAGGGTTATTCTACACAATAGATGCATATTGAATAGATTTTTTATTGAAATACCTATCCTCAATTTTCTAAAAAATAAAAAAATATAATTTTTTTTGTTAAATTATTTTGTCATGTCAGAAATATGTTGTAATTTCGAAGTCTTGAAAGTTTTGGTCAAGCCCGATACGGCTAATGCAAACCCAACCCCGTCAGGTCCGGAAGGAAGCAGCGGTCAGTTTGTTATTAGGGTGTTATCGGTAGCTTGACCTCTTTTTTTACTACATATACGATTTTATAATATGATTATAATATGATGTTGTACCCGAAACTTTCGATTTCTTATTTCGTTAGCTCATATGATGCAACAATTCAATTTTCAATACGTTAAATAAAGTGTTTTGTTAAATCAATTATTCGGTTTATATGGGATTATTTGACAGATTCAAGAAGAAAGATAAAGAACGGGTTGATTACTCGAATTTGACAGTATTAGATATTGAGAAAGGGGGGATGTTTGATTTTGAATTATCTACTTGGATGGTTCAAGATGAATATACCTATGACTGGGGCAATGAATGTTTTTCCAAGGAATATAAAATCAGTAATGGGGAAGAGTCACTATTTATGAGTGTTGATGACGATGATGATATAGAAATTGCATTACTCAAAAAAATTAAACCACGCTCAATTGATGAAAATCTGCCAGAAACAATTATTAAAGATGGGATTCCTCCAAGAAAATTAGAATATAAGTCCATTATTTTTTTGTTAGACGAAGAAAGACCAGGGTATTTTAAAGGTGTCGATGAGGAAGAAGAAGCATGGGAAGAGCTGATATCATGGGACTACTATGACGAAAGTGAAGAATACGTTTTAACAGTTGAAAGGTGGGGAGAAAATTCGTTTGAAGCTGCTTTCGGACGGTCAATTTCCGAACACTCAATTTCAAATATTTTACCAAATCCAAATAGAGAATTACCGTAATAAATTTTAAAGGGGATATTATGAAAAAGATTTTTGTCAAGTTGGCAGTGTTTGCTTTAATCGGAATAACTTTATCATCATGTGGGGGAGATTCAAAAAAAAATCCGACAACTACATTCCAAAAAAATCCTGTTGATGATATCATAAAAGAACTAAATAACGAAAGAAATTTCTCAATTTTGCTTTATGATATGGATTATGTTGAAGCTGCGGATACTTACCAACATAAGTACCAAGTAATTGTTGTAAAAGAATTGCCTTCAGCTGAAACGAAACCTATGGCATCTTCTTTTATAACTCTTGCTCAAAATGAAAAAGAAGAGATTATCGCAAAAGATACTGCATACTCAACAATCACAGATTGGTACAAAGTCTCTGAATCATATTTTAATGCTAATATTGATAATATGGGAATGGAAATCGCTTCAAAAGTAGATGGTACACTTTCAAAAGAAGTAGCTCCTCCAGGATACTCAAACTACGTAGGTAACGAGCAATACGGTCAATGGAGACGGGATAACTCTGGCAACCGATTTTGGGAGTTCTATGGAAGATATGCGTTTATGAGTTCTATGTTTCACTTGGCAATGATGCCTGTAAGATATTCAATGTGGAATGATTATAACAGAAACTACCGTGGCTACGGACGCTCATATTACGGTTCAGCAGGCTCAAACAGAATGTATGGTACTGGAAGTGCTTATAACTCAAGAGTTATGTCAAACACAAGCTACGAAAAGAAACCTGCTTCCTTCAAACAAAATGTTAGAAATCGTGTTCAGCGGAGTAAATCAACTATGGGTACAAAAAGTAAAACTACAACGAAGTCTAAAACAACTCGTTCCAACGGTAGAACAAAATCTTCAGTTCGTTCAAGATCAGTTGGGAGAGGAAAATAATATAATTCACAAATAGTTATGATAAAAGTTGAGACAGGTTTTGATCCTGTCTCATGTTTTTTGATAATAGTACTATTTAAAAATAGAGAAATGAAAGCATGGAAAATACAAAATTAGTTTACTCCTCTGATGATGGTATCGTTAGCGGTTATTATGGAAAAAGTAGTGGTAAGAACAAGAAGAAAAAATCAAAACCCAATACACCAAAAATAATCAATGATGGTTTTATCCGAGTTCAGCGTGATTCTAAAGGACGTAGAGGCAAGACTGCTACAACAGTTTCAGGGATACCCGGGACTGACTCAGATATAAACGATATGGCAACTATAATCAAGAAAAAATGCGGTTGTGGCGGTAGTGCTAAAGATGGAATTATCGTTATTCAGGGGGACAAACGTGATGTCATTAAGAAAGAGTTAGAAAATATGGGGTATAAGGTTAAGTTAGTCGGTGGATAAAATTTTTCATTGCATCATGATATATGCTAATTTTAATAATGATGTAATCCGAAAATATCGCTTATACCAAACAATAAATTAGACTTGTATTTACTTTTTATTTCTTTGTATTTGTTAATTTATGAGTATCTTTGGGGATAGAAGCATCTCAAAGCTATGACTCAAACGAATTTATATCGTTTTTTATAATCATATTACATTCCTAAAATCAATAAAACACTACGGAAAATTACATTTTTTTCTTCAATTTAAGGGTATTTTCCAGAAAAATGAGTATATTTGTAAGTTATTTTGTGTTAAGTTAGAGTGTATTGTGTAAGATGGTAGTTTTGAAGTATATATCTTTATTTGTACTTTTGGGTATTTTTTTGGTATCCTGTCAAGAACTTAATAGTTTTGAAGAAGCTGTATATCAATATGAAACAGGAAGTTACAATCAGTCTAAACTGTCATTTTCAAAAATCATCGGTAGAGATAGCTCTAATTTGACAGCAAAATATTATTTGGCACTTAGTGATTATCAAAAATGTGATTATCAAACATCTTCTGAATATTTTTCAGAACTGATAGACGCAAATTATGATAATATGGATATATTGCAGAAGCGAGCCGAATGCTATATGGTATTGAATTACTATGAAAAAGCCATTTTGGACTTTTCGGAGCTGATAAAGTCTGATTCACTAAACGGATTGAACTACTATTATAGAGGAATTTGTTACTTTATGATTGATATTCCAGTTAAAGCAAATGAAGACTGGATAAAGGCTTCTAAATTGAGATATGAGTCAAATATTGACTATGATCTGATGTCAAATATAATTGCTTATTAGAGTATAACTTTGGTTAATTAGAGTTAAATATGAACATATTTTTTAAAAATATTCGATTGATAAATCCGATACAGAATTTAGATGAGAGAGCAAACCTTTGGCTCTTGAATGGAAAGATTGAGTATATCGGAAATGAAATAGAAAAAAATGAATCAACAGAGGTTGTCGATGGGGAACAGCTCGTAGCTGCTCCCGGGTTGTATGATATGCACGTACATTTTAGAGAACCTGGATTTACTCATAAAGAAGATATTCAATCAGGCTGTGAAGTTGCTGCTAATGGTGGTTTTACAGGGGTTGTGTTAATGCCGAATACTAAACCTTGTACAGATAGCATAGATGTAATCAACCTGATTAAAGAAAAGTCTGCTGGTAATTTAGTAGATGTGGATATGTCTGCTGCAATGACAGTTGGTAGAAAGGGAACTGAATTAGCCCCAATGAATGAGTTAAAAAAAGCAGGTGTTAAACTCTTCACGGATGATGGGTCATGTATCATGGATTCGGAAGTGATGCGGAAAGCATTCAACTATGCAAAGAAACAGGATCTTTTATTATCCCAACATGCTCAAGATATGTCTCTGACAAAAAAAGCATGTATGAATGAGTCTCTTTTATCGGAAGATTTAGGTTTAACAGGCTGGCCAAATGTTGCAGAAGATATTATTGTTGCTCGTGATATATTGCTCGCAGACTACTGTAGAAACCGAAGATACCACGTGCAACATATTTCAACAAGAGGTACAGTTGATTTAGTTAGAGAGGCGAAAAAGAAAGGACAGAGAGTCTCTGCCGAAGTAACTCCACATCATATTGCTTTAACTGATGATGTTATAAAGACTTATGATACTAAATTTAAGATGAATCCTCCTCTGAGAAAGAAAGAAGATGTCGATGCTCTGATTGAAGGTTTAAAAGACGGAACCATTGACTGCATTGTAACTGATCATGCTCCACATAGTCCTGAAGAAAAATCAGTTCCTTTTGCTGGAGCACCATTTGGAATCACAGGATTGGAAACCGCTTTGGGAGTGATTCTTACTAAACTTTATCATACCGGTATTCTTGATTTGAGTACAATAATTGAAAAAATGGCTGTTGCACCAAGACGACTTCTTGATATTGAACCAATAACAATAGAAAAAAATAAGCAGGCAAATTTAGTGATTTTTAATCCTGACGAGCAATGGGTTCCCAAATACGAAACCAGCAAGTCTAAATCATCAAATTCTCCATTTTATGGAATTCCTTTAAAAGGAAAACCTGTTTATACAATTAATAATAATCAGATTTTTAAATCAGTTTTGTAATCTTGTGAGGTTAATATGGCTTTAGATATAGCTCAGAACAAAAATGACCCAACAATGAATGAAGTACTAAAACAAGAAAGAATATCAAAGATTGAAGCTAAGATTAATCGAAATGATAAGCAGACCATAAAAGCTGTTTTAGAATGGGTTAGGTCTGATAAAGGAAAAAAGAAAGCTCCGAAAAAGGCTGAAAAGAAAGAACCATTAAACATGGATGAAATTGATACTTCCATGATGCATAAATAAATGACACATAATCTGTGTTATGTAAACTAAATAACATGACAATTTAATTTATTAACAAATACAAGGTAGATTTATGAAAAACTCGAATCAAGTAAGATGGATTATTGCAAGTGCGTTAATCTTTATTGCAGCCTTATCAAGGCTCATTCCCCATGCACCAAACTTTACTCCTGTGTTAGCAATAGGTATATTTGGAGCAACAATGTTCAATGATAAAAAATGGATGATATTTGTAATTCCTCTAACAGCAATGTTTATTTCTGACTTAGCGTTAGGATTACACGCAACCATGTTATTCACTTATGGTTCAATAGGAGCTATTATTATATTATCATCATTGATATTAAAGAAAAAAAGTGTTGGCAGAATTGCAGGTGCATCAATTGGTGGTGCGGTGTTATTCTTTATATTAACAAATTTCGGTACCTGGTTAATGTTTGATATGTACACGCATGACCTATCAGGATTGATGTATTGTTATGAAATGGCTATACCATTTTTCAGAAATACTTTAGTTTCAACTTTGGCATTTAGTGCTGCTTTATTTGGCCTACAATATGCTATTGAGAATTTTGTAGCTAAACCAGTAACTCAAAACTAATAACTGGAAATAATTAAAATTCAAATTAGGGAGGATTTGGTCTTCCCTATTTTTTTATCCACATTTTTCTATATTTTGGTAAAATATTTGGCCATATCATCTAAAAATATTAATTTTGTATTCTCTTTTGGTTGAGAAAATAAAATAACCATTGGGGCCTGTAGCTCAGCTGGTTAGAGCAACGGACTCATAATCCGTTGGCCGGGGGTTCAAGTCCCTCCGGGCCCACAATAAGATTCGCTAAGTCGTTTTAATTAATGATTTGGCGATTCTTGTTTTTAAATGAACAAAGATACGAATTTTATAAGACCGTGATGACTAGTTTTTTTATCTAATTTTCAAGATAATTATTTCAAATAAATTTAGTGCTTTTACATTTCTACGTCTGATGAGCTTTACCTACAGCTTTATTGTACAAGCCAAATATGAATATATATCATCAAAAATTCAACTCTTGTGGTATCTTTAATTTTTTTAAAACAGTATCAAATACCTCCTTTTTATATCCTCCATAAATTTCCTTAGTATTTTTATTAATTATCCAGTACCTATGTATTGGACTTTCATTAAACATCCTACATGCTTTTTTATGATTTCCAGGCCAATTAGGACGATGTGGGGCTTCTGCTGTCCAATTTATTTTACCGAAGATTAAATCTAATGGTTTTTGGTCAAT
>PDWI01001360.1_pt1 | contig 38643 bp, 26 predicted proteins | sample 1430891 | NCBI WGS metagenome assembly PDWI01 (sample SAMN01162508, study PRJNA174530) | Oral metagenome, whole genome shotgun sequencing project. | biome: Marine environment; feature: Marine mammal; material: Swab sample of the gingival sulcus; isolation source: swab sample of gingival sulcus... | reverse complement strand
AAGCCACTCAGATTCTTCCTCGCTTAAGAAAGGAGATACTTTATTAAATACCATGTCATGATACTTATTTAAATACTCTTTCTCTGAGTCGCTCAACAAGCTAGCATCAATAGCATCTAAATCAATAGGAACAAATGTGCACTGCTCAAATTGATAAAACTGTCCATATTCATTCTTTACTGATTCCACAACTATCATTTCGTTTTCAATTCGAATACCATGAGAATCCTTTATATAGATTCCTGGTTCATTCGTTATTAGCATACCTAATTCTAGTGGGTGTTTCTCATCCCTAAGTGGATTGATCATATATCGAATACCCGCAGGACCTTCGTGTACATTAAGCAAATAGCCAACCCCATGACCCGTACCATGGTTATAATTTAAATTGTGGTCCCATAAAGGTTTTCTTGCAAGAATATCAAGCGCATAGCCACAAGAACCTTTTAAAAAGTTCGCTAATGCCAAATTGATATGACTTTTTAGAACAAGCGTAAAATGCTCTCGTTCAATATCAGAAAGTTCACCTAACGCCAACGTTCTCGTTATATCAGTACTTCCTTCGTAGTAATTACCACCGGTATCTGACAAGTATAAGCCTTTTGGTTCTAGATACTTTGCTGTATCCTCTGATGCACTATAATGAACGATTGCAGCATTTTCTTTATAGCCAGAAATCGGCGCAAATGATGGCCATAAATAACCTTCTTGCTCTTTTCTAAAAGATTCCAACTTATCCGATGCTTCCACCTCATTGATATGTAAATCGGATATATTATTTTTCAACCAATACATAAATTTGACCCAAGCAACACCATCTTTTAAATGAGATTTTCTTATATTGTTTAGTTCTGTCTCATTTTTTAGTGCTTTCATAATGATTGATGGATTTGATTGTTCTACCACTACAGCCTCATTAGGGATGTTCTTGTACAGTGCATAGTTCATTTTTCTTGGATCTACTAACACCCTAGTCTCTTTGTCAAACCCTTTGACAAAACCGTAAACGTCATCATAAGGTTGAACAATCGCATGTACTGATTCAAGGTTCTTTTGAACCTGTTCATCTATTTTGCTCTCATCCATAAATAAATAAACATCGCGGTCAGTTAATACTAAATAGGACAACACTAGTGGAGAAAATTTGATATCATCCCCTCTCATATTTAGTATCCAGCATATATCATCTAGTGAGGCAATCACATGCGTATTGCAATTGCTTTCTTTCATTTTTTCTCGTATTCTCTTAATCTTACTCTCAGAGCTCTCACCAGAATATTTTTCTTCTAAAAAGAAGGTCTTTTTCTTTGAAAGTGCTGGTCTATCATCCCAAACCATGCCTACCAAGTCCACATCATAAATAACATCACCATTTTTTTTAGCGGCGATTTTATAGTAATCTTCTCCATCAGATAGTGAAACTGTCCTACCATCAAAGCCTATATTTGCTGATTGTGGTAGAGTCTTTGATATAAACTCACCAATTGTTGGAACACCTTCTTCGCCTATCCTTTGCAAAATAACCTCTGACCCTTTTAGTTCTATTTCCGCTTGAATAAAATACCTCGCATCCGTCCATAAATGAGCTTCGTCTTCGGTAATTAAAGCGAATCCTGCTGAACCAGAAAAACCAGTAATAAACTCTCTAGACTTAAAATAATCGCCCACATACTCACTCTGATGAAAATCTTCAGATGGAATAATGTAAGCGTATATATTGTTCTCTTTCATAGCTTTTCTTAGCGCCATAATTCTATTGTTAATCATGTACACCTCCTATACCTTTTAACGGCACTACCATACTATCACAATAAAAAAAAGGAATCAATAAAATAAATTAACATTTTCACAAAGTTTTGAATTTTTGTGATAAAAAAAAGATAAAGTGCCTACAATCTCTTGCACACACTTTATTTTAGAAATTATTTATCATTTTTATTTACTAGAGAAAGTTCTCTAAGTTTTAGTATTTGATCTTCCGAACCAATAACAATCATGATGTCGTCCGCATTTAATAAATGCTTACCATTTGGATTTAAGAGCATTTTTTTGCTACCACTTTTTTTAAGAGCAAGTATTTTAAGTCCTGTCTTTTTTGGTATTTCCGCTTCTGTTAAGGTCTTGCCATCTAGTTCAGACCCTCTTTCAACTTTTACTTCTTCCACATCCAGTTGGTACTCTCCAATCCTAGTAATAACATCAAAAAATGATATTACATTCGGTTTAAGAAGCAAACTAGCCATTCTACTACCACCGATATTATTAGGATTTATCGTATTATTTACGCCAGCTCGAAGTAGTTTTTTCTCCGCTTCTTCATTAATAACAATTGAGACAATATTTATCGTATTATTTAAATACCTAGCCGTTAATGCCGCAAATACATTATCGACATCTCGCTGCAACGTCAAAAGGACTCCCTTGGCCTCTGTTATTCTCGCTTGTTTTAACACATCTTCACTTGATGGCGACGCATTTAAACAAAGAATACCTCTACTTATCAAGGCATCCGCTAATAATTCATCTTCTTCTATTACAATAAAATCTTCTTTGCTTTTTACAAACATATTTATTGCATGCTCTCCAGCTAACTTTGCGCCACATATGATATAATGATTATTTAATTTTTTTATCTTTGAGTCCACCGACTTCCTCCTTAATATTTTACCTAAATTACCTTCCATTACCATACTTACAGCACCTGTAATAGCATAAGCCAAAAAACTAAGAGAGCTGACAATCAGTATAATCGTAAACACTTTCGCCGCATCATTCATCTCTCCTACTTCTTTAAAGCCAACAGTCGACACCGTAATGACTGTCATATATAGTGAGTCTAATAATGAAATATTAAGTAGATAATGGTATCCTAGTACGCCTGAAATAAAAATCAAAGATATAATAATTGTAAGTTTTCTTAAACTTCTCATAAACATCTCCACGGATAACTATATTTAATAGAATTATAACACCATATTCAAAAAAAACTATCTTTTTATCATACAAAGTTGATTATGTTATCTAAATAAAACCTCTCCTTTTAGCCTCTTTTAACAGAGCATCAACAACATATGGATATGTCGTGTTTTGAGGCGGCGCATCCGAAAACATTAGTTCCTCTATCTCATATACTAAATTCTCTGATAAATCAGTAATAGTAGCAAAAAATAACTTCCCAAAGTTTTCGCTGTATTCATCGGTAACAGAGTAATAACATACGGGTTCTATCTTATAATTTATCGCTGAGGTTTCTTCTTCTAGTTCTCTTCTTGCAGCATCCATAGTACGCTCGCCTAACTCTATATGCCCTCCAGGAAATTCATACGTTTTTCTATATTTATGCTTTCCAAAAACTAACTTCCCTTTGTAGGTCGAAATTATAATTACTATCTTTACTAAATCGTCATCTAACGCATCAAAAAATGTAACATTTACGTTGTTACTTTTAAGCGCACTATCCTTATGATGATCTCTTTCATAATCTGGTACCATCCCACCTCCAGTCGACCATATCAAGTGATACGCGTCATCTTCAAATGGGTAATACTCTTTTACAAACCACGGCCCCATTGCCCCCGCTAAAGAGGAAGGCTCAAGGTATATATTCTCTTTAAAAAACATGATGTTTAGCAACTGAAAAAGCGTTTTATCTTCAACGGTATAGGCGCCATGTAAAAGACGTTCCATCGTCTGTCCAACAAAACCAGAAGGTCTGCCAACAGCAAGCCCATCGGCTTCCGTTTTATTAGTAAGCCCTATATCTTGAACGGATATGTTGTTAAAACGTCCTGTTGTGAGTCCCAGCAACATACAAGGAGATTCCACTGGCTCGGCAAATATAGGCTTAACTGCATCACCATATATCATCTTTAGTCCATAGGCGACGCCACCTGGCGCTCCTCCAACTCCACATGGAAGATATACATAAAGTGGTTTTTCAACAGTTGGATTGATCCCCATATTATCTAACTGACTCTTTGTTCTTCTTGCAGCTACGCTATACCCCAAAAAGAGATCTAACGAGTTTTCATCATCAATAAAATACGAATAATTATCACATGTAGCTAACTCTCTTGCAGAGTTTAGCGCTTCACTATAATCCGATTCATATTCAACAACAGTTGCGCCAATGTTTCGAAGCTTTTGCTTTTTCCACTCCTTAGCATCACTTGACATATGAACCTCTACATGAAAGCCTAATGCCTTACCTATTAATCCAATACTTAGTCCAAGATTTCCCGTAGAACCAACTAAAATCGTATAGTTAGAAAAAAAATCATAAAATTTTTTAGAAGCAAATTGAGAGTAATCTACATCAACATCTATTAATCCATTATCAACGGCAAGATCTTCCGCAAGTTTTAATACAGCATAGATACCCCCTCTTGCCTTTATAGAACCTGATATCGCTAGATGAGCATCATCTTTCATCAAAACATTATCCGAATTTAATGGCCCATAACTTTTATTCATATAAGACGTAAAATGAGGTATTCTTATAACATCGGATTCTATTATGCCACCCCTATCATTCGTTTCGTCAAACATAACGTTAATAAAACGACGAAATCTTTTAAGTCTAGCCTCCGCAGCATCAAGTTGTTCTTCTTTAATACTAAAATATTCTTTTTTTAATATATCAGCTTTAGGATTAAGCCAAAAAACTGGTTCTCTTTCCTGCAGTTTTTGAAGTAATTCTTTCATATTGCCCCCAAAAAAGCCTTCACTAACTGTGGAATAGCTCGCTAAAATCTTCGATATATTGTATGACATCACGCTCTATATCATCTCTGTATTTTAGTGACATTGGATCACTAATACCGATAACATCCATCCCTGCTCTATTAGCAGCTTTGACACCAGCATGAGTATCTTCAAAAACTAGACATCTGCTTGGTTCCACATTTAAATCACTTGCCACGCCAAGAAATACATCTGGAAATGGTTTGCCATTATCAAATTCACAAGATGTTCGTATCGTATCAAAATAATGGATTACATTATTGCTCTTTAAAACTTCTTCTGCTAAATATCTAAAATTTGATGTGCCTATACCAAGTTTGATATCTAAGCTCTTCAAATAATCCAACAGATTAAGCGCACCTTTTTTAAGAAAAATTTTACTACGGTAATACTCCTCTGCCATCTGAATCCACTGCGATTTAATCGTATCAATGTCGTCTTCTATGTTAAATTTTTCCTTAAAATAAATAGCCGTTTCCGTGGTAGACATTCCCTCTATTTCCTTATGCAAATCACCACTATACGTTCCACCTGTTATATTATCTAGATAATCAACATCCACTTCTTGCCATATCCACATGGAATCAACTAGAGTACCATCTAAGTCAAAAATCACCGCATCGTATTTTTTAAAATCTATCATATAACCTCCTGTTATGTAATATCAATAATTTATATAATTATAACAAAAAGATAAAAATGAGTAAAATAAATCCCCCAAAAAAGGGGGATAGATCCTATAAATCGTCTACTATTGCTCCTGCTTTAGCATAGGCTGTCGATTTGGCTTCAAAGAAATCGGTTTTTATAAGATTTGGATCGGCATATTCATCTACCCATTCCATATTTGGTGGTTCTTCTTCAAATCCTTCAAATAATACGCTAAATCCTAAATCTTTCGATCTTTTATTGCCTAGATACTTAATATAGCCTTCAACACTTTCTTTTGTAAGTCCTGGTATATCATCACCGATAACATACTTGCCCCACTCAACTTCTTGTCGAACACCTTCTTTAAGCATCTCTTCATATATTTTCACTTTTTCTGGAGTAAATAGGTCTGGTTCTTCATTTTTAAGTTCTAGTAAAATATTCCTAAATAACCAAAGATGGGTATTTTCATCTCTATTTATATACCTTATTTCTTGAACAGAGCCCATCATAGTGCCAATTCTTCCTAAGTTATAGAAAAACATAAAGCCAGAATAGAAATATATGCCTTCTAGTATATAATTAGCAATACATGTTTTAATCAAATTTTCCCTATTAGGGTTTTCCATAAACTCATTGTATAAGTTTCCTATATACTCATTTCTTCTAAGTAGATGCTCATCATCTCTAAATTGATACAAAATCTCTGTTCTTTTTTCAGGAGAACAGATAGAATCGAGCATATAACCATAAGACTGAGAATGAACAGCTTCTTGGAACGTTTGTATATTAAGACAAAGGTTTACTTCGTTTGCTGTTATATAATCAGAAACATTAGGTAAATTTGCGGTCTGTACACTATCTAAAAAGATTAGAAATGATAATACTTTATCGTACCCTGTTCTAAGGGCATCGTCTAATTCTTTGTAGTCTTTTAGATCTTGGCTTAAATTTATTTCTTCTGGAATCCAGAAGTTATTCATCGCCTGTCGATACCAATCGCTAACCCATGCATACTTAATATTATTATAGTCATTAAGATTCGTCGTATTTCCACCAATCATTCTTCTTTTTGATAACTCAACATCACCATTTGCATTAAATATTGCTCTTCTTACTAATTCTGCCATTTATACCCCCTTTACGCAAAACATGATTCGCATTCTTCCACTTCAAGAGAACGCGACCTAATATAGTAAATCGTCTTAACACCAGCTTCCCACGCCTCTAAGTAATAATTTAAAATCTGTCTCATACTCATTTCTGTTGTTATATAAAGGTTAAAACTCTGCGCTTGATCAACATGACGTTGTCGAACACCACACGCTTTGATTGACCAAGACTGATCAATGTTATGAGCAGATTTATATAACCAAAACGTTTCCATATTTAGATTTGGAGCAACTCTTGGAACGATATCTCCTTTTTTCTCCTCTAGGAAGTACACATTCATCACTGGGTCAGTTCCCGCTGTTGTACCAGCTATAATAGATGTAGAACCCGTCGGTGCGATAGCCATGATATAACCATTTCTTAGTCCAGTAGAACGAATCTCCTTAGCCAGCTCTTGCCAACGATCCGAATCGTAGCCTCTAATGTTAAAATACTCTCCGTTCTGCCAATCAGAACCCTCAAAGAAAGAATAACTTCCCTTATCTTTAGCAATTTCATTACTCGCTTTTATCGCATAGTAGTTTATGTCTTCAAATACTTTATCTGAAAATGTAAGATGTTCCTCCGACTCCCAGTCGATTCCATTGTTAACTAATAAATGATGATATCCACTGACACCAAGGCCTATTGCTCTATATTTCTGATTTGTTATTTTAGCATACTCTACAGGGTAATAATTTAAATCGATTACATTATCAAGTGCTCTCACCATGGTCGTGATTGTATTTTCAAGGTCTTTCTTGTCATTAAAGTCAATATTTCCAAGTACAAGGGATGATAAATTACAAACAACAAAATCACCAGGTTTGCTCTTCTCAACAACAATTTCTTCCCCATCGATGATAACCGTTTCTCTAGTAATGTCCTTAATAGCACTCATATTTTGCATAATCTCAGTACATAGATTAGAAGAATAAATCATTCCCTCATGTTTATTCGGATTTGTTTTATTGATAATATCTCTATTAAATGTAAATGGTGTTCCCGTTTCTGTTGCTGATTTTATAATCATTCTAACAATGTCTTTGACGGTCATTCGACGTTTCATAAGACGAGGGTCATTGACACAATCATAATACTTTTCTTCCCACTCATCGCCATAATAATCTTCTAAATGGTACCCCTTTAATTCATACACTTCATGTGGGCACATAAGATACCAATCAGAATTTATATTTTCTTTGGCCAGTCTCCAGAACAAATCAGGATAACATATTCCAGGGAATACATCATGTGCTTTCGCTCTATCATCACCATTATTTGTTTTGAGTTGTAAAAATTCTGGTAAATCTCGATGCCATGCGTCTAAATATACGGCAACTGCACCCTGCCTTACACCAAGCTGATCTACTGCTACTGCCGTATCATTGGCAAGTCTTATCCAACGAATAACGCCACCAGCAACACCTTTGTATCCTCTTATATCACTGCCATTAGCACGCACTTTACCAAAATACATGCCCATTCCTCCACCTGATTTTGACACTTGAGCAAAATTATCAAGCGACTTGTATATGCCGTTAAGGGAGTCATCTACGGTATCAACAAAGCAAGAAGACAACTGATGATGTGGCCTTCTAGAGTTACTCATCGTTGGGGTAGCAAAGGTAGCTTTTAAGTTCGATATTACATCATACACTCGCTTTACCCATTGAACTCTATCTTTTTCATTCATCATAAGATGCATTGCGATGCCCATAAACATCTCTTGAGGAGACTCAACAATTTTGTTTTCATAGTTGGATAACATATAGCGCTTAAAGAGTAGGTTAAGGGAACTATACGTAAGGAGTTTATTTCTCTCATTATCAATATAGGATTCTAACTCATCTACTTCCTCTCGCGAATACTCGCGCATATAGTCTCCATAAAGACCCCTATCAGCATAATATTGGATTCTATCATAGAACGACTTACCGCTTTGTTCTCCTCTACTGCTGTTTAATTCTTCTTCTATTTTAAGATTTAAAAACCTTGAAGCGATATATTCCCAGTCAGGCGCTTCTTTTGCTGTTAATTCTACTGCAGCATTGATAAACGTATTGAGGAGCTCTTCTCTACTCATTCCGTCCTTATAAAACGATTTAACTCTATAATAAAGCCTTTGAATCGAATAAGAATCCGCTGGATAATCAATTTGAATTTCTTTTAATAATGATAGCACCTTTTGATCATCTATTAGAGATTCAAACTCAGATAACATATGCCTTAGATGAGCATGCTTATTACGATATAAAATAAAACTTTTTAGTACAACATGTTCTCCTAAATCTATTAATCCAATCTCAACCATATCCTGAATTTCTTCAACAGAAAGATACTTGCCTTTTGAATTGAATTCATCTACTGTCTTTTTAATCCCAGCAACGACTTCTTCTACTTTAGACCTAACTGGTTGCTTATTTACTGATTTATACGCCTTTTCTATCGCCGAATAAATCTTATAAGATGCAAATTTTTCAATATGTCCATTCCTTTTTTTAATCTCTAACATCTCCCCCACCTTTATACTATATTTTGTAACACTATTATTATTTTAGCACTATATATTGTATGGCACAAGAAAAAAAATGAAAAAAATTATTAATATCTTAAAACTATTTTTTACCATATGAAAAGAAAAAAATCTCTTGATTCATCAAGAGACTTGATATTTAAAGCTTCACCCTGTAGGCAACAAAAACATTAACAAGCGAAATAATTGCTAGCGAATAAAAAATATACTGCGCCCCAATATATTGCCATATAAATCCAGCAGCAACAGCTGCAGTAATGGATACAACATGATCTAGCGCAAGACCAAGCGATAATGTAGGCGTAACATCGTCTTCTCTCACCGAAATTCGTTTAAGATAAAGCGTCCGAATCATGCCCATTTGGTTTGACATCTTATCTAATATGAATATGATATAAACCAAAATAAGTGGTATTATGGATGAAGCAAATAAATCAACTTCTATCGCCGATATCACAAGACCAAATGCTAAATAAACGCCAACAAAGGAAAAAGCATCCAGGTACAACATCTTTTTTAAACCATAACAATCTACCCACTTACCAAGTGCTGGTATGAAAAAGGAACCTATTAATGAACCTATCAATGTAAGTATCGCCAGTGTGCTTGGTCCTTTCGAAAAATAACTGATGATAACCCAAGGACTATAAACTAACATGATCTGTTTTTGCAGACCATACAGTGTTGTAAGCACATAATACAGCTTATATTTTCTATTGTACACAAACCGCAGTTTTTTGACATTATGAAGGTGCTTAAGTTTTTTATATAAACTAAATGTTATGATCGAGGCCATAATTAAAAGAATTGCTGAAAGCACATACACTTTTATAATCTTTTCTTGTATCGTAAATACACCAAATTTAAATCCAATAATCACAAAGGCACTAGCAACAAATGAGAAGATCATCTGGACACCTTTGTATCTACCCATTTTCTGACCCTTCGGTATGGAAGAAGGTATACTCATACTAAGCGAATCATATATCGGCATTCTCATATGCATACCCAAAGAATATACAAAGACGATAAATAGCATAATAGAGTATTCTGGCCTATAGAGTCCTAACACCAATATACCAAAAGCACTTAATACTTGAGCGACAATTGCGATAGTAATATCGGAATACCGAACTAATAAAGCAATACCGATGACGGTTAAAACACCTGGAATCTCTCTTGGAAATTCAATAAAGCCCCTCTGTATCTCAGTAACATGATAGAGATCCTTTAAAAAATTAGGAAATACTAACATAAATAATGTCTGAGCCATTGAACTTAATGCTACGATAACTAAAAAATGATTAAATTTTGAATTCTTTTCCCGTTCCATATATACCTCTCCGTAACATCATAAAAAATAAATGCTCCCAAAGGGAGCACTACTAGTGTTAACCAAATCGTTTATATAGTGTATTGCCTATTACACCACCAACTACTAAAGTGACTAGGAAAAACCATCCAGATAAACTTAAGTTAGCAACCGGAGTATATAAAGCTCCTAGATTACAACCATTGGAAAATCTTGTTCCAAAGCCCATTAAAAATCCGCCAGCAGCAAACCAAACAATATCACTAGCTTTCATTTGAAGACCTTCTTTAAATGTTGCAACAAAGTTACCAGCCAAAAGCAATGCTAATACAGTTCCTAAAACAATGGCAAAGTTTTGAACATATACTGGGTGTGAGAAAAACGGTGTGTTAAATACACTTTCTTTCACATGTGAAAATTCAGCTATCTTCGAAACCGGTATAAATAATTTCAATACTTTACCAAACCAGTGACCGTATGGTGTAGATGCACCCCATCCACTCTTAGTAAAGAACATCAGTGTAATATAACCAAGTGACAATAAGATAATCCCTGTAGTGAGATTCCAAGGTCTTACAAACAACTTATGATATAGTGACTCATTCGCTGGCGCATGTTCATTTTGATACTTAATGGTCTGCTCTTCTTCAAATGGTAGTCCAACAAAGGTGCCCTCTGTTTTTCTCTTCTTTTCATATAACACCGATAGATAGTATACTATGCCAGCAAGGACGGCTGTAAATATAACCGCTCCAAGATATCCATTGAGACCATCCCATTTAAACCAATCAGGTAAAAATACACCATTTACTTTTTCTGATGATTTAATTAAAGACTTCCTTATTAATGGCGATGTCTTTTGAAGTGGAAAACCAAGAAAAACACCCATTCCAAAGAATATAAGTGTTATAAATGCTCTTGGAAGCCCTGTAACGATATCTGTTAGAACCCCTGAAGCACAACACATAGAAAAAGACATTCCTATGCCAAAGAGTATTCCTCCTATTACTAAACCAAAGTTTATAGGATTAATCCATAGTCCAAATTTAACTCCTGATCTCACTGATAAAAGTATCGCTGTAAGTGCTGCACTTATCACAAACATAACCATTAACACTCTCATCAGTTTGGTAGAACCACTTCGATAAGCTCTGTTTACACTGCCTGCAAATCCCATATAACTTCTTGTAAGGGTGTATCCGAAGAAAAGACCCATTATGAGACGGAATAAAAGCATTTTGCTACTGAGCATTGTAGCTCCTAAAACTAGTATTATTGCTAAAAATATAAATCCAATATAATATTCGTTTTTTTTCATCTCTCCTCCTATACAATAGTATTAGTTGTATGCATAGTATTATAGTTTATAAACACGCATTTGTAAAGATTATTTAACTTCAAATTGATTTGAAAAAAAGTTAAAAAATACATTCATTTGACAGGACTAACCTATAACTATACAACTTGCAATACATTATATTTAAACTCTAAACTATATTTTTCGATAAAAACCGGACCTTCTTTAAAATTGTATTTCTTAGGTACAACTTTAGAGGCCGTTCAATGCTACGCTTTTTATGACAATCGCTTATTTGAATACTTCATGGCATCTTTTATAAAACCAACCACTATCATCATAATGACAATACCTATAGGAAAAGCAGCTATAATAGATACCGTCTGAAGACCTCTCATAGAATTATTAGCAAATATTAAAGATATTGGAAAAAGTATAAATATGAGTGCCCAAAAAGTCCTAATTCTCTTATCTGGTTCTCGATGTACCGGCAATATTTTATAAGAATATGAGGAGATGACCATTGTAAGTGCATCAAAAGTAGTTGCATAAAAAGCAATCATTGTAATTACAAGCAATAATAAACCAAATTTTGGAAACGGTAATGTTTCAAATATTTTTATGATAGCTTCATGATACGCTCCTCCACCAGCAACAAAACCCGAAATATCAAGGCCATGCTTTATTTGTTGAGAAAGACCATAATTGCCTAATATAATAAAAGATGTAAATGTACCAGCAATTCCCCATGTATATCCACCAAAAATAACGTTTCTTATTGTCCTACCTTTGCTAATTTTTCCTATAAAGAACGGTGTTGCAACACACCACACCATCCAATAGGCCCAATAGTAAATCGTCCAATTCTGTGGAAACGAATTCTCTCTTAAAGGATCCATCCATGTAGCTAAGCTAATAAAGTTTTGCGCCATATTTCCAACTGCTGAAAACCCCGTTTCAAGGATGTATCTAGTTTCTCCGCCAAAGAAAAGGAAATACAATAAAAGCGCAGAAAAAAGATAGGTGCAATATGACGCCAATTTACTAATCCATTCCATACCAACCCACGCCACAACAGTATACACAAAGGCAATAAACAAAAGGATACCTATTGTAAGCATAACCGTTTGTGATAACCCAAACACCTCACTAATACCTGCTGAAAGAAGTGGGGTCGCAAGTGAAAACGTTGTTGCTGTACCCGCAAGAAGTGCAAAGATAGCTATTAAATCGATCACTTTACCCGTAACACCATCTATTCTATCACCTAAAAGAGGTCGACAAGCCTCAGAAAATTTTTGTTTTTCTCTCCCTCTAACATGAAGCATAAAACCAAATGCTGCTGCAAGAATAATATAAAAACTCCATGCTATCGGTCCCCAGTGAAACAAAGGATAAGTGGATGCCCATTTTTGAATACCAGCCTCTCTTATCATCGGCTCATTGGCGTATAATGTCCACTCGCAAAGCGAATAGAACAAAATATCAGCAGCCATGGTTGAAGTAAATATCATCACACCCCATTTAAAGGATGAATATTCAGGCTTTTCTGTATTACCAAGTGTAATATCACCAATTTTAGAAAAACCTATGTAAATACTGAGGATAAATATTATCACTCCTAGAGCGGCGTAGTAAAGCCCAAAATCATCTCCAAGAAATAATCTAACCACCTCTAATGTATTGATGGCATCGTCTGGAAATATGACAAATGCGAAGAAGAGGATAACCACTCCCAAAAGAGGTATCAGTGTAATGGGCCAATCTATTTTTCTGCTAATTTCTTTCAATCTATCCATAATCAAATGTATCATGCTCTACATAACGTAAAACACAAACTCCTTTCTACTTATACTTATAAAAAGTATCTGTATCTATTCTTCCCTATTTTATAACTGAAACCTTCTACAAAACCCTCTTTTTTTTCAGGCACTATACTGTTTATATCTGATTCACTGCAGCCGTGTTTTATCGCAATTTCTTCTAACACTTTACTCCCCGTTTTTTTGATATAATTGCTATCAAAATGTCTTAAATCATCTAAGCTATCAAATTCATTGATAACATTATCATCATATTTTCTTATATACATCTCAAACTCTTCCATATGATGACGATATAAATCTTCCCAATAAAAATCCTTGCTTTCTTCATTTCCCATAGCTTCAACGATTAAACGCTTTAATTTCTTAGAAAAGTCCTGATTAATGTACGCAGGTCCTATCATAACAAAAGAATCAGACCCCCCAATGTCAACACCAACTATCCTATCGGTTTTATCAACTGCCATGCACCATTCATTCGTTTTGCCTTTATTGAAAACTGCTGAATAATACGAGTTCTTTGGTTTTTGAATAAAAATATTGTCTGAAAAATAATTGTCTGAGGAACATATATAAGTATTCGATATATAATCTCTAGCAACATATAGAGATGAATGATTATTTCTCTCTTTATAATATGGATTATGTATGAGAATAACACTATGTTTCTCCTTAAGATAAGCAAAGCATTCAGACTTATAGCCAGTAACAACGACAATTTCTTCTATACCAGCTTCTTTTAACTGACGTATCTGTCTTTCAATTAAAATCTCTCCCTTTACTTCTAATAAACCCTTTGGCTTTTCAAAAGATAAGGGAACAAATCTAGAAGAAAAACCAGCAGCCATGATAATCGCATTCCTTTTCATTTCAATTTCTCCATCTCACTCATTGCTATGTTATAGTACTCTTTTGCATATCTGTATTGCATTAATGAATACTCTCCAAACTCAACACCTAAAGTGCTTTTATAATCACACCAATTACTCCAAAGAAAACCACAAACCGAAATATAACAATATATTTTAATTCTTGTTTCAATTGGACATTGTGAGTTATAGTAAGCATCGATAATCCAATCAATTTCCTCTCTAGTATGTTTCGAATATATGCACATCATGGCAATATCAATATCGGGATCATGCATTGAGGCATATTCCCAATCAATAAGTTTAATACCTTCTCTTCCCGACTCATCCTGAAAGATAAGAAAATTATCCGGCACGGAGTCAATATGACTTAAAACAGCTTCTTTTTGATGCTTTTTTATATAGCTTTTTAAAGAAAATACCTTCTCTTTTGTTGTCAAATAATCATGATAAGTTGGTGGCTTTCCCTCGCAAAGACTCTCATAAAATTCAGAGAGTTTAAACTCATCAAAGTAATGATCAACTTTAATTTTCTTTCCGTGAAATTCTTTTAATGTATCAATACATCGTTTTAGTTCCGCTTTATTATACGGATTACACGATCTAGCATGTTTAATATACTCTGTTATTTTATATCCATTATCTTTATTGATATAAATAACATTGTCGCTAAAACCATACTTCCCAATTTCATTATAAACAGACGCTTCTTCTTCTCTATTAATAAGTTTGTCCGTTCCTTCTCCTGGAATTCTCATGATATATTTTTTATCGTTGTAAGAAAAGATAAAACTTCGATTCGTCATTCCTTTTTTTAATACATTTATATCTTTAATATGCTCAAAACTTGTATCAAAAACTTCCATAACGCACTCAATTGCTTTTGTTATCAATTGATTGGAATCCGCTTCAAGATTTCTTAACTCTTCAAAAGTATTGATTTCAACAACGTCCCCATCTGCTACTATTCTAGATGGTATTATCATGGACGTACCTTTTGAAGTAGATAACGCCTCTTCCCAAAAAGAACCGTCAAATTTCGGCTTTACCATCTTTTTATGTATTTCTTTGATTAAAGCTTGTGAGTCGCTATCTGCTATGTAAGCAATGCCAATCATTCTACTACCTTTATTATTGTCTTCCGTCTTAACAATTACTCTTTTTCTATTGGAATAATAATTGCTCTTAAAATCTTGTTTATTGCTTAACATATACCAAGAATATAATTCAAATTCTCTAAACGGATTTGTTTTACACCATATGTCAGAAGGAAGTATGTATGTATTACTTAAAAACGGGATTGCTTTTTTTAGTGAATGAAGGTTGTTTTTAGTCGAGTACTCCGAATTAACAAGAAGGGTAACACCAAATTCATCAATAAGATACTCAAATTTTTCTTTCATAAAACCAACAACAATATAAATATTCTCTATGCCAACTTCTTTTAACTGTTTAATTAGGCGTTCTATTAAAACCTCTCCTCGCACTTTTAAAAGTGCTTTTGGAGTTTCTATATTTAAAGGCATCATTCGCATACCATATCCAGCCGCAAGTATAATAGCACTTTTGGGTTTGTTTTCCTTAAAACAACAATCTGTTTTTTTGAGGACATTGTTATCATTATCAATATATTTTTTTTCTTTTAAAATATGGATGCTTTTATTAACCGAACCAACGGAATAGCCAGTATCTCTAGCTAGCTTTCGTTGCGTCTTAAAACCATTCATTAAAAGTTCAAGCAAGACATCCTTATCTATTAAATCTAACTCTTTTTGTAATTTCATAAAACAACCTCCTTGTTCACGAAAATGCAACAATATATTTTTATGAACAAATAGATTTTATAACATAATCTATAAAAAAACAAGTTATATTTTGGCCAAACAGCATAAAAAACAATAAAAAACCCTTAAATCCATTAGTAGATTTAAAGGGTATTACCAAAATCATATTTTTATTAAATATACTCTAATTCTAAATAGTTTCATACAATATCATGCTAAAATCTATGAATTAACGTCCATACTTGCTATAAAACTGTTGAATAATAGAACTTATTTTAACAGAAATTGCTTCCTCTATATAATTGCTTTGTTTGCCTGAATTAATTGATCTAAGAAATTCTACCAATTCGTATCGTATTCCTTCACCTTCCAATTGATAAAAATAGCGTTTATTATTCTTAGAATTCTCATACCGAACTTCAAAGTAATCTGTTTTCCACCATGGTGCAGGAACATAAATATATCCTTCTGTTCCCGAAATAATTAACTCGCCTTCTGATTTTACACCACGACCAACTTTTATGGATGCAACGGCATCATCAAAGACAAAATCAACTTTTGTAAAAATATCAAAATCACTTTTGTGATCTAAAAAATAGCTATTTATATTACTTTCTTTAGAATGGGTTCCTAATATATGAAATATTGGAAGCATTGCTGTTGGACCCCAAGCACAAATACTATTCCAAACCTTATTTTTCGGTTCATCAACCATATTTAAATCAATTAAACTGGTACAAGTAGAATCAACAGACAAAATTTTACCTATTCGTCCAGTTTCAACTAACAAGATTAGTCGATTATAAGCCATAGAATACGCTGTCTTAATCGCTTCCATAAGAACAACCTTTTGCTTTTTAGCAAGCTCAAACAATTCTTTACATTGGCTTTCTTTTAAAGCAATCGGCGATTCACATAAAACATGTTTATGATTGAGTAGCGCCTCTTTGACTTGTTCGTAATGCAAACTAGGGTGCGAAATAATATATACCGCATCACTTTGCTCTAGCATCTTATTATAATCGCTTGTAATATAGTCTATTCTTTCAGACAAATGATTCCTAGCTTGATCGTTTTCTGTACATAAGGCTGTCACTTCTGCACCATTTACATGCGTACATTCTTTATAATATTTATTTAGAATATTATACTCTTGTCCACCTACTAATCCAATTCGTAACTTTCTTTTATTTGCTCTTATCTCAGAACTTGATACACCTTTCGTTCTATCTAGGTATATTACCTCACAATACTGTTTTAAATAATCAAACTTACCGATCCAATCAGAACCCACCGTGAAGATGTCAACATTATATCGTTTAACATCATCTATTTTTTGTCCTTCATATTCTTCAACTATTATTTCATCAACAATCCCCGTTGCTTTGACAGCAGCTATTCGTTCTACTAGTGACTGTTGAACGTTAATCTTACCTCTCCCTTTATCAAAATCATCAGAAGTGACACCAACAATTAAATAATCACCAAGCGCTTTCGCCCTCTCTAATAGTTTTATATGACCGTGATGCAATAAATCGTATGTACCATATGTTATAACTTTAATCATGCTATCCCCCTAATTTATTATATAATCCCTCTCTTCTGTAAATCTCTAAAAGCAGAAATTAAAATATCATAGTGTTCTTTTGTCAAACAACCTATATGACCCACTCTAAATACAGTGTCTTTCAACTCTCCACCATTTGGACAAACCCAAAGGTTATACTCATCTTTTAATATAGTAAAAATGTCAAAAGCTGAAGCCGTCGTTGGATGAAGTGGTGTCACTGCATTAGACATAGACTCTGAAATAATGTCAAATGGTAGATCAGTTATCTGGCTTCTGAAATAATTAGCCAACCCACCAATTTTTTTTATTTCACTTTCTACTCCTCCATCCCGATCTATTTGATGCAACCTCTCATGTATCTGTCTTAGAATACCTACAGCCGGTGTATATGGCGTCTGTCCCCTCTCTCCATTTTTTAATGCATTACTTAAATTCAAGTACATCCCTTTAAAAGGACTGTTTTCTATTCGTTGCTGTGCTTTTTCTGATACCACAATAATAGATATTCCTGGAGGACATGCTAGCGCTTTTTGAGAACCTGTAATCATAACATCCGCTCCTAGCCTTGCCATATCAAATTCATCAGCAAGAAATGAACTAATGGCATCCACAACAAAAAACAAATGATTTTTTAAACAAAATTCACTTATCATATCAATATCATAATGAACACCAGTAGATGTCTCGTGTACATTGACTAATAACGCCGTATATCCTTTATTATCATATTCATATAATTGCTCAGGCTTAAGCTTTTCACCAACTTTTAATTTTATTTGTGTATATGGGATTTCGTAAATTTCAAGTAATTCAACAAATCGTTTACCAAAACCACCGCCATTAACAACTAAAACTTTATCATTTTTTGTTAATGTATTACTTACGGTAGCTTCCATAGAAGCAGTTCCAGATCCTGTTATAAATATTACTCTAGAATTTTTAGGCGCCTTTGAAAACTTAAGCATCAGTTTCTCATTTTCAAGCATTAAATTCGAAAACTCAGGCGTTCTAAAATATGGGACTTGCTCCTTTCCTATAGAAAGTATTTCTTCGCTAGACTCAACGGGTCCTACTGTAAAATTAATCATAATATCTCCTTTAATTATCTAAGGTTCATTTTTTTACTTTTCTTATTAATTAAGTACATTCCATATCCTGCAACAAACCAGAAAAATATATTAAAAAAACTTGTTACATATAAAATGCTACTTTCAAAAAACTGACCTGCCAACATACCGAAAAACAAAAGTATAATCAGTTTCGCATTTAAATCTTGCCCTCTCATTAAATACTTTAAAAAACGTATAGATAAATACACAAGTACTATTATAAACACCAGCAAACTAAGTAAGCCTGCTGATACCCATACATTTAAAAAAATATTATGAAAATTCAAATTATGTATTATAGTTTCATCTAAGCCTTTAGGAAAATGCGATTGAATATTACGAACTCCATAACCAAAAAGCGGCTTATCCTTTATCATAACAAACGCTTTCTTCCAAATATACACACGACCACTAGACTCCGTATTATTTAATCTCATTTGAAGTTGTTTATTTTTATGCTTACCTTTCTCGTTAAAAGGTTGATTTTTTATTTTTTTATTATTAACAGATGCTATTTTTGAGGAATTAACTCTTTTTTTACTATCAAAGGTTTCATAGTTAAGATTATTATCAACATATATTGTTTTTGAAGAATCCACTAAAGTATTTGATAGCGCAATACTAGCTCCCACATTAATTAAAAAAATCAATCCTACAAAAACTATTAAAGAAAGTGAAGCTTGGATTAGCTTTTTATACCAAACTTTATATCTTTCACTAACAAATAATACATATAATATAATCATCACAGAACAAGTTAAAAAAGCCCCCCTACTCTGTACAATACTAAGAAAAACAAACTGTAAAAAGATATTAATTTTTAAAAATACATGTCTTTTGTTTTTCTTCATGTTAATTAATATCAATGCTAATACAATAGCCGTATATGAAAAACCAGCCATTGAATTTGGATTTAAAAGAGGCCATATCCTTCCTCTAATTATTCCTAAAAAATATTGTTTATTCTCTGTTATACTCAATACAATAGTAACATTCATTGCCAAAAATATAGTCACAATTACTGATATAACAAATGTAGCGCCTTGAATAAAATAAGAATACATTTTAAAAATCTTATCAACCGTATTCTCATTGTAAATTAAACCTATAAAACAGTAAGAAAACATAAATACAATTTCTACCATATTACCAAAAAAATTCTCATGATAATTAACAATAGCGGTTATAAAATGAGTAAACAAAAGCATCATTAAAAGCAAAACTAATTTTGAGTCGTAATACTTTTTTCTATAGTTTTTGAACAACAAAAACGCCAAATCTATAACTACTAAAATCGTAAAGATTTTATATACTGAACTTAGTTTTTGATAAAACATAAAACTGACAATAAACATTACCAGATATGTTAGCCTTATGTACAACTCCAACGTATTAACTAATTTTCTATTCATTCAATCAACTCCTCTAACATATTTATACCAAATAAATTCAATAAAATCCAATTTAATTATGTATTAAACAATAAAATTAATCAATTAATTTATTTTATATTTAATATATAAAACTTTAACCTTTTCTTAACACCATCATTTGTTTTGCAAATGAAATCAATTTATTTCTAAAAATAAACACGATACTAATTAATATCAATATATATAACATTCTTATCATGAAATAATGATATGTAAACATAATAGAAAAGCCTACCAATAAGAACGTTAGGTATATTAATAAAAGAATTTTAAAATCGTAAGGCTTTTTGCCTTCAAACTCAATCCTACATATCTTATTCATAAAAATGTAATGCCCTAATGCATAGAAAATATAACACACTAACGTTGTATATCCTGCTGCAATATAACCAAATTTATTGATAAAAATAAGATTTAACACAATATTTATAATCGCCACTACAATACTTGCTGTCATAACAAATACGGTCTTTTCATAGTAAAACTCATATGATGAAAACAAATCATAGGAGAAAATAAAAACTCCACTCATTGCAATAGGTGGTATAACCCATATCGCTTCCATAAATTCCGGTGGCGCAAATATCTTAATTATTTCTGGTGCAAAAACAATCAAGAAAAGATTAAGGAAAGCAATCGCTATCAACGAAAGGTAAGCAATACCTTTAATATCCTCTATTTGTCTAGACTTCATTTTTCTATACATCCAAGGAGTCATCGTCTGCATCATTGCTGTATTTATGATTAACAACAACATGGCAAGCGAATAAGATAAGTTATATATACCAGCTTGTTTAGATCCTATTATTTTACCAATCATGATAACATCCGCTTTATTAAGCACCGTCTGAGATAAATAATGTGGAATAAGCGGTAAATTAAATAGTATCGCATATTTCCATATTTTTTTTGAATAAAACGGTTTTTTTATCCTAATTTTACCAATAATAAATGGCGTATAGAATAATAAATTAACAACAGCTATACTTATTATCCTTGCCGTAACTTGATCTTCAAAGTGTGTAACAGCAAATATTCCAAATAATGGTTTTATTATCGATACGATAACCGTTATGATAACAAGTCTTTTATATTTATAATCCACCCTTTGCTCACAAAGCCAAAAACTAAAAATGGCATCTGACCAAAGTATAACAAACATAGAAAGCATTTGATATGTATTAAGTGAAAAAAGACTGTTGAACTGTTCAGAAAAAAAGAGATAGATTATAAAATATATTGCAATGATAAAAGATGACAAGCCTTGCATTGCCACAGAAAATTCTTCACGTTTATCTTCAAATTTAACAAGTCCCTGTGTATACACACCATAGGTTAGTCTAAATGTAACAAAAACCGCTATAATACCCTGCCAAGAATTAAATAAACTATATTCCCCATAATTGGCAGCACCAAGAAGCCTTGTAAATATCGGCGTCGTTAGTACACTAATTCCCTTTTGTAATATAACGCAAAATAGAAACCAAAAGGACGCTTTAACTTGTATGGGTAATTTGTTATATTTTTCTATAATTTTCTTCTTTTTATCTAACATCTCTTTTCTTTATACTCTCTTCAACTAATTGTGGGTTTTTTACATACTCTGTATACGATTTGCTTAAATCAATAAAGCCATTATGAATCGTTCTCTCGTGAACAGGAGGTAGTTCCATATAATCTCCATATTGTTTCGTTAAGTATTCATCATAATCTGCAGGTATATAAACTTCTGTATCCTCAAACTTAACTTTTTTTCTTTTATCAAACCACTTTCTCTTTGACGTCCATTTTTTAAACTGTAAAAAACCAGCTTCCATTACGAATTCAGCGTTAGCTACAGGATATTTTTTTATAAATTTCAACTGTTTTCTCATATAATAATTCATATCTCTGTTTTTTATAATAAACGACTTTGCCATTTTCTGCAAAAAGACAAATCGACTACCCATATAATCTTCTCTAAGATATAAATCACCATACATAGCTTTTAATAAATATGTGTAAAAGATCTCTCTTTTAATCTTAGAGCTTGGAACACCGCAGAGTGGTATTATATCGACCCAAACACCCGACCAGCTATCTGGATATTTAATCAGTGCATCTTCTATAAATGTTGTCCTATTATCAATTACCTTAATCATAAGGTGCGCAAAATGCTTCTTCTCAAAAGGCGAGTAAATACTTAGATGTGGTGGCAATTCTTTTTTTAAGGTTTGCACTAAATTCTCATATTCCTCGATAGGCACTACTAAATCCATATCATCATCCCATGGAATAAATCCCCCATGTCTTATAGCACCAAGACAGGTGCCGCTTGAACCATAATACGTGATATTGTTTCTATCTAATATGTCTTTCACTTCTTTATAAATATTTAAAATACACTTTTGCACATCATTCATAATATTTTTATATACCTCTCTTTTTATTATAAAATAATAAAAACTTCTATAAGATATTTTTGTATTTAACGCCGTTCTCTTATCGCTCTATTTCTTTGAAAATATATAACAAACAAAGGTCACCACCGCTACTAAAGATCGCGCATTCGTCAACTTACTTCTCACTTACTCATATGTAAACACATATTAATAAGGAAATAAAAAATAATATAAAATAACCCCCGATACAAATCAAGGGAGCCAGCATTCAGTTGACGTTTGCAACCGAACCATTGATACACTTAAAACAAAGTATCTCGGATTACACTCCTTAATAAGCAACCCATAAACAGCTATAGAGCAACAATCATAAGTAAAAAGAAATCCTTCTTTTAAATCTACTATAGTAGTAGTGCGTTTTTTAATGATAGTCCTTTTCGGTAGCCAATAGACACCGAAATGCCCAGAAGAAAACAAACACATGATTCATCATTACCCTAAGTGTAGCTAAGCCATCTAGCTTTCTTAGGATATTTACTAAGAAAATTTCAATCTATTTTTGTTCATCAAATTCTCTGATTAATAATAACTTACAACTCAAACGTTGATTTGTTAGGAAACTTCTTTGATAATATCTTTTGTAAATTTTCTTTTTCTTGTTCAAAATTTAAAGCTTCAGGGTCATCATTTATACATAACACTTTATATTTTTTATGATATAACAAACGTTCGATATAACCGACACTTTGTTTCCCTATTGTTAAATAGGCACTATCTGATTTTTTAGGAACAAATTGACCTTCACACAACTGCCAATATCTAAATAAATATTGATTGACATCTTCCTTGCTTCGAAATTTGTGTGAACACGTCCTATCTAAAACTTCTTCATTTATCGTCCATACTTTCTCAAACGTACTCTTACAATAAGATGTACAAGTATGGTAATTCATAAATCCAGTATATAAAGACCATGGATATAGATATATATTTTTTAAAATATCTTTTCCATATCTAAGACTAAACCATTTTGAAAAATGATTCTTTGTAACCGTTTTTTTATCAAAGTTCATATTTATAATGCCCATCATATTAAGCATAATATATGGCATAAAATTTGTATTATCAGAATTCTTTATCACCCCAAAAACAGCTGTGTCAAGCGGTTTACCATCCATAAAAAAGTCTTCCGGTCTTGTTAAATTGGTCAAATACACATCGTCGTTAAAATAAACAAAGTTTTCTGATAAATCTTGAATTCTGAACATGTTTAATTCTATTACGTGAGAACTAAATGTTGGTAAATATTTTTCTGGAATAAAGTCTTTATGCAGTACTACGTTTATTTTAGGATGGTTTACATTTAACCATTTTGGCAAATGACCATAGGTTAAAAAATGAATTGTTCTAACCCACGGTGCATATTGTTCTATAGATCGAAACCAAAACTTTAAAAGATCCCAATCTCTATAACGAGATTCACTATTATCACTATTTCTATCAGCAGTATATTGTATATATTCACTTCTCCATTTCGGATCAGAATCATCAACCCATGGAACGACAATGTCTATTGAATAATCTTTAATCATATTCAACTATTCTCCTTGCTTATTTTGATCTTTCAAGTCTAAACAAAAGCCTATCGACCAATGTTTCTCTCTTTTTTCAACTGGTGGCAGTGTCATATAATCATCACCATATTGGTTCTTTAAATATTGGTCCGTGTCATTTGGAACATTAATCTCAATGTTTTCAAATGGAACCCGTTTAATCGGGAAATATACATCTTTTTCCATAATATGTCCAAAATAATGCTTAATATCAGTAGGAACAGTCCAAAGACCAGTATCTTTTCTTGTACTTACAAAATTATGGTAAATTGAAGCCCATTTTTTACTACTAAAAAACGAGAAACAACTTGCAACAAAAATTCTAATTCTATAGTTTATTTTTCCCGCTTTCGTCTGATAAAAGAAATTCTTTTTTTCTTCATTTGTCAAATGTTTAAAAAGTGTAGATACCGCTATATATTGTAGTCCAGTAGCAATAATACCTTTTACCTTTTGGGCTATTGGATTTCTTGGTACGGATTCTATGGGAAATATATCAATATGAACACCTTTTGGCAAGTCCGTTCCCATCGCTTGAAAAGTAGACTTTAACGTGTTTTTCTTATAAACCGCTGTAATTAAACTCTCCAAAGGATATTTGGTATTTGGTGATGTTATTTCATACTTATCAGACAAGGTTCTATCAAAAATGTCAATAAACCTCTTCAAGTCCTCTCTCGGCATTATGAGATCAACATCATCATCCCAAGGGATAAATCCAGTATGACGTACAGCCCCCAAACAAGTGCCTCCTGCCGCCATATAGTTAATATTATTTTCCATACATACTTTATCAATATCTTTTATTATTTCTAAAAAACAGTTCTGTAATTCTTTTAATTCTTCACCTGAAATATAATGAATGTTTTTAACAGGTGGTAAATTTTGCATTACCTTTCTAGTTGATAACGCTTCCTTAATTAAACTCATTCTTTTCACCATCACCATTCTTATTTATAAAGTATTTAATACCACGATATTTTTTATAACTATGTTTTAAATCTGCAAATACAATATTATGTCTAAATACTCTGTCTTTTTCTGGAGGTAACTCCATATAATTGCCATAAGAAATTTCAAGATATTTATGCACATCATTAGGAACCGGCATATCATGACCTTCAAACTGCTCATAACTCGGATTTAAGAACCACTCTTTTGGGAAATGCTGCCTCATAATCGTTAGCCCTTCTCCAAAAGATGCCACAGTATCATGGGTAGCTATCGAATATTTTGAATGCTTTCTCTCAGATCTTTTCCATATTTTATATCTTAACTTTGGTGACTTAATAAGGCTTAGCGCTACTTTAGTTAAGTAATATGTAAATTTGCTTTTGTGCTCTGGAAGTCGTTGAAAGTTAAAACAAGCATATAACATGGCATGAGCATATTGATACATTCTAGAAAAAAACCCTGTTGCAACACCATCTATCGGGATGACATCTATCATTAAGCCTTGATGAAGATCAAAATCTCTGCTATGTTTTGTGATAAATGTCGTGTTATTGTCCTTTATTTCCGTAGCGGAATGATGAATATTAATCCATTCATTCGAACGAACACAAGAATATCTGCTGGTATCTGCATATTTCTCCCACAATTCTTGTAATTTTTCATAATCATCACGTAACATAAAAACATCTACGTCATCATCCCATGGGATAAATCCTTTGTGTCTAACAGAACCTAAACATGTACCCCCTGCTAGTAAAAACTTCAAATCATTCTCTTTACAAAATTCTTCAAAGTATAATAATATTTCTAATAATTTATTTTGTATTTCTTTAATATCTATTTTTTGTCCATTCACGCGTATACTCCTACAAAATTATTAATATATAAGTATGTTATGTCATATTTTCCGAACGTAATTCTATCAGAACAAACTATATAAGTCAAATTTCAACATTTTTAAAGTTAATGAAAAAACTGACATTATCCAAGCTAGTTTTAAGTCCAACTTTTTAATGTCAGTTAAAAACGTAATTTGAAACACTTATATAACACTCTATTAAAATGTTAAAATGGTTTGCCAATAATCTATTTAATAATCTCATCTATTATTTCATTTAAACTAGAAATAATATATCTTACTTCCTCATCTGTTAGCTTTGTATATAAAGGCAACGTCAATTGATTAGAATAATAATCATATGCGTTCGGATAATCTTCAATAACAAAACCCATTTTTTTATAAGCTGTCAAAAGTGGAAGTGGTTTATAATGAACATTACACGCAATTCCCTTCTCAGCCATTTTTTTTATGATTAAATTTCGAGTTTCAAGTGTCGCATTCTCAATATGAACGCTATACAAATGATAAGACGATATATAGTCGTTATCAAAATGCTTTATTGGTTTAATAAAAGTATCTTTAAAACCCTCGTTATACATACTTACGATAGCTTTCCTTCTAGCTAATAGCGACTCATATCGATCTAATTGAGCAAGCCCTATGGAAGCCATAATGTCCGTCATATTACACTTATAACCAGGAATAACAATATCATACTCCCACGAACCAACTGTAGTCTTCGCTAAAGCGTCTTTTGTTTGACCGTGAAGTGAAAAAATTTGAAAAAGCTTATACAACTCTTCATCATCGATATTTTTATTATTCTTCCATGTAACACTTCCTCCTTCAGCAGTTGTAAAATTCTTTACTGCATGAAAAGAAAAAACACTAAAGTCCGCAACCCCACCAACTTTAATACCATGGTACTGGGCACCAAGTGCATGAGCACTATCAGACAAAACAATGATTCGATTAAACTTTTTCTGATACTCACTGCTTGCTTTAAAGATATCTTTTTTGTTCTCGACAATTTCAAAAATACGATCATAATGACATGGTACACCTGCAAGTTCAACAGGTATTATAACCTTTGTTTTATCACTGATTGCCGCCTCTAACTTATCATAGTCCATTTCAAAACTATCGTTTTGTATATCAACAATAATTGGAGTAGCACCAACATGCTCAATAATACTACAACTTGCTGTATATGTCATAGCAGGGACGATAACCTCATCGCCAGAGGTAACTCCCAAAACACGTAACACTAATTCTAAACCAGCTGTTGCTGAATTTAAGCATACCGTTTTATTCGTATTTGTATATTCTGATAATTTTTTCTCTAATAACTTTGTTTTTGGACCCGTTGTAATCCAACCACTTTTTAACGTATCAATAACTTCATTAATCTCTAATTCACTAATGTCCGGTGGTGAAAAAGGAATGTTATATTTCGTCATATAAACCTCCTAAAATAATTTCAATACTGTTTTAATCATTATTTTAATATCGACTAAAAAATTGAAATTTTTTATATAATCAACATTATATTTCATTTTATCTGGTAAAATTCGATGGACGTAAATCTCATCAACCGTTTCATTTTTTTCTAGATATTTTGAAATAATTCTATCTTCATCTTTAAAATTAATGCTGGACATAGACGTTATACCCGCTGGTAAAAGAAGCGTCGCCACCATTTCATCACTATAACAGTCTACGTATTTCTCCACTTCTGGTCTTGCGCCAACAAAACTCATATCTCCAATAAGGACGTTTATTAACTGTGGAATTTCATCTAATCTATATTTTCGTATTAATTTACCAACTCTAGTAATTCGAACATCATTTTCCAAAGTTATCAAACTGCCCTTTTTATCTGCATTGCTAACCATTGTCCTAAACTTGAATATTTTAAACTTTCGTCCATACTGGGTAATGCGCTCTTGTCTGTAAAATATTCCTCCTGGACTATCTAATTTTATCCATATACTAAAAATCAATAGAATCGGTGATAATAAAATTAAAAGAAATAGAGCCATAGCCCTATCAAAAACAAGCTTTATATAGTAAGAAAAGAACTTATTGTTGACAATATCATAATACCTTTTACAGGTATCATTTTGGAATCTTTTAGGTAATTTATTTAGTTTTCGCATTTTTTCCTACCTTTAATTTAATTCGTCATACGATTAAATGTTGGAACTAGCTTTTCTATTTTTTCTATTAATGCTTCAGTATTATTACTTAAAACAATTTCTTCAAGCTCTTGTAGTTCATTTTGTATGTACTCATAATCAAATAATTCAGCGTCCTCAACAAATATTTTTTTATTATCTGTCTTATTTGCCTTCTGAGGATCTACAAGTAGTTCTTCGTATAACTTTTCTCCAGGCCTCAAACCTGTAATCTCTATTTTTATATTTTTATAACCGGATAACTTGATCATAGTTTCTGCTAAGTCAATTATTTTTACGGGTTGTCCCATGTCAAGTATAAATATTTCTCCACCTTTTGACTTTGTCGCAGTTTCAAGCACAAGTGAACACGCTTCAGGTATTGTCATAAAAAATCTTGTTATCCTCTCATCGGTTACGGTAACTGGTCCACCTCTCTCAATCTGCTTTTTAAATAAAGGAACCACTGAACCATTAGAACCTAAAACATTACCAAATCTAACGCAAGTAAACTTTGTATCACTGATGGAATTATAAGAGTTAACGATCATCTCATCAATTCGCTTTGTTGCGCCCATAATATTTGTAGGATTAACCGCTTTATCGGTACTTATTTGAAGGAAAATACCAACACCATTTTCATGCGCCGCTCTTACCATATTATGAGTTCCAAACACATTGTTAAGCACGGCAGACTGTGGTGAATGTTCCATTAGAGGAACATGTTTATGAGCAGCAGCATGTAAAACAATATCTGGTTTATAGTTAGAAAACACAGCGTCTATCCTATTCCTATCTCGAATACTCTCTATTAAAACAAGCAAATTGATATTTTTATTCGCCTTCATAATTTCGTTTTGAATATCATAAACACCATTTTCATATATATCAAGTAAAATAAGCTGTTTTGGTTTCATTTTAGCAACTTGCCTTGCAAGTTCCCCACCAATAGAACCACCACCGCCTGAAATTAATACCGTTTTATCTTTAAACAATTTGTTAGTAATTGTTCTATCGAGAATAATCTCTTCTCTACCTAGTAAATCTTGAATATTAATCTCTTTAATCGTATTAATATCTTTTTTATCCTCTACAATTTCTTTTAACGATGGTACCGTTGATATCATATTGAGGGGAATACCCATTTTTTCAATAACATCAAACCTTGTTTTTTTACTCAACGAAGGAATAGCAAGTACCACTTTATCTATGTTATATTTTTCAACTATTTTTTTTGTGTTTTTTATGCTGCCTAATACTTCTACACCATTTATGAGCTTATGTAATTTTTCTTTTTGATCATCAATAATGCCAACTATTTCATATTTTAACTTATGGTTTTTCTTTATATCATCGATAAGTCTGGATCCAGCTTCACCAGCACCTATAATTAAAACCTTAGTGACTTTAGATACATTTTTGTCAATAAAATAAGACTTAATCTTTTGATAAAACTTAACTGACACTAATAGAACAATGTCAAGTAGCGTTGCAATAATAAAAATTGAGTTTGGCAGTTTTATCAAACCGATAAAGTTAAAAAACAGCAATATGGAGTTCGATAGGATAGAAACAATTATAATTGTTAAAATATCAGTAACGCTAGCATAATTCCATATTATTAAATGAAATTTAAATAAATAATATAACGATAGTTTTACAATAACAAATAAAGTCACATAAAGTAAAAAAAACTCATAATTATCTAAATCTGACATAATACCATAAAACCTAATCAAAACTGAAAAATAAAAACTAGCAACAATGACAAGTATATCCCATATAATATTTCTTAGTATTCTATTCATTTTCTCTCCTTGCTAAACACATTAATTATACTCTTATAACGTTGATTTGTCAAGTTTCCTACCACTGTCAACGTATTGATTAGCCTTTAAAATTAGCCCAAAATACTAATGCCTAGTGAAAAGATTTTTCATACATCTGCAAATACAATGTTGCCGATTTTTCCCAAGAAACATCTTTATTCATAGCGTTAACTTGAAGAGCCCTGAACGTTTGAGGTTCATGATAAAACAAATCAACTGCTAGATGAATCACCTCAAACAACTCATTTGAATGAAATCCAGAAAATGTAAACCCATTGCCTGTTTTTTCGAACTGATTATAAGCTTCCACCGTATCTTTTAACCCACCTGTTTCTCTAACAATAGGGAGGCTAGCATACCTCATTGCTACCTGTTGTGATATACCACATGGTTCAAATAGTGATGGCATTAAGAACACATCACAAGAAGAATATATTTCCTTTGCAATACTTTCCGAATACACGCTGCAGTAAGCCATCTTGCCTTTATAATAATTAGCACATTCCTGTAGTTGTTTTTCACACTCTGCATCTCCTGTGCCTAAAATGACTAATTGAACATCCATTTCCATAATATCAGACATCTTTTCTAAAATTAAACTGACTCCTTTTTGCCATGTAAGTCTTGATACCATACCTATAAGACAAACATCTTTTCTTACTTCAAGTCTTAATTTTTCTTGTAAAGCTAGCTTATTTTTAAATTTGTTGTAAATACTCTTTACACTAAATCTTTTCGCTATGGTATTATCTGTCTTTGGATTAAATTCATCGACATCTATGCCATTTAGAATACCCCATAAATCATGTTTTCTATAGTTCAGTATCTCCTGCATTCCTTCACCAAACTCTGCGGTTAATATTTCGTTCGCATAGGTATTGGAAACCGTATTAATCTTATCAGATAACACAATAGCCGACTTCATAAAAGACAAAGCGCCATTAAACTCTAGCGTGCCATCATTAAAATATGAATACGGAATACCTAGACATGGTTCTAGCATTTCTGGTCCAAAATTTCCTTGATAAGCTAAATTATGTATTGTAAATATATGTTTTATAGTATCGTACTTATAAAAAAACTTTCCAATCGCCGCCATCATGCCCGTATGCCAATCATGCGAATGGATGATGTCTGGATAATTACCTGTTTCGATTATAAATCGATATACGGCGTGTTGAAAAAAACTAAATCGCTCTCCATCGTCATAATATCCATAAAGACCATCTCTTTCAAAATATGCTCTATTTTCAATAAAATAATGCTTTACGCCATTCATTATGTGAGAAAAAACTCGCACTTCAGTATCGTATTTTGCAACATTCATATGTAGCGTAATTTCATACTGAAGTTCAGACCAATACTCATTGATTATCTTTTGATAAAGGGGTAAAACAACAGACACGTCATAGCCTTTTTTTTGTATTTGACCAGGCAAAGACCCCACAACATCGGCAAGCCCGCCACTTTTTATATATGGTGTACATTCGGATGCAACAAATAATATTTTTTTTACCATGACAACTCCTAAATTAGATATGATCGTTTTTATTTATATATATAATATCATCGTCAGATGCTTTAATTTCATCCGTTCTTTCTACACGCACATTCTTATCAAGTATTACCCTTTTAAGCCGTTTTCCAGCTCCTATATGACAATGTGACATAATGATGCAATCTTCCAGTTCGGCGCCCTCTTCTATTTCGACATCCCTGCCAATGATGCAATTGGTAATCTTTCCATCAATCACCGAACCATTTGCAACGAGAGAGTTTTTCACTATCGCCTCGCGCCCATAGATGGCTGGAGGAGAGTCACTTGTTTTTGTGTATATTTCCCAATCGTCTGTAAACAAATCGAAATCATACACCTTGAGCATATACATGCTATTATTAAAATATGATTTTAAATCTACACTAGCAAGCGCTCTAGATTCTATTTCATATCCTCTTATATCTAATGAATTAATATTCTGATAGACAATATCTTTAAACCAATAAATAGGACTTACATCATTTGACTTTTGAAGTAGTTCAATAAAAAGAGATTTCTTCATAACATAAGACTCCATAGAGATATTTCGATCATCTTCTTGCCCCATATTGGTTTCAACGCCTATTACTCGATCCCCTTTTATCATGGTCATATAATCACAACCAACAAAAAGTGTTTTTGACTTGTTATCTTTCTTATATAACATGGTAATATCGGCATTGGTTTCTATATGTTTGTCTAGGACCTCTCTAAAATCTTGAGTATAGGTCAAATGGGATGGTACGATTACTACATATTCTGCATCTTCCCCATTGATGTACTCAATATTTTGCAGGTAACTCTGTACATCCGTATTATAAATAGATGAGCTTATTTCCTTTTCACCATACATAACCCGTATTCTTCCAATTTTAGATTTTATATTATAATGCCTTCCGGTGCCTATGTGCTCATAAACGGTTCTAGGTTTTGTTTTAACATAAACATGGATCTTATCGATGCCTGAATTGCTAAGATTTGAAATTGGAAAATCAATTAGTCTATATCTACCAAGAAAAGAAATTGTATGTATCGGTCTATAGTTCATCATGCCTTCAATTTTGACATTATCACCTTCAACAGCAATTATTCCCATAGCTTTTACCATGACTCTACTCCTTCCATTTCAGGGTGTACTAAAAGGATAGGATGTTCTCCACCTCCTACAAAGTTTCCCTCTTTTAGGGTCACATTGCCCATAACCATGCAATAGTCAACAGTTACACCCGACTCGACTTTAACATCCGAGAATACAACGCTATTTTTTACGACAGCCCCCTTCTCTATAACAACACCATTAAAAATAACACTATTTTCAACACTTCCATGTATCACTGCGCCCTGATTGATTAAAGAATTATGTACGGTTGCAGTTTCTGAAATATAATGTGGTGGCAACGATTGGTCTTCTGTATAAATTTTCCAACCGGTATCTCTTATTGTGATTCCACTGTCTGGATTTATAAGATCCATATTTGATTGCCACAAGCTCTCAATCGTTCCAACATCCATCCAATATCCTTTAAATCGATACGCCTTTATTTTTTTGTTTTCCGATAAGAACAACGGAATGATGTCTTTACCAAAATCATGGGAAGAGTGTTTAAGTTCACTATCTGAAATGAGGGCATTTCTAAGCGCCTCCCAATTGAATATATAAATTCCCATAGAAGCCAAATTGCTTTTAGGGTTTTCCGGTTTTTCTTCAAATTCAATGATTCTATCTTCTCCATCGGTATTCATAATACCAAATCGGTGAGCTTCCTCAAAAGGAACTTCAAGCACAGCGATCGTAAGATCAGAATTTGATTTCTTGTGTTCATCTAACATCCAAGCATAATTCATTTTATAAATATGGTCACCAGATAAAATAAGCACATATTTAGGATTGTGCAAATCTATAAAATCAATGTTTTGAGCAATTGCATCTGCTGTTCCTCGATATATGCCAAATCCATCGGCTTTTTCTCTCGGTGGAAGAACATATATTCCAGATTCCTTTGAATCTAAGCCCCATCGTTGATCCATTGCAACGTATGAATTTAAAAAAATGCTTTCATACTGAGTAAGCACTCCTATAATATTTACTCCTGAATTGGCACAATTACTTAATGGAAAATCAATAATCCTATATTTACCACCAAAACAAACAGCCGGTTTGGCAACTTTACCCGTTAACTGCTTTAATCTAGAACCTCTGCCACCTGCCAATATCATAGCTAAAACTTCATTTCGTTGCATAAGCATCTCCTTTCATAAAAGAACTAAGTGAATCATAAATATATCTCATCAATATATTAATATACTTTAATTATACCATAGATTACAATTTTTATACGATATAAAGGTATCAAAAAAGAGACTATAGTGATGAATACCTCACATAGTCTCACGAAAAAACTTTAATTATTTTGTTTTGGTTTTCCTAAAACAAAAACACTGATTGGATTCAATTCTATAGTCTCTACAATGCTACCATTAAAACCAGTATCGTCTGTCATTAGCTCATACTTATCGTCTAAATCAACCCTTGCTGTATTGATTGTTGGATTAAAATAAACTAGTATCTTTTCATAATTTGTTTCATTGGAAATATCGTCAATTTTCATAAGTAGCATCCCATTTTCTAAATCCTCAAAATATATTTTTTCCGATATTTCAGTCGAATGGTTAAATCGAAATGCCTTTATCCTTCTCCTTAGTGCTATCATATCTTTTGTATAGTTTACAACAGCTGTGTATTCTTGAGTTCTATTATAATTTATCATATTAACGCTGTCATCAGAACGATAAGAGTTGTCTTCACCATGTTTGGTTCTACAAAATTCTTGACCCATATGGAAGAAACAGATTCCTTGTGATAATGCTACAGCCGCATTCGTAAACATTTGTCTCTTCACCTTTTGTTCAAAGCTTTCTCCATCGCATGCTGCGTTTATCTTATCCCAAAGGGTCATATTATCATGCGCCTCAACATAAGCCACACTTTGAGAAGGGGAACAAAACATTTTAGAGCCCAGTATTTCTTGAGTATTTGAAACCAAAGCCGCTTTAAAGGCATCTCTATATTTACCATCTCCCAGTGTGTACCCCTTAACACTAGTTTGAGTAGCATCCGTAGACCCTTTTACATTATCTCTATAATAATCATTAAAAAAAGCAATATTCGGCAACAAATGAGCATTAAGTATACTAGCTTTTTCTGAATCATCAAGCATCGTCGGCATATTCCACCCTTCGCCATATAGCATAATATCGGGTTTTATTAGTCGAAGCTTTTTATCCACTTCAATCATAGTTTCGATATCAATTATCCCCATTAAGTCAAATCGAAATCCGTCTATATGATAATGCTCCACAAGATGTGTTAAGCTATCGATTATGAATTTTCTTCCCATAGGTATTTTTGTATCTACATCATTTCCACAAAAAGATCCATTGCTCATATTTCCATTTAAATCTCTTCTAAAAAAATAATATGGTGTTATTTTTTCAAACGAAGACTGACTTACATCAAACATATGATTATATACCACATCTAGATTTACTCGAATACCTTCATGATGAAAAGCACTTACCAACATAGAAAAATCTAGAACCCTCGAAATGGGATCGCTAGGCACACTAGAATAAGATCCCTCTAACGTATTATACTGAACAGGGTCATATCCCCAGTTATAAAACTTATTGGTAAAAAACTCATCGGTGCTACTAAAATCATTCACTGGCATGATCTGTATATGCGTTGCACCAAGCGTTTTAAAATAATCAAAACCCGCTTGATGCCCCTCCAATGTCTTTTTGCCCTTTTCAATCATGCCAAGGAATTTCCCTTTGTGAGTGATATCCGTGTTCGGATCAGATGAAAAATCTCTCACGTTTGATTCAATAATAACCGCATCGGTGTACGAATCAAAATGAGGTAATTTATCATCATTGAAATGCATATCTATTTTTGTAAAATCTACAACAGCAGAGGTTTTATGATTAGCAATAGAACTAAAACCATACGGATCTAGAGCCTCTACAACAGTGCCATTTACATTAACTAAATAAAGATAATTGGCTGAATGTAGATTTCTAGGAATTTCAATTTCCCAACTTCCTTTTTCGTGCCTTTTCATATGATAAATTTCTTTCACATCATATGGATTTAATATTAAACTAACACTGGTAGCTGTAGGTGCCCAAACCACAAACTTTGTACGCCCATTTTCTACTCTGGCACCGAAATCATTTCTGTCGTCAAAGAACATCTCATTAAACGCTTTCGTTTTCACCACATTTCTAAACTGAAGTGGTACACTAAGCGCATGCTCTTCAAATACACTATATTCCCTACCTACATGTATTTGTCCATCTGTTACTCTACAGGAATAAACCTTGTGATCACCAATATCATCTATTTTCTCTATGTCCAGTGAAATCTCATTACCACACAAATCACTTATATAAAACACCGTAGAATCAGCGGAGTAAAAAGCTTTACTCATATATATGGTAATCCTATCAAAGTCATCACAAAAAGCTTGCATTCTATTATCCATCTTAAAAAACCTTATCAATGTGCCAAATGTCATCTATATAGTTAGCTATTGTTCTATCGGAAGAAAAATATCCAGATTTTGCGATATTAACTAAACACGATTTCGCCCATTCGTTCTTATTTTTATACCGTCTTTGAATTTCTTCTTGAGCTAACCGATACGCTTCAAAATCACCAAGTACAAAATATTCATCATTTTTATAGATTAACTCATCATATATAATCTTAAACTCGTTCTTATTATCACAAAGAGTACCATCAATAAGCGATTGGACAACTTCTTTCAGTTCAGGGTTATTATTCACAATGTCCATTGCTTTGTACCCATTATAAGAATGCTTTTGTATATCCTCTACTTTAAAACCAAATATAACATCATGCTCTTCACCTACTAGCTCATGGATTTCAACATTAGCACCATCAAGTGTGCCAATCGTTATGGCACCGTTCATCATAAACTTCATATTCCCTGTTCCACTAGCTTCTTTCCCTGCGGTGGATATCTGTTCAGAAACATCCGTAGCGTTCATTAAAATTTCGGCAACAGACACGCGGTAATTTGGTATAAAAACTACTTTGATGTATTGTTGCAATCTCTCGTCTGATTCCACAATGTCGGATAATGTGTTTATTAATTTTATGACATTCTTTGCAAATTCATATGACTGAGCTGCTTTCGCTGCAAAGATAAACGTTTGATGCTCCATATGAAAATCGGGTTCTCTTCTTATCTTCTTAATTAAATATATAATGTGAAGACATTTTAAAAGCTGCCTTTTATAGGCATGAAGTCTCTTTGCAAGCGTATCATAGATACTATTTAGAGGAATTTCTATGCCCGTTTCTTCTTTTATAAAGTCAGCGAGTATCTTCTTGCGCTGTGCTTTAACCTCAAGAAACTCATTTTGAACATTCTCATCATCAATATAATCCATCAGTTTTATCAATTCTGAAGGATTATATATATAATCTTCCCCAATATGGTTCTTTAGCAACTCATTTAACTCTGGATTACTATATACTAACCATCTTCTGTGTGTAACACCATTTGTTTTACTATTAAACTTTTCTGGGAAAAGACCATAAAAATCTTTAAACACAGAGTCTTTTAATATATTTGTGTGTAGTTCTGCAACGCCATTAAGAGAGAAAGCCCCTATTATTGCGAGATTAGCCATATGGACAAAACCATCTTTTATACAAGCCACCCTTTCCACTAAATCTCTATCCGATGTCAATTTAAAAATAGCAGACTTGTGTCGCTTATTAATCTCTTCAATTATCATAAATAATCTAGGAAGCAATCGTTTGATATATTTTACTGGCCATTTCTCAAGTGCTTCCGATAATATGGTATGATTGGTGTAAGCAAAACAATTCGAAACGATATGCCAAGCATCATCCCATTCATAGTGATGAAGATCCATTAATATTCTCATAAGTTCTGGTATAGCAAGTACTGGATGCGTATCATTTAACTGAATAACAACTTTTTCATGGAGATTATCAAGTGTTCCATACTGATCTATATGACTATTTACGATAGCTTGTATTCCAGCAGATACGAAGAAATATTCCTGTTTAATCCTAAGATATTTGCCGCTCTCAGTAGTATCATCCGGATACACATTTTGAGTAATATCTCTAACTTCTGATAAATATTTTCGTAAATCGATATCTGATGGTATCTCTTCACAAGGCTCAGAGGACCAAAGTCTTAACGTATTTGTCATTTCGGTTGCATTCCCAATAACTGGAATGTCATATGGCACTGCTCTTACACAAACGGGATTGACATGGTTGTAATGGATTTTACCATCACTATCCGTTGTAATCTCAATATCACCCCAAAACGGTACCTTTAACGCATATTTTGGCTTCTTAACCTCCCATACATTACCAAGTCTTAACCAATCATCTGGTAGCTCCACTTGATAACCATCTTCTATTTTTTGTCTAAATAGACCATATTCATATCGTATGGTATTGCCATGACCGGCATACGACATGGTAGAAATAGAATCTAGAAAACAAGCTGCAAGCCTCCCAAGACCACCATTACCAAGACCTGGATCGCTTTCAACATCTTCTAATTCATTGATATCAATATTTAATTCCTTAAGACCTTCTTTCACAACATCATAAACACCAAGATTCATAAGGTTGTTTGTAAGAAGCCTTCCTATTAAAAACTCCATAGAGAAATAATACATTTGCTTTGCCTCAAGCTGAGCTACTTTCTCTTTACTAGTCTTCCAATTCAGCGAAGCAAACTGTCTTACCATCTCTCCTAGCACTAAATAGCGCTCAGTAATATGAGAATTTGATAGCGCTCTACCATACTTTTCTTCAATTCTTCTCGTAAATTCTTTCTTAAATTCAAACTTATTGTTAAACATCTATCCCCCTGCTTATCTTTCTAAAACTATACTCTAAATACATTGCTGAAAATGGTGCTACATTAATATTTATACTGTTATCATAAC
>PDWI01001384.1_pt1 | contig 38649 bp, 31 predicted proteins | sample 1430891 | NCBI WGS metagenome assembly PDWI01 (sample SAMN01162508, study PRJNA174530) | Oral metagenome, whole genome shotgun sequencing project. | biome: Marine environment; feature: Marine mammal; material: Swab sample of the gingival sulcus; isolation source: swab sample of gingival sulcus... | reverse complement strand
ACATACCATTACTTCTGATAATGGAAAGGAGTTTGCTTGTCATCAGTTAATTAAGAAAAAATTAGGCATTGAGTTTTATTTTGCAAAACCATATGCTTCCTAGCAAAGAGGGGCTAATGAAAATCTAAATGGTCTCATTAGGCAATACTTCCCTAAGGGAACAGACTTCTCTAAAATACCTCAAAAAGACTTTAAAAGGGTACAAGACTTGCTAAATAACAGACCTAGAAAAAGATTTAAATACAATACTCCTATAAAGATTTGGATGAATAACTTTAAGGTCAAAAAATGACTGGGAAAACTCAAATGAGTTTTCCCAGTCATTTCTAAAAGTTTTCCCAAAAACTTTTCTGACTCTTCCCAATCACTTTCCAAACTTTCCCAAATACTACAAATCGGAACAGCCAACATTCGGTCATTGAGCCTGCCGAAATGAACCGCTTTGTCGCAACTTAGTTGATAATTTCAGCATTTCGACGCTTCGAAAAACTCAGCGACCGCAAGCTCAATGACCGAAATGGAACATAAATACAACAGCAAGATTTAGGGAAATAGTTCCGTTAATAATTAAGAGTTGTGAGGATAAAAGAGGCGGTGGCTAAGTTTTGACAGATAATTATAAAAACAATAGCCGAAAGAAATATATTATATTTGTCCTTGGATAATTGATACAATAGGACTAACAAAATCGTCTTGTTACAGACTCATATTAATAATGCAAAAATATAAAGTACAGATATTCCCAAAGACTTTGGTCTTCAAACGCCCTGCAGGGACTTCTCGTGGCGTATATACTACACGACAAGTTTATTATGCTCAATTTACAGATGTAGAAAACCCTCTACACTATGGCGTGGGCGAGTTTGCCCCCCTGCCAAAGCTAAGCCAAGATGACCTACCCAATTACCCCGACTTACTTCATAAATTCTGTCACGAATTTGCAGAGCAAGGAATCCTCAATTCCGAAGCTCTTAGCCCTTACCCCTCAATCCTTTTTGGTTTAGAGATGGCTCAAAAGCAATTAGAAGTCAATAGTTCGCTCAAGCTCTTTGGAGATACCCCTTTTGCTTTGGGACAAGAGGGCGTGCGTATCAATGGTTTAATATGGATGGGGACGAAAGAGCAAATGTTTCAAGCTATAGAAGATAAGTTAGCTCAAGGCTTCCATTGTATTAAACTTAAAGTTGGGGCGATTGACTTTGCCGAAGAACTTGAGTTGCTAGAGCATATCCGTCAGCATTTTAGCAAAGAAGACATTGAGCTTCGTCTTGATGCTAACGGAGCTTTTACCCCTGACAAAGTTCATCAAAAGTTAGAACAGCTGGCACAATACGATATTCACTCGATAGAGCAACCCATTGCCGTCAATCAGTGGGAGCTATTGAGTGAGCTATGTAATGGTACAAGCCCTATCCCTATTGCTCTTGATGAAGAATTGATTGGACACAATAGCCTGAGCGATCGTCAGCACCTTCTTGAGGCTATTCAACCTCAATATATTATACTAAAACCAAGTCTGCACGGAGGTTTCTCTGGCTCTGATGAATGGATTAGCGAAGCTGAGAAGCGAGGTATTGGCTGGTGGGCAACCTCCGCCTTAGAGTCAAATATCGGACTAAACGCCATTGCTCATTGGTGTGCAAGCCACAAACCCAATTTACCACAAGGCTTAGGCACAGGAATGCTTTATAGCAATAATATAGAACTCCCTCTATCCATAAAAGGAGAAAAACTTTGGTTTGAGCCGAGATAAGAGGATTATTTCAGGACACAAGCAAGATTGATGAGCAAAATATCCCTCTTTGCTCTCTGTATTTTTACTTTAAAAGTTTATTAAGTCAAAATAAAAACTTAACTTTGTGCGTAATTGTGTCTTCAAGCTTACAGCTCCCTTAATTGTAATTTTTGAAGACATTCTGTTTTTGATAAGAATACTTGATAAGAATACAAGGTAAAAAGGAATTAAGATATTAATATGGCAACTGTAGAAAAGACTAAGTACATATTCGTAACAGGTGGTGTAGTATCATCTCTTGGTAAAGGTATCGTGGCGGCTTCATTGGCAAAGCTATTGCAAGCACGAGGCTACAGCGTTACGATACAGAAGTTTGATCCCTACATCAATATTGACCCAGGGACACTTAACCCTTACGAACACGGAGAGTGTTACGTAACTGACGACGGACACGAAGCGGACTTAGATCTTGGACACTACGAACGCTTCCTCAACATTGCTACATCACGAGCAAACAATATCACGACAGGACGTATCTATCAGAACGTTATCAAGAAAGAACGCCGTGGCGACTATCTTGGTAAAACGGTTCAAATCATTCCACATATTACAGATGAAATCAAGCGTAACGTTAAGCTTTTGGGACAAAAGAAGCAGTTTGATTTTGTGATTACAGAGATTGGTGGTACGGTTGGAGATATTGAGTCTCTTCCATTCTTGGAGAGCGTTCGTCAGCTTAAATGGGAGATGGGTTCAGACTGCCTATGCGTTCACTTGACTTATCTACCTTATATCTCAGCTGCTGGAGAGGTTAAAACCAAACCAACACAGCACTCTGTCAAGCAACTTCAAGAAGTGGGCATTCAACCTGACGTCTTGGTGCTTCGTACCGAACACAAACAGAAACAAGACCTATTGCGTAAAGTAGGCTTATTCTGTAATGTCAGTGAAGAGTCTGTCGTACAATGCGTAGATATGCCTTCTATCTATCAAGTACCTCTTGCGATGAAGGAAGAACGCTTGGATCAAGTAGTCCTTCGCAAGCTACAAATTGAAACAGATACAGAAGTAGAGCTTACGGAATGGGAAAACTTCTTGAAGCTAAGAGAAGAAGCTCAAGAAACGATCAACATCGCCTTAGTAGGTAAATATGTAGAGCTTCAAGATGCTTACAAATCTATTGATGAGGCTTTGCACCAATCATCTATCTACAACAAACGCAAACTTAACTTAGTCTCTATACATAGTGAAAAGGTTACAAGAGACAATGTAGCCGAACTGCTCAAGGGAATGGACGGCGTAGTCGTTGCCCCAGGCTTTGGTTCAAGAGGTATTGACGGCAAATTTGAAACACTGAAATATACTCGTGAGAATAATATCCCAACGCTTGGTATCTGTCTTGGTATGCAATGTATGGTCATTGAGTTTGCACGTAACGTCCTTGGAATGGACAAAGCACACACTGCAGAGATTGCACCAGAGTCGCCATTCCGTGTAGTGGATATTATGGAAGAGCAAAAATCTATTTCTGACCTTGGAGGCTCTATGCGTCTTGGCGGTTACGATTGTGTCCTTCGTCAAGGCTCTAAGATTGCTGAAGCTTACGGAGAAGAGTTTATCCGTGAACGCCACCGCCACCGCTTTGAGTTCAACTCTCAATATAGAGAGGCGTATGAAAATGCAGGCTTGCAATGTGTCGGAGAAAACCCAGAGACAGGTCTTGTAGAAGTGGTAGAGCTTGCTAATCACCCTTGGTATATTGGCGTACAATATCACCCTGAGTACCGCAGTACGGTACTTAGTCCTAATCCTCTTTTCCTTAGTTTTGTCAAAGCTATCATTGAGAACAAAGAGAACTAATACATCACAGCAAAAATATTCAAACGAAATAAAATGGATAAAAACACGCTTACGGGCTTGATTCTTATTGGAGCAATCATTTTTGGTTTTTCCTACTTCAATCAACCAAGCCCCGAAGAGCTTAAAACGGAAACAGCAAAAACAGAACAAGTTCAAACAGCTGAACCTGCTCAAAAACAAGAAACTACTGCTGTAGCTGTAGCAGAAGAAACAGCAGATAGCCTCAAGCAAGAGATTGCTCCTTACTTAGCTCCTCGTCCAGTTCAACAGATAGAACTAAAGAACGATAAGCTAAGCGTAATGCTTAGTTCGGCAGGAGCAAGACCAACAAGTGCAACACTTGTTGCTAAAAAAGAAGATGGTCAGTACAAATATCTCAACCAAGAGAAAAAAGCTGTAGAACTATTTAATCAAGAGAATAGTAACCTAAACTTACCTCTTCGCACGCTGGCTAATACTTTCATCGAAACGAAGAAAATGGTCTTCGAACTTGTTGAGCAAAGTGATAGCACAGCGACTTTCCGTCTTCCTCTGGAAGCAGATGCTTATCTTGACTTTGCCTATAAGCTCAAAAGCAATGATTACCTGCTTAGCCTAAGTATCTCTGGAAAGAACTTGGAGAAAGTCCTACCAATCAATACTTCTATTCAAGATATTGAATGGTCAATGAAGACAATCAAGCAAGAGCAAAGCTTCAAATTTGAGGGACAATATAGCGGTATTTACTACTATACTAAGTCAGGCGATAATGACGATCTTAGTTCTTCTTCCGAAGACGAAGAGCGTATCAGCGAAAGCCTCTATTGGGTTGCCTTCAAGGATAAATACTTCAGCTCGGTTCTTATCAACAACAATGCAAGCTTCAACGATACTAAGCTTGAGATTAAGGCAATGCCTGAAGAGAGTGGCTACGTGAGAGACTGCAAGATGAATGCGACATTCCCTTTTATTGTTCGCAAGGGAGCTTCGGCTGACTTTACCTTCTTCTTCGGTCCTAACGACTATGAACTCCTAACGTCTTACGATGATGAAGTAAGTGAAAACAAACAGTTGCACCTTGATCACTTGGTTTATCTCGGAGCAAATATCTTCCGTGCTGTCAATAAATGGATTATTATTCCAATTATTACTTTCCTCCAAGGCTTTGTAAGTAACTGGGGTATCATCATTCTTCTACTAACGCTGATTATCAAAACGGCTCTTTCGCCATTTACATTCAAGAGCTATCTTTCACAAGCTAAGATGCGTGTCTTAAAACCTCAGATTGATGAAATCAATGCTAAGTACGAAGGTAAGACAGACCAAGAAACAATGATGAAGAAGCAAAAAGAGACAATGAGCCTATACAGCTCAGCAGGTGTAAGCCCTCTTGGTGGTTGCTTGCCAATGCTTCTGCAAATGCCTTTCTTGATTGCTCTATATATGTATTTCCCAACGTCTATTTTCTTACGTGGAGAAAGCTTCCTTTGGGCTCAAGATCTTTCAACTTACGATGCTGTCATTACTTGGGACTTTAACATTCCGATTGTCAGCAGTCTCTTGGACAATCACATCAGTCTCTTCTGCTTGTTGATGACAATCGTAAACGTGGTTTATACTAAATATACAATGTCGCAAAATTCATCTTCGGCAGGAGGTGATGCAATGGCTGCGATGAAGTATATGCCTTATATGATGTCGGTGATGTTCTTCTTTATGTTCAACTCCAACGCATCAGGGCTTAGCTACTACTACTTCATCTCAATCCTGATAACTGTACTTCAATACTTCGCTTCTCGCTACCTAATAGACGAGGACAAACTTCTGGCTCAACTTGAAGAAAACAAGAAGAAGCCTAAGAAGAAAAGCAAGTGGGTGCAAAAAATGGAAGAAGCACAACGTCAGCAACAAGCAATGCAAAAGAACAAAAGGTAGCAAACAAACAACTGAATAAGTTCGGAAACTAACTTAAAGAAAAGGTGTAAGGGTATAAGGCGAAAGCTAAATATAATTACACCTTATCTTTTTTTCAATAATTAATAATCCTAACAAAACTCAATGGAACCTCTCAAACACGAATGTGGCATCGCTGCCATCAGACTAAGGAAGCCTCTTAGTTACTACCAAGAGAAGTATGGTACTTGGCGTTATGGGCTGAACAAGCTCTATCTCCTTATGGAGAAGCAACACAACAGAGGACAAGAAGGTGCAGGTCTTGCCTGCATCAAGATTGATTGCCAACCGGGAGACGATTATCTCTTCCGTGCAAGAGCAGAAGGCTCAAGTGCAATACCTGAAATCTTCGACATTGTTCAGCGAAAATCTAACATTGGCACCGAAGAAGAGCAAAGGGATATGAACTTTGTTCAAGGGCAAGTACCTTTTGCTGGCGAATGCTATATGGGACACTTGCGTTATAGTACGACGAATAAGAAAGGGCTTACTTTCGTTCACCCAATGATTCGTCGCAACAACTGGCGTGCTAAGAGTTTGGCGATTTGTGGGAACTTCAACCTAACGAACGTAGATAATGTCTTCAAATCAGTTACTTCTGTTGGGCAATACCCTCGTCATATCTCGGATATGCACATCTTGGTTGAGCAATTAGGACACCGATTAGACCGAGAGGTAGAGCGTATCTATACTCAGAGCAAGGAGCATAAACTCACAGGTATGGACATCACAAACTTTATTGAGGAACGTATGGATTTGGCAAACGTCCTACGTACTTCTGCTCCTCTTTGGGACGGTGGCTATGCAATGTGTGGGGTAACAGGTAGTGGCGAAAGCTATACAATGCGTGACCCTTGGGGCATACGTCCAGCTTTCTACTATATTGATGAGGAAATTATCGTTGTAGCTTCGGAGCGTCCTGTCATTCAAACGGTGATGAACGTAACTGCAGACAAAATCATTGAACTAAAACCGGGGGAAGCTTTACTTGTCAATAAGGCTGGCGAGCATCGCTTGGAGCAAATCATCGAAGCTAAACCATTCAAAGCCTGCTCTTTTGAACGTATCTATTTCTCTCGTGGTAGTGATAGAGACATCTACCAAGAGCGTAAGGCTTTAGGGCGTAGGCTTACAGATCCTATCCTCAAATCTGTTGATTACGATATTGACAATACGGTATTTTCTTTCGTCCCAAATACTGCAGAGGTCGCTTATTATGGAATGCTTGAAGGCTTAAACGAGCATCTCAACGGACAAAAACTCTTAGCAATTCAAGGACAAAAAGACTTGAGCGATGAAGAACTTAAGCAGATTCTTGCCCGTAAGGTTCGCTCAGAGAAAGTCGTTATCAAAGATATTAAACTGCGAACTTTCATCTCTGAGAGCAAAAGTCGTGAGGACTTAGCCTCTCACGTCTATGACATAACCTATGGCTCTGTGCGTCGCCATATAGATAAGCTCGTTGTCATTGATGATAGTATTGTACGTGGTACGACGATTAAGCAGAGTATCTTCTCAATCTTGGACAGACTTGATCCAACGAAGATTGTGGTCGTTTCGAGCTGTCCTCAGATTCGCTACCCTGACTATTATGGTATTGATATGACGAAGATGAAAGAGTTCATCGCTTTCCGTGCTACAATAGAACTGATCAAGGAGCGAGGAATGGAAGACCTACTTATGGAGCAGTACAAAAAAGCTCTTACTCTTAGAGAACTTCCTTGGGAAACGCCTGTAGAGAATGTCGTAAAAGCTATCTACAAACCTTTTACTGCTGATGAGATTTCTCAAAAGATTGTAGAGCTATTACGTCCAAAGGGAATGAAAGCCGATGCAGAGATTATCTTCCAAAGTATGGAAGGTCTGCACGAAGCGATTCCACACAACAAAGGAGATTGGTACTTTAGTGGCGACTACCCTACTGCTGGTGGTAGTCATTTGGTCAATCAAGCCTTCATCAACTATATGGAAGAAGACTACTTATAAAGGAGCTTCCTGCTACACACACAAAGAGGGCTGTGCCGAATGGTACAGCCCTTTTATGTTTCCTATATTTGGTTCATTTTAATAAGTTCAATAAGCAAGAAGAAATTCTTAATTTACAACTATTAACTCATAATTATAAAGTCCACCTCGCCTCGCTTTGCTCGGCACCCCTCAAGAGTAGAGCTTTGCACAGCATTCTGTTTGGTACTGGGCGAAACCTCTCCCCTTAAGATGATGGGGAGAGACCTTGCTCTATGAAAGGGATTGAACGAAGCTCCGAAACCGATATCCGTTTCTTTCAAAAGGGATATCCCTTTTAGCCCAAACCGATATCCCTTTTTGGAATAAGTCTTATCCCTTTCTTTTTATACTATTTTATTGTGTATGAATTCAAACACTTAAGAGCAATGAAATTCCTCCCTTGGCGGGAGGTGGCTTGCGACCACAGGGGAGCAAGACGGAGGGGGTAAAAACAGCCTACATTAGACAAGTTTTTGACACCATACTCACAATCAGTAATATAAACTATGTGTAACCTTCCTAAACCAAACTATACCCCCCCTCCGCCTCGCAAACTCGGCACCTCCCACCAAGGTAGAGCTTTGAATAATTAACTTTTATGTGTCGACTCGGTCATTAAGTCTTCGGTCGCTGAGATTGTCCAAGCGGGGTCGCAGACCGATTTATTTCCCATAGCGGTGCGTTTGCCTTGAGGGCGACCTTTGGTTCGATAAACTCAACGACCGAATAGAGGCTATTCAAAGTCCCCGTGCAAAGCTCTACCGTGGGAGGGGAATTGATATTTGGTGCGACCGACAGGGGTCTCAGACCCTTTTATGCACTTCAAATAAACTATGAATACCAAAATGCTTTCGCATTTTGACCCTCGGTCGGTGCGACCGACAGCGAATTTGGGCAGGATAAGACAGGCTGTGCCTGTTCCGATTTGTGGTATTTGGAGAAGTTTGGAAAGTGACTGGGAAAAGTCAGAAAAGTTTTTGGGAAAACTTTTAGAAATTATCGGGAAAACTCATCTGAGTTTTCCCAGTCATTTTTTGACCTTAAAATAAGGGTTTGTATCTCCTTAATATATAATGTGTTACATAAACCTGTCTACGACAGTTCTGATTTGTGGTATTTGTTGCTGAAGAAAGTTGATTTTTAGGCTATTTTGAGAGGCTTAGTGATGAGGCTCTAACACTTTATTTTAAGCAAAAAAAATAGCATATTTTATTTTTAATACTTTTAAGGTATATCCTCTTGATTAATTATTTTCAAAGGCTTGATCCTTGTTATTTCAAGATATTTTAAGGAATTATTTTCTATATAAGGGGTCTTGAATAAAAAACAAGCTTATATTACTTGTATTTATTAAATAGATTACTTATATTTGTTTCAAGTAATATAAAATTAATATGTATTTTCAAGATTTACAATTATCTGATGGTGTATTAGATGGTTTGGACTCGATGAATTTCTTCGAGACAACCCCCATTCAGGAAGCTACGATTCCCTTGCTTCTTGATGGACACGATATGATTGCTTGTGCTCAAACGGGTACAGGCAAGACTGCTGCGTACCTATTACCTATAATAGAACGTATCAGCCGAGGAGAGGGACAACGAGACAAAGTAAATGCTTTGATTATTGCCCCTACTCGTGAGTTAGCCATTCAGATAGACCAACAAGTTCAGGCTTTTGGTTACCATTTGTCAATTTCTTCCGTGGCTATTTATGGCGGAGGAGATGGCGTTACCTTTGCTCAACAAGAGCGTAGCCTCAACTTAGGTGTAGATATTGTCATTGCTACCCCTGGGCGTTTGCTCTCTATGATTAATATCGGAGCGACGGATTTCTCCGGCGTGTCTTATTTTGTTTTGGACGAAGCCGACCGAATGCTTGATATGGGTTTCGTGGGTGATATTATGCAGATTCATAAAATGCTGAATCAAGATGTTCAGACCGTGATGTTCTCTGCGACAATGCCTCCGAAGATCAAGAGCCTTGCTCGTGAAATCTTGAGAAATCCTAAGGAAGTAGAGATTGCCATCAGCAAACCACCTGAGAGCATTCGTCAAGAAGCTTGCATCTGCTATGAAGGGCAGAAATTAAGGATTTTGAAGCATTTATTTCAAGATAATCCTCCTAAACGTACGATTATTTTCTCATCAAAGAAAGCAACCGTTCGTAGCCTTTCTTCACAACTAAGAAAGCTCGTTCCTAAGCTTGCCGAAATGCACTCCGACTTGAGCCAAGAAGAGCGTGAGATCGTAATGCGAGACTTCAAATCAGGAGAGATAGACCTGCTCATCGCAACGGATATCGTTGCTCGTGGTATTGACGTGGATAACATTAATATGGTCATCAACTACGAAGTGCCGAGAGACCCAGAAGACTATGTACACCGAATCGGTCGTACCGCACGTGGCGAGAGCGAAGGCGGACGTGCCTTAATGCTTGTAGGAGAAGAAGAGCAATATGATATGGCCTTCTTGGAGCGATTCTTGGATAAGCAACTCATTCATCTGCCTGTGCCGAAGGAGTTAGGAGAAACTCCTAAGTATAAAGGTATTGAAGCTCTCAAGAGCAAAACAAAAAGTGGTGGTCGTCCTAAAGGAAAAGGCAACTATAGAGGTGCAAAAAATGGACGAAAACCTCAAACAAATGCCCAAAATAGGCAAACTAAAGGCAGGAAATACAACAATAAGTCCAAAGGCTCTAAAGCAAAAGAAGGACAAAACAAAGGAAATAATTAAACAAACTAACAATAAGAAATAGCTTTATGGATTATAACTTAATAATGGAATTAGCAGAAGGTAGTAAAACCGCTGGCTATAAAAAGAGTGTTATCTCTCATTTTATTGAAAAAGGTCCTACTACCATAACGGAATTAGCAAAGGTACTTAGCCTTAGTATTCCTACAGTTACAAAGGTTATCGGCGACCTTAGTTCGGCTAAATGTGTACGAACTTATGGTAAGCTGGAGACTCAAGGAGGGCGTTATCCTCAACTTTATGGTCTTAATCCAACGGCAGGATACTTCGTTGGTGTGGATCTAAAGCACACGTCTGTAAACCTTGGTCTGATTGACTTTGTCGGAGATACAGAGAATGTCGTGTATGATGTCCCATACAAACTGCAAAACACTCCAGAGAGCTTGGACGAACTATGTCAGCTAATTGAGCGATTCATTGAAGAGTCTGGCTTTAAGAAATCGGACATCTTGAACATCAACATCAACCTCCCAGGGCGTATCAACCCAGAGCTTGGTGTTAGCTTGACGCATTTTAGCTTCATCAAAGATGGCAAACTAACTGATGAGATGTATCGCAAAATCGGTATCAACGTAACGATTGACAACGATACTCGTGGTATGACTTATGGAGAATACACACAAGGCTATGCCAAAGATAAAGAGGTTAAGAACGTACTCTATATCAATATGAGTTGGGGTGTTGGTCTTGGTCTAATCTTAGATGGTAAGGTCTTCAAGGGTAAGTCTGGATTTAGTGGCGAATTTGGTCACATCAGTGCCTTTGACAATCAGATTATCTGCCAATGTGGTAAGAAAGGTTGTTTGGAAACCGAAGTCAGCGGACGAGCAATGCAAGAAGAAATCGTTCGTCGTATTCGCTCGGGAGAGGCTTCAATCCTTTCAAAGAGCGTCCTTACAGGGCATAAGCCTGATATGACAGAGATTATTGAAGCAGCTCTTCACGAAGACGTGCTTTGTCTTGAGATCTTAGGGGAGATTGGTAATAAGCTTGGTAAACACATCTCAAGCTTAATCAACATCTTCAACCCAGAGTTAGTCATTATTGGTGGTTCTATGAGCCGTACAGGAGAGACACTTACAGAAGCAGTTAAGGCTGTTGTGCGTACTTACTCTTTGAACGTTGTAACCAACGATACAGAGATTGTTACAGCTTTGGAGGGAGACAACGCTGGTGTGCTTGGAGCTTGTATGCTCGCTCGTGTGCGTCGCTTCTCTTAGGGAAAGCAAGCATACAACTCTTCTTTTAGAGAAAGCTGATTAAACTAAAACAGGTCTGTGGCTTATATAAGCCACAGACCTGTTTTATAAAGTTTGTTCCCCTTAGCACAAGAAAATATTTACTTTCCCAAAGCACTAAAAGAAAGGATTGCTAACAGCTATAATATACTCCGTATTTTCTTGTACACATCTAAGAATTTATACTTAACTAATAAATCGCCTAAACGACGATAAGTATTGATATTGCGATAAGAGTTGCGACTTGCATTCAAGTAAAATTGCTCATCATAATAGATAGACTTGCGGTACTCTTCCCACCAAAGTTCGGCAAAAGGCACAATCTCCTTCCAAGGCTTAGGTCCTGTATAGTGAATAATCTTAGGCATTTGAGCTATTTCCTTATCAAGCTCCATCTGAGCAATAGAATAATTATAAATCTCAGGGAGTAACTTCTTCTGTCCATCAAAGAGGATATTCACAATATCTTGGTCTTGATAAATAAAGTTTCTCTGAATAAGTCGATTTAAATCTTCTTGATAATCAGGGATATACTTCCTATTCCAAACCATAACTCCCGAATTGATATACTCATCAGGCTCAAGACCTAAGTCTTTACGCACATAATGACTTATCTCTTTACTCAAGACATTAACACCAGCAATAGGCTTATCCTCTGCTAAGTTAATCAATTCGGATATATCCCCCTGAAAGATGACATCAACATCACTATAAAGAACTCGTTCATAAGAGCGATCAATCACAAAAGGAATGAGTAAACGATAATAGGCATCTATCGTTATGTTTCTAATCTCAAAAGCTCCTGCGAAACGACTCTGAACATCTATAAAGGTAAAATCGCAATTAGCAAAAACAGACTTTAGTCTAAGAATCTCACTTTTCCCCTTTTCACTTAAGCGGTCTGAAGAATGCAAGATAAAAATATCATAAAAGACATCTTGCTTTGCCTTTGACAAGAGCGAAGATATACAAACCCCCGCTGGTAAAGCATAGCCATCATTAAAAGCAAATACAATCGGTATCTTTCTCATCGTAGTAAACATACTTAATTATTTACGGAAGGACTGACTTCCTCATATCATTACAAAGATACAATACTTTTCTTATTAGGCTTAAACTCAACTATAGAAGAACGATATATCATAATTAGCAGGTAATTATTGGAATTTTGAGGAAGAACTCTCCCCTATCCAAAAAAGCAAAATAAACATCTTATTACAAGTAAATTAAGCGAACACAAACGATTAAGTTATAAAGAAAATATGTCTAATTATTTAATTTAACTTATTTTTGTTAGAAGTACAGACTAAGTCAGACAGGCAAAGACCTAATGACTTTTATTAAAGAATGATAAAATAGAGTATATGAAATTTATATCTTGGAACGTTAATGGACTCAGAGCCTGCTTCAAAAAAGGCTTCCCCGAAATAATGAAAGAACTTGATGCAGACTTTTTCTGCCTACAAGAAACAAAGATGCAAGCAGGACAGCTTGATGCCGAATTTGAAGGCTATCACTCGTATTGGAACTTCGCCGAGAAAAAAGGCTATTCAGGAACAGCCATCTACAGCAAACACGAGCCACTAAGCGTTAGCTATGGTATTGGTATTGCTGAACACGACACCGAGGGACGTGTCATTACCTTAGAAATGGAAGACTTTTATCTCGTAACGGTCTATACCCCCAATACACAAGATGGACTGCGTCGCTTGACCTATCGTATGCAATGGGAAGATGACTTCCGTGCTTTCCTCTTGGAGCTTGATAAGAAGAAACCTGTCATTGTCTGTGGCGACCTCAACGTTGCTCATACGGAGATTGACCTAAAGAATCCAAAGACCAACCGACGCAATGCAGGCTTTACGGACGAAGAGCGTGGACAAATACAAACATTGTTAGACAGTGGCTTTATTGACAGCTTCCGACACTTCTACCCAGAGGTAACAGGTGCTTATTCGTGGTGGTCGTATCGTGCAAGAGCAAGAGCCAACAACTCGGGCTGGCGTATTGACTACTTCCTCTGCTCGGAGCGTCTCAAAGATAGAATGCAATCAGCCTCTATCCATAGCGACATAATGGGATCAGACCACTGTCCTGTAGAGCTTGTACTAGAATAATTCTATCAGTTTTTGATATAACAAAAATAAAACCGAGAATTAAACGTTCGAATAATATACTTATGTTAATATAATAGTATTATGCAGAAAAAACATCTTATATCATTACTTGCACTAAGCTTGGGCTTAGGATTATTTAGCTGTAGCAACGACAAAAATCAATTTTCTGTAGATGGCACTGTCCTCAATGCCAAAGACCAAACTCTCTATCTTGAAGAGGTTGGGACTGGTAGTGTCCTTGCATTGGATTCAGCAAAATTAAACGAGAATGGAAAGTTTAGTTTCAAGCACGAGGGGACACGTTACCCAATGTTCTATCGTCTTCGTTTGGGAGAAAGCTCAATACCATTCACAGCAGACTCTGTAACCCACATTAGTGTTGAGACAGATGCTCAAAACTTTTTCTCAGGCTATAGGCTCTCCGAAGCAGATCAATATAACTATCAGATAAGAGATATTGCATTATACCGCTATAAGAAAGGGCTAAAAATTGATAGTTTGCTTGCCGAATATAATGCAGGTAATCTTGGACTTACTGAAGTACAAAGAGCTGTTGAACAAGAAGTCAAGGAGCTGAAAGACAACTTCTGTAAGCATTATATTTTCCTTGAGCCAAAGAGTCCTGTCGCTTACTTTGCTCTCTTCCAAGCAAAAGACAAAGCAAGCTATTTCTCTACAGACTTAGACGGCGATTACCACGCTTTCGCAGCCGTAGCGACTGCTTATCAAACTTATTTCCCTGATGCACCTTACACCCCATTCTTGAAAAAAATGGCTTTGCGTTCGGTCGCTCGCCATCGTCTTCTGCGAGAGCAAAACAAAGTCGTATCAGAGCAAATGAAGAAAAAAATCAAAACAGTTGCTTACCCAGAGATAGAGCTTAAGGACAAGAATGATAAGCTACAAAAGCTATCGGACTACGCAAGCAAACAAGCTGTCTTGCTAAGCTTCACGGCATATTCGGCACAATGGTCTCCAATGCTTGTGGCAAGTCTTCGTAAAGTCTATGAGGCTCGCAAAGATATTCAGATCTATGAAATCGCTGTGGATAACGACTACTACTTCTGGCAGAATGCAGTACATCGCCTGCCTTGGATTAGTGTTAATGATGCAGAGGGCAAAACGCTAAGAGAATACAACGTTCAGAGCCTGCCAAGCTTCTACTATATTGACGGAGATAAGTTAGTTCGTCTAAATAGTCCAGAAGAACTCCTAAAAAAGTAAGAAAAGAATATGGTCTAATATTAGCTATATAACCTATTTTTTGCATTTAATTTATCTGGGTTTCATAATTTTATCTATATCCTTTTGTTATAAGAAAAAACTTCTTATATTTGTGGTAGTAGATTTAACTAAAAATATAAATAAAAGAAAAAGTGGTAGGAGTAGAAAAGCCTTATGTAATAGGCATTGATATGGGTGGCACAAATACTGTGTTTGGTATTGTTGATGCCCGTGGTAACGTAGTAGTAAGTGCTTCAATCAAAACAGGAGCTCACAACGACATTAATCTCTATTTAGATGATCTTGAGAAAGGTCTCAATATGATTATTGACCAAGTAGGAGGTAAGAGTAAAATCAAAGGTATCGGTATTGGTGCTCCAAACGGTAACTATTTTACTGGTTCGATTGACTTTGCCCCAAACCTTCCTTGGAAAGGTAAAATTCCATTGGCAGAAATGCTTAGAGAGCGTATGGACATACCAGTAGCTTTGACAAACGATGCTAATGCAGCAGCTATTGGTGAGATGACTTATGGTGCAGCTCGTGGTATGAAGGACTTTATCGTCATCACTCTTGGTACAGGTGTTGGTAGTGGTATCGTCGTTGGTGGACAGCTGGTCTATGGACACGATGGCTTTGCTGGCGAGCTTGGACATATGATCGTACGCCGTAACGGACGTATGTGTGGCTGTGGTCGTCAAGGCTGTTTAGAGACTTACACTTCAGCGACAGGTGTAGCTCGTACTGCTCGTGAATACCTTAGCATTCGCTCTGAAGAGAGTAAGCTTCGTGCTTTAGATATTGCTTCAATTACAAGTAAAGACGTATTTGATGCAGCTATGGAAGGCGATGCTCTTGCTCTTGAAATCTTCGAATCAACAGGGGCTTTACTTGGAGAAGCGTTTGCAGACTTCATAACATTCACAAGCCCTGAAGCGATTATCCTATTCGGAGGTCTTACAAAGTCAGGAGACTTGCTAATGAACCCAATCAAACATCATATGGAGCGTAACCTATTGAACATCTACAAGGGTAAAACGCAACTTCTATTCTCTCAACTCAAAGAAAGTGATGCTGCCGTTCTTGGAGCAAGTGCTTTAGGTTGGGAAGCTAAATAAAAGACTTTACTTATACTTAAAGAGGGTGTGTCCAAGAAAAAGACACACCCTCTTTATTACAAATAAAAACAGAGATGATAGAAAACTCATTACATAGCTTTGTTTATTGCCCACGTTGTGGCAAAGAAGGCTTTCAAGACCACGGAGAAAGAGCTAAATACTGCCCTCATTGTCAATTATCTTATTACGGCAATGTTGCCTCAGCTGTTGCTTGCCTTATTAGGAATAAGCAAGGAGAATACCTCTTTGTTCGCAGAGCAAATGAACCAGCAAAAGGCACGCTTGATATGGCTGGAGGCTTCGTTGATCCATTAGAGACAGTAGAAGAAGCTGTCGCTCGTGAGATTAAAGAAGAAACACAACTCTCTATCTCTCAAATGAAATATATTACTTCCTTGCCCAATACCTACCCCTACTCAGGCATTACGGTTTATACTTCGGATCTCTTCTTTTTGGTTGAAGTAGAAAGTTTTGATGGAGCAATCGCAACTGATGATGCAGAAGCATTGGTGATCGTCAAAGCAGAAGACATAGATGAGAAGCTCTTTGGCTTAACATCAATCAAACGCTTTATCAAGCTCCTAAAAGAAGGCTCAATCAAGTTATAAACTCAGAATGATACAAGCAATCAAAAATCTAATCCCTATCATCTTTATGATACTGGGAGCTGTGATGTATCCAATATCAAATTCTGTCAGCTATCTGATTCCTTTCGTTATTGGTTTAATGCTTTTCTTGACTTACCTCAAGGTCAAGCCTCGTGATTTTAACTTTACTCGCCAACATTTTATATTCCTTTGGGTACAGCTCTTTTTGATGTATCTATTCTACAGCTTATTCAAGCCATTCAATGCTGATTATGCAGAGGCGATGTTCCTTTGCTTCCTAATGCCATCAGCTACGGCTGGGCCTGCTATAGTCCGTTTACTTTCAGGAAAAACGAGTTTTACAGCCTCTTACGTCCTGCTGACGCACTTTGCTATCATCGTCCTTGCTCCCCTACTTTTCCCCTTGATTAGCCAATCAAAAGTTCAAATTGAATTCTTTGAGATGGCTAGCTCTATCTTTTCAAAGGTTGCAACGATCGTCCTCTTGCCAATGCTATTAGCTTGGCTTTTTGAGGCTCGTTTTGATGGAATAAGCCAACGATTAGCACAAAACAAACAAATCCCTTATTTCCTTTGGCTCTTCTCTGTGTGGCTCTTAATGGGTAAAACGACGGTTTTCCTCTTAGAAAGCCCTTCATTAAGTAAAGAAACATTCTTGATTGTTGGAGCATTGTCGGCTTTTGCTTGCGTCTTGCAGTTTTACTTTGGACAAAGACTATCCAAGCGATTGGGCGTTGAAGCAAATGCAGGACGGCACGCTATAGGACAGAAAAATACAAGTTTAGCAATTTGGCTTGCAACGATTTACCTATCCCCTGCATCAGCTCTTGCAGCGGCAGCTTATATTCTTTGGCAAAACCTCTTCATTACCTATCGTTTAGCTAAACGATAATCAATAACATATCATAAAAACAATACTACCAACAGCGGAGGCACAGGGGTCTCAGACCCTTTTATGTGTTGCATATTAACTAAGAAAATCAAAATGCTCTCGCATTTTGACCCTCGGTCGGTGCGACCGACAACGAATATGGGCAGGATAAGGCAGGCTGTACCTGTTCCGATTTGTGGTATTTGGAGAAGCCCAGAAAGTGATTGGGAAGAGTCAAAAAAGTTTTTGGGAAAACTTTTAGAAATGACTGGGAAAACTCAGATGAGTTTTCCCAGTCATTTTTTGACCTTAAAACAAAGGCTTGTATCTCCTTAATAGATAACAGGTTAGATAAACCAGACTGTGACTGTTCTGATTTGTGGTATTTTGGCTAATTAAGAGTTAAGAATTAATAATTAAAAATTGGGGGATTTTGAAGTTCTTAACCTGTCGTTTAGGCTTGTATCTTGCCAAATAAATGAAAAGTGTTGTATCTTTGTAAGATATGGGAAGAATACTCGCAATTGATTACGGACGCAAACGCTGTGGATTAGCTGTAACTGACACTTTACAGATAGTTCCTGGGGGCTTGTGTACAGTGGCTACACACGAACTTTTGAATTACTTAAAGAACTATGTCGCTCAAGAGGACGTCTCGCAGATTATTATCGGTTATCCTCGCCAAATGAATGGCAAAGACTCCGAATCAATGAAGTACATTCGCCCCTTTATGAAGAAGTTAAAGGAGACAATGCCTGATATGCCCATTGAAATGGTTGACGAACGCTTTACCTCTACCCTTGCCCAAAGAAGTATCCGAGAGGCAGGTATTGGACGTGAGCGACGTAAGAATGACAAAGGTTTGGTTGATGAACTCAGTGCTGTGATTATCCTACAAACTTATATGGAGCAGAGCAAAGGTTTACCCAGCTTTGACTTCTCCTAAAATAAAAAGCCTCATAGAGGCGTTTATATAAAAGATAAAAGAATAATGATATTACCTATTTATGTGTACGGACACCCCGTACTAAGACAAGAAACAGAAGAACTAACTCCTGATTACCCTAAACTCCAAGAGCTATTTGCCAATATGTGGGAGACGATGTACAAGACCGATGGTATTGGACTTGCAGCTCCACAAGTCGGCTTACCTATCCGTCTCTTTGTCATTGATGCAAATGATATGGCAGAGCATTTCCCTGAGTGTAAAGGCTTGAAGCGTTGCTTTGTAAACGCTCAAATCGTAGAGTTTAGCGATGACGAATGTAGTGAAGAGGAAGGTTGCTTGAGCTTACCGGGGATTAACGAGAGCGTTTCTCGTCCGAAGAGCATCACGATTGAGTATCAAGATGAGAACTTTGAGAGCCACAGAGAGACCTTTAGTGGCTTTGCAGCTCGTGTCATTCAGCACGAATATGATCATATTGAGCAGAAGATGTTTATTGATCATATATCATCTATTCGCAAGCAACTGATTCGCCCAAAGCTGATGAATATTGCCAAGGGAAAAACTCGTGCAAGGTATCGCACCGTTACAGCTCCACAGAAAAAGAAATAACAAAACAATGAAACGCATATACCTATATATAATAGCTTTGCTCTCGCTCCTTAATCTATCAGTAGCGAAAGCTCAGATTGATGTAGAACACGTTATTTCTATAGGTAAGAATGCACTTCACTTTGAGGATTACCTCGTTTCCATAGGTTATTTTGGGCAAGCGATTGACAGCCGTCCGTGGCTTGCCGAACCTTATTTCTATCGTGCGGTAGCAAAGCTTCAGTTAGAGGACTTTGGAGGAGCGGAAGCTGATGCAAGTCTTTGCCTTGAACGTAATCCCTTTATCTCTCGGGCTTACCTTCTTCGTGGTATTGCTCGGCAGAATCGTTCGCTCTATGAGCTGGCAATCCGAGACTATAAGAAAGGTTTAGAGCTTGCTCCTAATAATCAGGCAATGCGTCTTAATATGGCACTTTCGGAGCTTGGACTGAAGCGTTACGACGAGGCCAAAGTTTCGCTCAATAAATTACTTCGCTTTTCTCCCAAAGAAACAAAAGCCTATAACATCTTAGCCTACATTGCTCTTGAGAAAAAAGATACGATTGAGGCAGTTCGGCTGAGCGAACTAAGCCTACATTATGATGCAATGCAGACAATGCCCTACAAACTAAAAGGGCAGATTGCTTTAGCTCAAGGTCAGTATGCCAAGGGCGAAAGGGCAATGGATAAAGCCATAGAGATAGAGCCTCGCCAAGCAGACCTCTATAGCCTTAGAGCCTTGAACCGCTACCAAAAGAATGATCTACGTGGAGCTATGGCGGATTATTCCGAAGCGTTGAGCTTAGCTCCTGACTATAAGCTGGCACGTCATAATAGAGCCTTGTTACTTCAACAGGTTGGTGCAAATAATGATGCCGTCCAAGACTGGGATTATATCATCAAGCAAGAACCAAAGAACTATATCGCTCGCTACAATAGAGCCTTGATTGCTTTGGACTTAGGGCAATACCGTACAGCACTGAAGCATCTAAATATCATTCTCAAACAATATCCTACTTTTGCTCAAGGCTTCTTCTTGCGTTCAAAAGTCTATAAAGCAATCAACAAAAAACAACTTGCTCAAAAAGACTATTGGCACGCTTTTGATCTGCAACAGAATAAAGCCTACCTTGCTAAGGCAAAAAAAGAAGCCCTTAAGAATAAGAAATTAAGAGCTACAAGGCAAGCAAGCGATGAAGCGATTGAAAAATACAATCTCTTGATGGAAGACACCTCAGAGAGCAAGCAAGAACAGGTTTATTATTCAAGCAAGATTAGAGGACGCATTCAGAATGCCCAAGTTGTCGTCGAACCCTTTATGCCATTTTACTTATCTTTCTTTGATAGCCGAAAGCTGGATCGAGGAGGACGTCAAACAAGCTATTATGCCAAAGAATTAGAGGCTTTACAGAATCATTCTTTTGCTAATCTTAAATACATCTTCTTGCAAACGCAAGCAAAAGCCTTGACGCAAGAGCAAATTCAAGAGCTTAAAAAAGCCCTAAAAGGCAAACCTAAAGAGCAAATAAATAAGGCTTCTTATTTCTTGCTTCGTGGTTTAGTCTTTGCTCTCTTGCAAGACTACGAGCAAGCGATGGCTGACTACAAAGTAAGTCTTGAACTTGAACCCAGTGCTTTGGCTTACTTATCAGCATCTAATGCCTCGCTGCGTAGAGCAATCTTAGAGCAGAAGGATAAACAAGAGAAAAGCCTTCAGTTAGATTTTGCTAAGCAAAAACATAGAGATAATGCTGTCTATACAAACAGCCCTGAGCTTAAAGAAACAACACTTCAAGGCAAAACGCTAAATGCCTTTAGCCATACGGTTGAAGCATTAAAGGACTTAGATAAATGTATTGAGCTTGCTCCAAATTTATCCTATGCTTACTTCAACAGAGCTTATCTATTCAATAGACAAGGCGACCAAGAGAATGCCTTAATAGATTACAGCAAAACCATTAAGCTAAATCCCCAACTGGGAGAGGCTTACTTCAATAGAGCTTTGATTTATCTCTCGCAAGGAAAGAAAAACTATGGTGTCGCAGACTTAGGTCGTGCAGGGGAATTAGGTATTTATCAAGCCTATAGTATCATCAAACGAATGCGTTAGTTTGATGAACAAACACCTTTATTTAATGCCACGACTGGGGATATTGACACAAATACTAATGAATATAGAATGATTTCAATCAATAACGTTTCTGTTCTCTTTGGGGGAACAGCTCTTTTTTCTGACTTATCATTTGTCATTTCTGCCAAAGAACGTGTTGCCATTGCAGGGCGTAATGGTGCAGGGAAATCCACACTACTTAAACTTATTGTTGGCTTAGAAACGCCAACGACTGGTACAATTAGTATCAACAAAGGTATTACGATTGGTTATCTGCCCCAAGTAATGAAACACAAAGATGGGGCAACAGTCTATGAGGAATGCGAAGAAGTCTTTAGCCATATCGCTAAGCTTCAGAAGTTGGTTGATGAGCTTGGGCAAGAACTTGCCGAGCGAACAGACTACGAGAGCGAGAGTTATGCCGAACTTATTGAGCTATATAGTGCCAAAAATGATGAACTATCTATCATTAATTCGGGGTCATACCACGCACAGATTGAGCGAACGCTCTTAGGTCTTGGCTTTGAGCGAGAAGACTTTCATCGTCAAACTAATACCTTTAGCGGTGGTTGGCGAATGCGTATTGAACTGGCTAAAATACTTCTTCAGAAACCCGATATTCTTCTCCTTGACGAACCGACCAATCACCTTGATATTGAGTCGATTCGTTGGCTTGAGAAATTCATTGTCTCAAGCAGTTCAGCTCTTCTTTTGATTTCGCACGACAGAGCTTTCCTTGACGCTACAACCAAGCGAACGATTGAGCTTGAGATGGGACGTTTGCACGACTATAAAACGAACTATTCTCATTATCTAAAGTTAAGGGAAGAGCGTCTTGAACAGCAACGCCGTGCTTATGAAAATCAGCAAAAGAGCATTCAAGAGACCGAGGATTTTATTGAACGATTTCGTTATAAGGCAACCAAAGCGGTTCAAGTACAGAGCCGTATCAAACAGTTGGAGAAAGTTGAACGCATAGAGCTTGACGAGATTGACCGACGTTCTATGCACTTCCGCTTTCGTCCTGCAATTACTTCGGGAGCTTATCCTGTCGTTGTAGAGGACTTAGCCAAGTCTTATGGCGAACATCAAGTCTTTTCTGGAGCGACATTCACGATTGAACGAGGCGAAAAGGTCGCATTTGTTGGGAAGAATGGTGCGGGAAAATCCACAATGATTAAGTGTATTATGGGCGAGATTGAGGATTATGTTGGTAAGCTTGAGCTGGGACATAATGTAGAAGTTGGCTATTTTGCCCAAACGCAAGCCCAAGAGCTGGATAATAATCTAACGGTTTTTGAAACCATTGACCTTGAAGCTGAAGGCGAAATTCGCACACATATCAACGACTTGCTTGGAGCATTTATGTTTGGTGGCGAAGCAAATGAAAAGAAAGTCTCTGTCCTTAGTGGTGGCGAGCGTGGTCGTTTGGCAATGATTAAACTCTTACTTCGTCCTGCTAACCTCCTTATTCTGGACGAGCCGACCAATCATTTGGATATTCGCTCTAAAGAAGTCCTGAAGGAAGCCATCTTAAATTTTGAGGGAACAGTGATTGTTGTTTCGCATGATAGAGAGTTTTTGGACGGCTTAGTTAGTCGCATTTATGAGTTCCGCTCGGGGCGTGTCCTTGAACATATGGGTGGCATTTACGACTGGTTGAATAAACGTAATCAAGAAGATTCGGCAAAAGAATTAGCTAATCCGAGAGGACAAAAGGCAGAACAACAACGTCCTAATGCGACAAATGAGCAAGGGGCAAAGGATTATGCTCAGCAAAAAGAGGAAAATAAGCGTATCCGTGCTTTAGAAAAAAGGTTAAAAGCTATTGAAGATAGAACGGAAGAGCTTGACACAGAACTAAAAAGTCTTGAAGATAAGCTTGCCGAGGGGCTAACTAAAGACGGAGATATTGATATTTTGGCTCGCTATCAAGAACTGAAACAAGAGCAAGAAAGCCTTGAAGAGGAATGGGGCGAGCTTGCTATTGAACTTGAGGGCTAAAGCTTGCACTATAGTGTAAGCTTTAGCTTACTTAAAAGTCTTGGAAAACTCCTCAAAGCTAATACGATAGTCGCAACCTTCTTTGTAGGCAGAGCAACCATAAGACTGATTCCCCCTAATAATATGCCCTCGTTGGCATTTCGGACATAGAGGATGCTGAGCAAGAGCATCCTCTTTTTTTTGTTCCTCGGCACGTGCTTGCAGTTCGGCTCTACTTACCATTGTCTCTTTGACAAGGTGATTAACCATTTCTTTAAGCTCGTCAAGGAAGTCAGCTGTTGAGAGTTCTTTTCGCTCTATCTGACGAAGTTTATACTCCCACTGCCCAGTGAGTTCGGCACTCTTTAGAAGCTCATAGTTAATCATATCAATAAGATTAACCCCAATCTCTGTAGCTTTCAAGCTACGTCTTGCTTTCGTGATATAGTTTCGCTTAAAGAGTGTCTCGATAATATTCGCTCTTGTAGAAGGGCGACCGATACCATTCTCTTTCATAGCCTCACGCAAGTTCTCATCATCAACGGACTTACCAGCCGTCTCCATTGCACGCAAAAGGGTTGCTTCGGTAAAAGGCTTAGGAGGCTGTGTCTGCCTCTCCTTCAATTCTGGCTGATGAGTCCCCTGCTCATCAGGGACAAAGGTTGGCAATAGGTTGCTTGAAGTCTCTTCTTGCTCCTTATTCTTATCGTCTTCCTCCTCTTCTTCTTGAGCGTTCTTATTATTTTGGAAAACCACACGCCAGCCATCTTCAAGAATCTCCTTTCCAGAGGTCTTAAACTTAATGCCTTCAACCTGAGCTTTGACCGTCGTCGTACTGAACTTACAATCGGGATAAAAAGCCGAAATAAAATGCCTTACGATTAGATCAAAGACCTGTCCTTCCCTTTCCGATAGATTACCCGCTCTTTGACCCGTTGGGATAATAGCGTGGTGATCGGTAACTTTCTTATTATCAAAGACCTTCTTACTCTTACGAAGCTTTTTTGCCGAAAGCAGTGGAGCGACTAAGTCCGCATAAGCGTCCAAGCCTTTGAGGATATTCCCCACTTTAGGGTAAATATCTTCACTAAGATAAGTCGTATCTACACGAGGATAAGTACAGATCTTTTTCTCATATAAGCTCTGAATAGTGGCAAGTGTATCCTCTGCAGAAAGACCAAATTTTTTATTACAAGCAACCTGCAAGCTTGTCAAGTCAAAAAGCTTAGGAGGAAGCTCCTTACCAGCTTTCTTACTAACATCTGTGATAAACAGGTCTTTCCCTGTAATAAGCTCAAGGTCAGCTTGAGCTTCGTCAGGTTTATTATACTTTTTCTTTTCAGCAGAGAAAGTCGTTGCTCGGTAATTAGTCTTCAGCTCCCAATAGGTCTCAGGCTTAAAGTTCTCAATCTCTTTCTGTCGCTCCACAATAAGAGCTAAGGTTGGCGTTTGCACTCGCCCAACAGACAAGACTTGCCCACGAGGAGCAAACTTCAGTGTAAAGAGACGTGTTGCATTCATACCCAAGAGCCAATCGCCAATGGCACGAGCCAGTCCTGCCTCATAGAGGCTCTGAAAGTCGGAAGACTCTTTCAAAGAGGCAAAGCCCTCTCGAATAGCTTCGTCCGTCAATGAAGAAATCCAAAGGCGTTTGATGGGAACTTTACAGCCACACTTATGCAGTACCCAACGCTGTATCAACTCCCCCTCTTGCCCAGCATCACCACAGTTAATCACCATTTCTGCTGTCTTGAGGAGTTCTTCTATTGTTGCGAGCTGAGCTTTGTAGTTATCTATTTCGATTGCTTTGATGCCGAATCGCTCTGGTATCATTGGTAAAGCAGACAGACTCCACGCCTTCCAATTAGGCTGATAGTCCTGTGGCTCTTTCAGGGTACAAAGATGCCCAAAAGTCCAAGTTACTTGATAGCCATTGCCCTCATAATAACCTACACCTCTGTTTACCTTTCTATCTTTTGCCCCCAAAATTGTAGCGATATCTTTAGCTACACTTGGTTTCTCGGCAATACAAACAATCATACGTTTTTACTTTTGTGTCTAAGAGACAAAAATACTGAAAATACTTTGGATTAAAGCAAGCGTATCTTGCTCCTCAAGATGAATGAAGCTCCAAGCAATTCCCTTATATCTTTATCTCTCCAATAACTTACCAACAGAGCTGGCAGATACATTTTGGAAAACACGTAAGTTGAACTCTTGCGTAATAGCAAAGATATGATCAAAGATATCAGCTTGTATGGCTTCATACTTTGCCCACTCCTGTTCTCTTGAGAAGAAATAAATCTCTATTGGCAAACCAAGTTCGTTGGACTGAAGCTGTCGCACAAGAAAAGTCATATTATTATTAACAGGCTTCGTCTTATGCAGATATTCTTCAATATACCTCTTAAAAGTCCCGATATTCGTCAAGCGTCTTTGGTTGAATGCCTTATCCTTATGGATATTATCTTGAGCAATTTCTTGCTTCTTCTCTTGAATATAAGAGCGAAGCAGATCAAACTCCTCAAAATAAGCAATCTCTTCATCAGAGAGGAAGTGTATCGAATCAATATCTATATTTAAGGAGCGTTTGATACGTCTGCCACCAGACTTCGTCATACCTTCCCAGTTGATGAATGAATCTGAAATAAGTTTATAGGGAGGGATTGTCGTAATCGTCATATCCCAGTTCTGAACCTTAACCGTATTTAAGCCAATCTCAATGACAGTACCATCAGCATTGCTCTGAGGTACGCAGATCCAATCCCCAACTTCAAGCATCTTATTAGCAGACAGGCTAATACCTGCAACAAAGCCCAAAATAGTATCCTTGTAAACAATCAAAAGAATCGTAACCATTGCCCCCAAACCTTTGAGAATATCAATAAAGTTTTTGTTGGCAAAAAAGGAAATAATGATAATCCCTGCAAAGGAGTAAATCACAACCTTGATAAGCTGAATATAAATCTTCAGATTACCCTTCTCTTTGGGGTTTCGCTCTTTATAGACCAAGTAAATGGTATTCAAAACGGTACTCAAGAGCATTACCGTGATGACGGTAAAGAATGTCCCCGTCAAGTTCTGAATAAACCAACGCAAACTGCTTGAGGCAATAAACTCATCTAAATAGAAAAAGATAATCCCCAAAAGGTAGTACGATAATGTTGTGAAGAAGTTGTTCTGCAAGAGCTTATCGTCCCATTGGTTTTCCGTTTTATAGATTAACTTAGGTAGGAAATATCTAAAAAGCTTACGCCCCAAACGTCCACCAAACCAAGCAACAAGGAGCAATAATATCAGAGCAAGGACAGACTGCACCCTACTTGCCCATTCATAGTTCAATCCAATACTCTGTATCAGTTCAATGCTTAAATCTCTTAATCTAATAATATCCATTCTTTTATCTTGAAGTTATACTCATTTCCGTAAAACAAAGATAATAAAAGATTTCTTTAGCTTTCGTATTTTAGTCAGTGCAAGCGACAGCGGAGGCACAGCCTCTTTTATTTCTCATAGCGGTGCGTTTGCTTTGAGGACGACCTTTGGTTCGACACGCTCAACGACCGAAAAAAATTGCTCTTGATTATGTAATCCTTAAAACAAGATTAAAGTAGATACTACCGAAATTCCTCCCTTGGCGGGAGGTGGCTTGCGACCACAGGGGAGCAAGACGGAGGGGGTTAAAACAGCCTACATTAGACAAGTTTTTGACACCATACTCACAATCAGTAATGTAAGCTATGTGTAACTTTCCTCAACCAAACTATCCCCCCCTCCGCCTCGCAAACTCGGCACCTCCCACCAAGGGAGGAATTTATTCTACAACTTAGGTTTCGGAACGCCTCTCGGCTGTTCCGAAAAGTGTTATTTGGGAAAGTTGGAAAAGTGATTGGGAAGAGTCAAAAAAGTTTTCCGGAAAACTTTTAGAAATGACTGGGAAAACTCAAATGAGTTTTCCCAGTCATTTTTTGACCTTAAAGTGAAGGCTTGTATCTATTTGATAGTTAATGCGTTGGATAAAACAGCCTGTGGCTGTTCTGATTTGTGGCATTTATATAAGTTTTGCATAGAAAGCTGCTAACATAAAAAGAGAAAAAGATAAACAAATAAGTAGAGCCAAAACTTTCGTTTTGGCTCTACTTATTTGTTATATTAATAAACTAAAGGCTATTATAAGACGCCTTGAGCAAGCATTGCATTAGCAACCTTTAGGAATCCTGCCACATTAGCACCCTTGACGTAATTGATGTAACCTCTTACACCCTCTTCATCACGTCCATATTCCAAGCATTGAGCGTGGATATCTTCCATTATCTGATGGAGTTTCTCATCAACTTCTTGGGCAGTCCAACTCAAATGCATAGCATTCTGTGTCATTTCCAAACCAGAAGTTGCTACACCACCAGCATTAACTGCCTTACCTGGAGCAAAGATAATCTCATTCTCAATGAAGTAATCAATCGCTTCACTTGTACAGCCCATATTTGAAGTTTCAGCTATAAGAACTGCTCCATTTTGATGTAGCGTACGAGCATCTTCCTCATTCAACTCATTCTGAATAGCACAAGGCATCGCAATATCTACTGGTTGTACCCAAGGCTTCTTACCTGCGAAGAAAACAGCGTTAGGATATTTCTTAACGTAGTCTTCTACAACATCATTACCACTTGAACGGAGATCAAGAAGCGTTTGGAATTTTTCTTCAGTATTGATACCATCAGGGTCGTAAACATAGCCATCAGGACCTGAAATCGTAACAACCTTAGCTCCAAGTTCGGTAGCTTTTTTGGCTACCCCCCAAGCAACATTACCAAATCCTGAGATAGCGACAGTCTTATCTGTAAGTTCAATATTGTGTACACGACACATTTGCTCTACGAAATAAACAGCCCCATAACCTGTTGATTCAGGACGCATACGAGAGCCTCCAAACTCAAAGCCTTTACCTGTCATCGTACCAGTATGCTGATTCGCTAACTTCTTGTACATACCATACATATAAGCAACCTCACGACCACCAACACCAATATCACCAGCAGGAACGTCTGTATCAGCCCCAATATGACGCCAAAGCTCACTCATAAAGCTCTGACAGAAACGCATAATCTCCATATCACTACGACCACGAGGAGAGAAGTCTGAACCACCCTTACCTCCACCCATAGGCAAAGTAGTCAAAGCATTTTTGAATGTTTGCTCAAAACCTAAGAATTTCAATACAGAGAGATTCACTGTATGGTGGAAACGAATACCGCCCTTATAAGGACCAATAGCTCCATTAAACTGAACACGATAACCGATATTAACGTGAACTTTGCCATTGTCATCAATCCACGGAACACGGAAGGTAATGACACGGTCTGGTTCAACCATACGCTCTATAATCGCAGCCTTCTCAAACTCAGGGTGCTGATTATATACATCTTCAATAGAAGTCAAAACTTCTTTCACTGCCTGAAGGAATTCACTTTCCCCAGGATGCTTAGCCTCTAAGGCTACTAAAATTTCATTAGAATTCATAAGCCACTTGCTTTTATTAAGCGTTCTTAATTAGTGAACTATTTTAGATTATCAATCTATAGGTACAAATTTAGCAAGATAATTTTATTCTACAAGTGTTTTTAGAAATAATTTTTAATAAAATCAGAAAAACCTAATGAAACTTTTTAATAATATACTTTATTAAAAAGGATACCCCTAAAGAAATAAGTAAGTTCAAGAGTAAAATAAGCAAAATATCACTAAATTGGATAGCTATCGGATAGGGTTGTGCAAAGATACCACTCCCCGTCTTGGCAAAGCCATAGTTAAGCTGTAGATAACAAATAATAGTCCCCAAGGTAATCCCTAAACCCAAACCTAAGGTTGAGAGCATAAAGCTCGCAGAAGAGAAAATACCTTCTTGATCTTTTTTCGTCATACCAAGAGCCGAAAGGGTATCCATATCACTTCGCTTCTCAATAATAAGCATTGAGAGACCATTAACCAGATTGAAAGCGGCCAAAAGAAGTATGAATACCATTATTAAATAAACCATCAGTCCTTCAGCTTTAATCAAAAAACTTAACTCAGGGTGTTGTTCTTCCCTATTAAGGAGTTTATAGGCATCGGGAGCTTTTGCTCTAAGCTGAGTAATTAGGTCTTCAAGATCTCTACCGTCTGAAGCAAGCTTGAGGACGATACTTGAGGCTTCTGTTTCCTTATAATCCAAAAGCTCTTGCATTGCCGAAAGCTCAACAATAATTCTCCGATCAAGGTCTTCTCTAAGCGGTTTGAAAACGCCTACAATAGATAAAGGACGAGAGCGAAAGGCAGAAGCAGGAGCAAGAGGATTTATTAGCCCCTTTCTCTTGGGGAAGATTAAACGATAAGAGCTTGGAGCATCTTCACGACAAGAGAGCTGATTCTCAACGGCAAGAGCAATGCCAACGGTAGCCTCAATGGCTTGTCCTCTTGCAACACGACTTGGCATACGCCCTTCGGAGAGGAAGTGGCTAAGAGGCAAAACCTCATTGTGCTGATCCTCAATACCACAAACACTAACAATCGCTTCATTAGTATTTGATTTGAGGACAGCTTTCTGCTCCAGCTGTAGCGTATAAGAGCTTATCTCCTTGCTTTGAAGAAAGTTTACTAAGTCTTTATCCTCAAGAGACAAAGTTCTTGAAGCCTTAGGGACAATGACTAATTCAGGATCAAAACGCCCATTATCCCCAAGCAAAATATCAACATAACCATTATAAACCGATAGAGCTATCAGCAAAGCCATTGAGACAAGTGTCATCGCAATAACCGATAGCCCACAAACCCAATTAGCCGCTCCCAAACGAGAACGGCTAAAAATATAACGTAGAGCAAAAGTTAATCTCAAAGACACGAGCTTACTATTTAGCAAGTAATTCGTCTATACGCTCAAGATAATCAAGTGAATCATCTAAATGAAAGTGCAACTCCGGAAGCTTGCGTAACTGCATACGCACCTTTTGTCCAAGTTCGTAGCGAATCTGTCGTGTATTATGCTGAATGCTCTGCATAATTTCTTCACTCTTATCTTGAGGAAAGATCGAAAGACGAATACGAGCAACACCAAGGTCTGGGCTTACCGTTACAGAAGTAACTGAAACTAAAACCCCTCCCATACTTGCTGTTTGCTGACGAAACCATTCGCCCATTTCTTTCTGTATTAACCGATTAATTCGGCTCATTCTTGTATTATCCATAATCTTCTATGTGTTTTATAATCTATTACTGAGACAAAAGTACGAAAATAACGTTACTTCTTCTTCCTACCTCCAAGGCGTTTGTAATATTCAATGTTCTTATCTATCCGTTTTTTCTTCTTCTCAGGCTTTACCTTGCGTATCTTTAGAGGCTTCTGCTCATTCAATGGCAGGGCAAAAACAAGCCATTCTTCTTTTTGGGTAATTCCCTTTTTAAGCTCAAACTCCTTAGGACAATAATAAACCTCTTCGGGTTGTCTATTGGGATATTCTCCTGTTGTCCACTCTCCATCGGCATTACTATCTACAAATAGACGTAAATAATAATTTTGAGGCTTTAAATCCCTAAAACGAACAAGACATTTATGCTTTGAAGAGCGTAACTTCTCTTCCTTGAGCAAGGCAAGGCTATCTAATGAACTTTTTTGCTTTGACTTACTTTGCTTAGCTTGTTTCTTGAGCAGATTAGCAAGCATAGGGTCTTGACTTGCCCCTTTCTGCCCTTTATCTGACTGAAACCCCTTTAATATAGTACTATCTCTTAAAGAAATAGCAGATTCTTGTAGCAGAACTTTCCCTTGCTGATCCAAAAGCTCAACTTGAATAAGGCTATCCAAACCAACAATGACAACTTCAAGATTAGCCAACTCTGCTTCAGGACTTATATCCAATGAAAAGTCCAAACTATCACAAGCTTTGCCATAAAAAGAATGAATAGCAGAAGAATCAATCTTTAAGGCATATTTTGTATCGTAAGCCTTTGGAAAAATAACATTATACTTTAGGATATTTAATTTATCTTGCTCTATGACAAAAGGCTGATCAGTTGCAATGGAGTCTTTTCCCTTTGTCGCACTAAGGCTTAGTCCCTCTTTAGGGAAAGCAAGCAAGGGTTCTGTCGTTAGGATATAAAGACTATCTTTAGGCGTACGAGCATATATTCCTTTTGAACTATGGACACTCAATAAAGGAGTTTTTTCCTCTGTTTTCTTCTTCTTTTTCTTCTTTCGGTCTTTCAACTTGTAGAAAGTCAGCGTATCCAAAACATTATGCTTAATACCAAGACTATCTGTCTTCCCATAGCTAAGACTAAAAGCAATAGAGTCCAAATTCATCAAAGTGCTATCCTTTAGCCAACAAGTAAGGCTCTCCCCTTCTACAGATGAATAAAGAACATCATCTAAAGCTCCTTTATTAATCAGATGAAGCTGAGGCAGAGTATCCAAAATAGACATAAACTTAACTTGGAACTTAGCAGAGTCAATCCGATCATAACGCTCAAGACCACACTTCGTATGCTTTGGCATAAAATAACGTAAAATAATATCGTCAGGGCTATAATAAGTATAAGGATAAGTAACAAGTGAATCTCTATGGATCGTATCTCTACGAACAATAGAATCAATCCTAATCGTATCGGTACGCATACTATCTAACAAGCTTGTTTTGAACTTTTCGTCAATGAAAGCAAGACCTTCTCCGCCCTTAGATAGATGAAAGTTGTTGTCGTTATCTTGAATAGCAAAAACTGAAAAAACGCTGTCCTGAAGCCCTCTAATCGTGAACTTCCCCATCTTGTTGCTTTTTGTAGCACTTGGAAATGGGACTTGATAAAAGGTGCTATCATTTAGATTATCAGACAAATATGCCCCAACAAGTAGAGCAGGTACTGGCTCTAAGGTGCGAGCATCAAGAACCTGTCCAATCAGTTGCATACTATCAATATGATCTCCTGTTGAGAAAGTGTAAGAGAAATGCTCGATTGGATTATCCTCGTTATTATCTACAACAGCATCATCAAAGTAGATACTATAGGTTTTATTCTTCGCAAGCGTATCCTCTAAATGAATACGAATACTTTTGCCATCAATAGTAAAGCGAGCAGGCGTCTTCTGAGGCGGAGACACGATTACTTTCTCAGATTGCTTGACCAACTTGACATACTCACTAAATTTAAGCTTGAATGATTTGTCTTTGACATTCAAAGCCTTAGTTTTAGGGTATGCCTCCAAAAGACGTGGAGGTGTCATATCATAAGGACCTCCTTCAGGATTCCCGATATTGGCACAAGCCAACAATGCAACAAAGAATACAGCGAAAGCTATGCTATATTTGAAATATCTATAAAATTTATTCATCTGAATAATTAGTTCTTTTTAACGGACTCTTAACTTCTGCCCTACACGAATACGACTTGACCGAAGCCCATTTAACCGCTTAATCTTAGAGACAGAAGTATGATAGCGAGAAGCAATCCTACCTAATGTATCACCACGACGAACTCGATAGTATCGTTTTCCTTTGTAAGACTGAGTTCGGAAGCGTTTAGCGATCTTATTATACTTAATCAATGAGAGTTCTTCAAGCTTGTCATAATCTTGCTCTAATTTCATTATCGCAGAAAAAGGCAGTCTTATTTGATAAGGCTTGATGTGAGCTGGAATGACACCTCTCTTAAATTGAGGATTCAAAGTCTTGACTTCCTCCAATGGTGTATCAGTCAATGTTGCTACCTGTGCCAAAGAAACCTTCTTATCCAAAGAAAAGTAGTCAATAACCTTAATCATAGACATAGGACGGGCTTCAATCCCAAACTCTTGATGGTAGTACATAGCAAAATAAACCCCGACAAAGAGTGGAATATAATTCTGTGTTTCTCTTGGCAAATATGGATAAATATCCCAAAATTCACGACTTTTACCTCCAGCTCTCCTTATAGCTCTATTGACATTCCCTGGACCACAATTATAAGCAGCAATAGCCAAGAACCAATCGTCATAAAGATTATACAAAGTACTTAGGTAGCGACAAGCGGCTTCTGTACTTGAAGCAAGATCATAACGTTCATCAACTAAACTATTGACTTCCAGTCCTTGTATCTTAGCCGTAGGAGCCATAAACTGCCACAAGCCCTTAGCACCAACTCGGGAGCCTGCTACTGGATTCAATGCACTCTCTACGATAGAGAGATATTTCAGTTCATAAGGCATATTATGCTTGTCTAAGATCAACTCCATTTCTGGGAAATAGACTTCAGCCAAACTAAGCATAGAGCTAATTAATTTAGAACGCTTCCCTAAATAGAGCTGTATAGCCTCTTTAATCTTGCTGTTATATGAGAATGTTAGTACAGATGGCATCTCACTAAGCATTTTAGCATAGACACTATCTGCTTGATTTATAGATAAAGGAGTTCCAAGAGTTTTTGAAGATTGTTTATTATCAAGTTTGGCATAATCCTCATACCAAGCTTTCAACTGCATTTCAACCTCTTCATCTAATTGATCATCAATTCTTAAAGGCGTTGATATTCTCTTCACACTATCAACAGCCGGTTGCTCTTGTATTTGAGCAGACACAAGAGTATTAGAGATTGATAGTAGGCAAATAAGAGTATAAAATAACCGTTTCATCAATAGACTTTTTATAATTAAAACCTAATGTTACAACCTAATCCCATTTGTATCTTCTGAGGTTCTTGGGGATTATTCATCAAACAAGGTGTTACTTGCAAACTAAGGTCAGGGCTAATATCAAACGTTGCAAGTTCGGCATCAACATAAGCATCAAGGACAGACAAGCCATAAACTAAGATACCCGCAACAATACTCAAATCACGATAACGGCGATAGAATTTATTTCCTCTCTCAAGATTCTTTGCCAAGTAGGTAAATTTTGCATAATCCTTGGCCTTAGTTCCCTTAGGAGCAAAAGCTAACCACGCAGTATTTTTTGAAGGATCAGTACTCTTGATATCTCTATAGGCTGAATGATACTCGTTATACATACGTTGATTCCAAGAGATACTATAGTAGCAAGTCATAAAAGCCCCCCAAACAATAGGCAACTTCCAATACTTCCTATTATAAACTTGCCCCCCTCCAGGAAGAATAGCCCAAAGCATTGCTGTATTTGGATTTGGCACCCAAGCTTTCTTCATAATGCGTTTTATACGCTCATTATTTTCAGCCTCTAACTTTACAAAAAGTTGCTCGTTTTCCTTATTTAGCTCTATCGTATCTTGAGGACTTAACATATTTGATCTTGCTTGTACACCTATAGAATCCCTCTCTTGCCCCAAAAGAGGTAAGCTAAACAAACATAAGCTTATTGCAAGCCCCGATAAATGCTTAAATAACTGCATCATTAAGATTGTTGAATACGTTCTAAAAGAGCAATAATACGCTCAAGGTCTTCTTCATTAGCAAAGGGTATCTTAATCTGTCCCTTACCATTCTTTGAATAACTTAAGGCAACCTTAGAGGCAAAAACATTTGCAAGGTGCTTCTCCAAAAGCTTAAACTCTTCAGGTTGTCTCACCTTTGCTTTCTTGAGTTGTTTCAGCTTTGGAGGATTTTGTTGTTCTTCCTTAATAGCACGAGCAAGCTCCTCTACCTCTCGGACACTCAAATGCTCATTAATGGTCAATTCATAAAGCTCAAGCAAACGCTCTGTATCTTCCAGTTGAAGCAAAGCACGTGCATGCCCCATCTCAAGTAATCTCTGGCTCAATCCCAACTGAACCGTAGCAGGCAAACGAAGCAAACGCATATAATTACTAATCGTTGTACGCTTCTTCCCTACTCGCTCAGCAAGAGCTTCTTGAGTAAAGCCATTCACATCAATTAGTTCTCTATAAGCAAGTGCAATCTCTATAGGGTTAAGATCCTCACGCTGAATATTCTCAACAAGAGCAAGTTCAAGGACTTCTTCATCTTTGACCTCACGAATATAAGCAGGGAGTTTTGACAAACCAGCCTTTTTTGCCGCACGATAGCGACGTTCTCCCGAGATAATTTTATAGCGACCACTTGGCAAACTCTGAATAGTAATTGGCTGAATCAAACCTAAGCTTTTGATTGAGCTTGCAAGTTCTTCGAGAGCTATATCATCAAAGTCTTGTCGAGGCTGTTGCTTATTTGCATCAATCAAACTAAGAGCAACTTCTTGAATAGAAGAACCTTCTGCTTGCTTAGAGCCAATTAATCCATCAAGAGAGTTGTCTCCACCAAGCATTTTGTCTAAGCCACGCCCTAATCTATTTTTTGTCTTTGCCATTAATTCTTATATTTTTTAAGTATTTCTCTTGCAAGCTGTAAATGATTAACTGCTCCACGGCTGTCAGCATCATAAAGCAAAGCTGGCAGTCCATAGCTTGGAGCTTCTCCAAGCTTAATGTTTCGTTGGATAACCGTCTCAAACACCAAATCCTTAAAATGCTCCTTAACCTCTTCGTAAATTTGATTGTTCAAACGAGTACGACCATCATACATCGTCATCAAGAAGCCTTCAATTTCTAAACTTGGGTTCAAACGATCCTTAATAATTTTGATTGTATTAAGGAGCTTACTAATCCCCTCTAAGGCAAAGTATTCACATTGCACAGGCACAATGACAGAATCTGCCGCTACAAGAGAATTGACTGTAATCAAGCCCAAAGAAGGCGAACAGTCAATAATGATATAATCGTATTTATCCTTCACTGGCTCAAGCACAGAGCGAAGCACTAACTCACGACGCTCTCGCTCCAAGAGTTCAAGATCAGCTCCAGCCAAATCAATATGCGAAGGGATAATATCCAAGCCCTCAACTTGCGTTGCTTGGATCACGTCTTCTGCAGGCAAACCTTCACAAAGGCATTCATAAATAGTATTCCCAACAGAAGTAATGTCAACACCAACCCCTGACGAAGCATTCGCCTGAGCATCTGTATCAACAAGTAGGACTTTTTTTTCTAAAGAAGCTAAAGAAGCCGAAAGGTTAATCGCCGTTGTCGTCTTACCAACGCCACCTTTTTGATTAGCTAATGCTATGATGCGTCCCATATAATTATCTAAAATTTCTATTTAATCCTTTAATTTTCCTCAAAGAAATGCTTATTTATAAAGGCAGAAATACCAGCCTCTTCATTGCTAAGCGTTACGGCATTAGCACGTACTTTAATTTCATCTCTGGCATTACCCATAGCAACTCCAAGTCCTGCAAACTCAAGCATCTCTAAGTCGTTATAGCTATCGCCAAAGGCCATCAAATTGTCTGCAGAGAGATTTAATTCCTTCAATAGTCGCTCAATACTTAGAGCTTTATTAATCCCCTTTGGTACGAGTTCAAGGAAAGTTGGATCTGAACGAAAAGCTCCAATACACTCTCCCAAAGCTCCTACGACCTCTTGTTCAAGAGTTTCAATATCCTCAGCACTACCAACGACCAAGCACTTGGAGATGTCTGAAGGAATCTCCTCTACAAAGTTATTTAGCTTCTGAGTAGGCATTTGTGTAATCTTCAATTCTTTGGCAAGATATGAATCATCAACATTTTCAGTCAAGACAAATTCTTTCGTGTAAGTCAAGATTGTCAAGCCCTTATCCTTAGATAATCGATATAACTCAGGGACATACTTTACAGGGAAAGCCTTCTGCCATAGTCTCTCTCCATCCTCCGAGCTATAAGCTTCTCCTCCATTGTAAGGCATTAAGAAACCTTGATATTTCTTTAGCTCAAGTTCCTCTCCCAAATGCTTCATTGCTGCATAAGGACGACCTGTAGCAATAATCAGACGTACCCCCTTTTCTTTCTGTACACGGATTAAAGCTTCTTTGTCATTAGGATTAATTTTACCTTGATGATCCACTAATGTACCATCAACATCTAAAGCTATTATTTTATATTGTTCTCTTTTCATTCTTCTTTTTCTTATAGCATAGTAATAAAACTTTATTTGCTATATTTTATTGCTTTTCAGACTTCTCTTTATTTATATAAGGGATATACTCCTCTAACTTCTCAATACGATGAGCAGGGATCGTTCTAATCAAATCTTCATAACTCTCTTTCACACAATAATCCCCTGCAATACCTGCCATATAAATATACTCTGCATCTAACAAAACTTGAGGGATAGCATACTTAAAGGCACTATATTCTTCTTCAGCTTGTCGCTCTCCTTTACGAACAACAATAAAAGGTTTGCCAAGCTCTGCTTGACGATGAATAGCCTCCAATAGAGGAGGATAAAAAGAGGATCCGACACTATATTGCACACAATGCTTTGGCCAAGGACCTCCTTGAGGCGTAAAGCTACAATGATCGTGAGGGTGAAAATCCATTGTCAAGACGATATTATCATATTCTTCTTGATGGTTTTCCAGCCAAATAATGAGTTTATCCATAGCTTCAACTGCTCCTTCAACAGCCAAAGACCCTGAAATAAAATCTATCTGTGGATCAATAATAAGTAATGTCTTCACGCTTTCTTTTTTTATAAATTTATATTATCAACAGCCAGAGCAAAAGCAGAATGATAATATAGGCTTTGCATAACCTTATCAACATCTGCCATAATATCTTTCACTTGAATATGAATAACAATTAAACCTAAACTCTCAAGATATTTATCTCTTGTACTATCTATTTCGCCTTTTAATTTGTGACTAAATCCATCTATTTCAATAACCACTCCACGTTCTCGGCAATAAAAATCAGCGATATAGTTGCCAATAACTTTTTGACGTCTGAACTTAAACCCTTTAAATCGTCCACCTTTAACCTTATTCCAAAACAGCACCTCGGACAAGTTGTAAGCTTGTCTTAATTCTCGAGAGTAGCTCTTTAGCTTCGGATTATATGGAAGAGCCATATTTATTCTTATATCACGAACTATTACCCCCTCCGCCTCGCTTGAAGCTCGGCACCTCCCACCAAGGGAGGAATGGCTTAGTTAAGAGAGAAATAAATGACAGATAGTTTGTAATAATTTAATTGTCTATAAAAGTGTAACCCCAAAATTCCTCCCTTGGTGGGAGGTGGCAGTAAGCCTTTAGGCGAACTGACGGAGGGGGTAAAACTAAGAAATAAAGGCTTTCGCCACATACTCAAATCAGTATTGGAGCGAAAGCCTTTATTGTTAGTTCAAACTTCTCAACCAAGAGTAAAAACTAAGACTTAAACGATAATTATTAACTCTTAATTTTTAATTCTCAATTAAGAAAAACTACCCTTCAATAGCAGCAATACCTGGAAGAGTCTTACCTTCAATCGCTTCAAGCAATGCTCCACCACCTGTAGAAACGTAAGACATCTTATCAGCAAGACCGAACTTATTGACACAAGCTACGCTGTCGCCACCACCTACAAGTGAGAATGCTCCATTTTCAGTAGCCTCTGCAATAGCTTGAGCTACAGCACGTGAACCATCTTCAAAGCTTTCCATCTCAAATACTCCTGTAGGACCATTCCAAAGGATAGTCTTAGAAGCCTTGATTACTTCGCTGTAAGTCTTGATACTATCAGGACCGATGTCCATACCTAACCAACCTTCTGGGATATTATCGTTAGAA
>PDWI01002192.1_pt1 | contig 38710 bp, 30 predicted proteins | sample 1430891 | NCBI WGS metagenome assembly PDWI01 (sample SAMN01162508, study PRJNA174530) | Oral metagenome, whole genome shotgun sequencing project. | biome: Marine environment; feature: Marine mammal; material: Swab sample of the gingival sulcus; isolation source: swab sample of gingival sulcus... | reverse complement strand
AGCTAAATCTGGAAGTTCTGCCATGCAAGGACCGCAAGAGGTAGAAAATACATTTAGCATAGTCAAATCATTTTCCTTAAATATATCCTGTGTTACTTTATTACCTTCAAGGTCTTCTGTTTTAAAATTACCTATATTTTCAAGGCTGCTATTTTCCTTTTTTTCTTCTTTTTTAGTATCTTCTTCCTTTGCTTCTTCCTTTACCTCTTCCTTTTCTTCTTTTTTAGCATCTTCTTTTTCTTCTTTAGAATCACATCCAATTAAACCAAAAAACATAAAAGATGCAACCAAGACCAAGGACAGAGCCTTTACCAAATACTTTTTCCTATTAACTTCTTGAACCTTCATTAAAAATTCCTCCTAAAACACTAACATTATATGGTCGAACTCACACTATTCGAGCGTCTTCGGATACTATAGCATAGAGACCTAAAAACAAACAATATATTTTTTTTGAAAAAAATGTATACATATCGTGACAAAGAAAAATTTTGTTCAAATTATTTTTTTTAATAATCAACATTCTAAAATCAGACTACATATCGAAATCTCACTAAAAATTTACAGAAGAAGGTCATATAAGTTTAGAATACTTGTTTCCATGTATTTTTTTGCTATAATTAACAATGTAGAAACCTATTTAGTTTTTATATTTTTTAATTATATAAAAACATACTCAAAAAGGAGAACTACTATGCAAAAAAAGCTCGGCATCCTATTGGTTTTCAACCTATTACTCCTTAATTTCTCAACTATCACAGTTAGCGCTATACCACTTTCAGAAAAAAAGATAGATCTTATCTGGCTAGATGAAAGATACTACGTTGTTCAACCCCACTCAAAAAACTTTTTAATCAATAAATTTTCAGTAGATTTACCTACACTCGAATAAGTTCAAACTAATTAGAAAGGAGATCAAGCAATATGAGGAAAAAACTTAGCGTTTTATTGGTGCTAACACTGATAATGATTAACTTTTCAGTTCTTACAGTGAACGCAGAGCCCGTTTCAGAGGATGATTTAAACATTACATGGATTCCTGATTACTACATAATCGACCTTGAAGGTGAGGGCGACTACTACGGGGCAAAGTTCTCAGAAGGCCTACTAAGGGTATTTAACGGTGAAAAATCGGGCTACATAGACAAGGAAGGTAAAGAAGTAATAGCCTTTAAGTACGATTTTGTAAATGATTTTGAAAATGACTTAGCCTGCGTAAGAACGGGATTATGGGGCGAAGGAAAGTACGGTTTTATAGACAAAACCGGAAAAGAAGTAATTCCAGCCATATATGAAAATACATATTTCATTTCAGAGGGTTTAATTCCTGTACAAAAAAATGGTAAATGGGGTTTCATAGATAAGGCAGGTAAAATAGTAATTCCGTTTATATATGATGGTGTGTTCCCATTTATAGATGGTTTAGCAACAGTTATGAAGGGCAACATTGAAAATGAAAACTGGGGATTTATAAATAAAAAAGGCGAAGAAATAATCCCATTCATATATGAAACGGCAATATCATTTGAAAAAAACAATCTTGCAAAAGTTCAAAAAGAAGGAAAGTTTGGATACATAGATAAAGATGGTAATGAAGTAGTTCCCTTTTTATACGACGACATCAGCTTTTTTTCAGATGGACTAGTAAGGGTTATGAAAGGCAACTGGAATAACGGAAAATACGGATATGTAGATGAGAAGGGTAAGGAAGTAGTTCAATGTATCTACGACAATGGCGGTGATTTCTCAGAAGGCTTAGCCTACGTAGAAAAGGGACGCGAAGACAAAGCCAAAGTTGCCTTTATAGATAAGACAGGCAAACAGGTAACAGACTTTATATACGACGGTGGTAGCGACTTTTCTGAGGGGAGAGCTTACGTACAAAAGGGAAGCTATACAGATCCTAAGTTCGCATATATAGATGAGACGGGGACTCAAATAACTGATTTTATATATGATTATGCACACCCATTCTCAGAAGGTCTTGCATGTGTTAAAAAAGGCGAAAAATGGGGCTATATAGATAAAACTGGAAAAGAAGTTATTCCATTTATATACCAAGAGGCAAGTAATTTTACAGGTGGAATTGCAAAGGTTGGCAAGGGAAATTGGGATGTAATTGGATACGGATATATAGATAAGTATGGTAAAGAGATAGTTCCAACTATATTCACCAGAATATCGAATATATCAGAAGGTGTATTCTTGATAGATAAAGAGGATCTGTACGGAATTTTAGAGAAGCCTATTGTAAATTCACAAGAAATGGATTCTTGGGCAGAAGAAGAAGTGGGTTTAGCTATATCAAATAACCTAGTTCCAAAACACCTACAAAGTTATTATAAAGAGGACATTACAAGGCTTGAATTCGCTCAGTTAGTCATTCCTCTTATCGAAGAGATTACCTCTAAAAACATAGGTGATATCTTGATGCAAGAGACAGGTAAAAACCTAGCTACAATCATAGAAGAAGAAAAGTTTTTAGACACAGGCAATCAGGATGTAATAGCAGCAAAGGTTTTAGGAATAATAAACGGAGTTGGTGGCGGCAAATTCAACCCAAATGGAAATATAACTAGAGAACAGGCTGCAGCCTTATTACAGAGGACTGCCAAGTACCTAGGCAAGGATGTAGAAGCTGGTGGAGTGACCTTTGCAGATGAAAACAAGATTTCAAATTACGCAAAGGAAGCAGTTGCATCTGTATCAAAACTAGGGGTTATGAACGGAACTGGGAAAAACAAGTTTAGCCCTAAAGGGTCTTATACTAGGCAGCAGGGGTATTTGACGGTTTACAGATTATTTTATAATATTACAAAATAGATAAATACCTTTTTAGAATTTCATCTATTTATCTTCGTCTAATAAGGTTTAAATATTAATTATAAAATTTATATTTTAATTTTATATAACATAATATCTTCTCACATTTGAAATCGAGGAGCTTTTTGATAAAATTAGGCTTACAAATGGATTCATCATTTGTAAGCTTTAATCGTCTTAGCAAATGAACATAGAAGGGATAAAAAATCATGAAAAAGAGTCTTAGTATTTTATTAATGTTAGCCCTACTACTTGGAAACTTCTCGGCATTTACAGTGAATGCTGCACTTCCGATTGTTATTAGAACAAATCCAGTAGATAACTTAGGCATCATATGGCTAGATGGATTTTCTTTCACGGATTTTCAGGGGCTAAAGGTCGCAAAATTTTCAGACGACCTAGCTGTACTTGAAAAAAATGGCAAATACGGATTTATAGACAAGAACGGAAATGAAGCTTTACCTTTTAACTTCGAATTCGCTGCTGATTTTTCAGAAGGACTAGCTGCTGTCAAAAAAAATGGAAAATGGACATTTATAGATAAAAATGGTACCACAATAAGCCCATTTCAGTACGACTCAGTTAATTCTTTTTCAGAAGGACTTGCATCGGTTAGGAAAAATGATAAGTCAGGTTTTATAGATAAAAACGGTGCTGTTGTAATTCCTTTAGACCTTGACTACGCAGATAGTTTTAATGAAGGATATGCAGCCGCGGGCAGAGATGATAAATACGGATATATAAATAAACAGGGCGAGGAAATAATAGCTTTTGAATACGACTGGGTCCATCCTTTTTCAAACCGACTAGGGTATGTAATGATACTTGAAGGTAATGGAGAAAAATGGTCTTACGTAGATGGAGCAGGAAATGTAGCTCTTCCTTTCACCTTTGATGGATACGGTAAAAATTCAGAGGGTTTAATAAGCGCTAATAGAGGACAATACCTAGTAGGCAAAAAAGGCTACCTAGACAGAATTGGTCAAGAAATAATACCATTTATATACGATGCAGCAGCCCCTTTTAGTGAGGGACTAGCAGCAGTAACGTCTGGTCTAGACTGGGGATATATAGATCGTGATGGAAACCAGATAATTCCCTTTTCATACAAATCAGCTCTTAGTTTTTCAGAAGGATTAGCAGCTGTTGGAAATGGAAGTAAGATGGGATATATAGATTATCAAGGAAACCAAATCATTCCTTTCTTGTACACAAATGCAGGTCCTTTCATGGACGGTATGGCAAGGGTTTCAAAAGGTAAGAAGTACGGGTTTATAAATAGAATGGGAGATGAAGTTCTGCCTGTAGTATTTGACGATGTATCAAACGTACACGAGGGAATGGTGTTTGTAGAATACGAGGGTCGTCTTGGTATCTTCAGAATTGGAAACCTAAGAAACTCTCCATACGCCCTATCAGATTGGGCAAAAGGAGAGGTAGAACTAGCTATAGAAAATAAACTAGTTCCAAAACACCTACAAAGTTATTACAAGGATGATATCACAAGACTTGAATTTGCACAGCTAGTGATACCTTGCATAGAAGAAATTAAATCTAAGAGCATAGACGACATCCTTGTTGAAAAAACCGACAAAGACCTAGATCTTCTTTTAAAAGAACATAAATTTACAGACACAGAAGATAAAAACGTAATAGCAGCAAAGATTCTAGGAATAATAAACGGAGTGGGCGGAGGAAAGTTCAATCCCAACGGAAAGATAACTAGAGAACAGGCTGCAGCACTATTACAAAGGACTGCTAAGTACCTAGGAGCAGATGTGTCAGATGCTAAACTAACATTTGATGACAAAGATAAGATTTCTGAATACGCAAGAAATCCAGTTGCCTTTGTTGCAAAGTTAGAAGTAATGAAGGGGACTGGAATGAATAGATTCAGTCCTAAAGGATATTATACTAGGCAGCAAGCCTATATGACTATATATCGTTTATACAAGATACTTAATAATTAAGATTCTTTTGATATATAGAGCCAAAAATAAGATTCGAAATCTTAGTACAGCATCAGCCCTTAGCCAAAGTCTACGGTTAAGGGCTTTTTTCTATATCTTATTTCACTAATTCCTGTACATCGTAATTAATTCATGCTATCATCGTAGTAACAAATGAATACAGTCGGCAAGAGATTGAGAGCCGCAACAAGAATGCCTAATGGGTACTTTTGTTGCGGTTTTTTAATTAGGAGAAAATATGTATGATATAGCGATTATAGGGGGAGGAGTAGTAGGCACTTCAATTGCAAGGGAACTTTCTAGGTACAAGCTATCAATAGCTATACTTGAAAAGGGAACTGACCTGGCTCTAGGCACCACAAAGGCTAACAGCGCCATAATTCACGCAGGCTACGACGCACACTATAAGTCATTAAAGGGAAAGTTAAATGGCCGTGGAAATAAGATGTTTGACAAGGTATGTGAAGAGCTGAGCGTTCCGTTTAAGAGGATTGGTTCCCTTGTGTTGGCATTTGATGAAGATGACTGCAAGGCCCTTGAAAATTTAAAACAAAACGGTTTAAATTTAAGAATTCCCGGAATTGAAATAATAAGCGCAGAGGATATAAGAAAGCTTGAACCAAACCTATCAAAAGACGCGATAAAAGCTCTATACGCACCTACTGCCGGAATAATTGAACCTTGGGAACTGGCTATAGCCTACGGAGAGAATGCAATAGATAATGGGGCTGAACTCAAGCTATCTTTTGAAGTAACTGATATAGAGGAGATGTGTGGAGAAAATAATTATTATAAGATCCACTCAAATGATAAATCCATAGAGGCTAAAACTATCATAAACTGTGCTGGAGTATACGCAGAAAAAATATACAGCATGGTTGCAGAAAGCCATTTTAAAATAACCCCCAGAAGAGGAGAGTACTTTGTTTTAGATAAGGAGGCAGAGGGGTTGATAAACCACGTTATATTCCCCTGCCCTGGCAAATCTGGAAAAGGCGTATTGATGGTTCCTACAGTTGAGGGAAACATTCTTATAGGTCCAAATGCAGAGAACCTGAATAAAGATGACTTAGAAAATACAGATACAACTATGCGAGGACTAAACGAGGTGAAAAAAGAGGCTAAAAAGCTCTGCGACAATATACCCTACAACCTAAACATAAGGGTATTTTCTGGGCTTAGAGCAGAACCATCTACTGACGACTTTATAATAGAAGCCTCAGATAAGGTAGACAATTTTATAAACGTAGCTGGAATAAAATCCCCTGGTCTATCTTCGGTTCCGGCGATAGCAGAGATGGTAGTAAACATATATAGAGGGATTAATTCAAATCTAATAGAAAAGACTAACTTTAACCCTATAAGGCGCCCTAGGGTTAGGTTCAACCACCTGCCATTAGAGGAGAGAAAAAATCTCATCAAAGGGAACCCCCTATATGGAAGAGTGATATGTAGGTGCGAAATGATAACAGAGGCTGAAATAGTAGACACTATAAGGAGAAGCGCTGGAGCTAAAACACTAAACGGCGTAAAACGAAGGACAAGACCAGGGGCAGGAAGGTGTCAAGGTAGCTTCTGTGGTCCAGTAGTATTAGAAATACTTCAAAGGGAACTTGGAATAAAGGCTGAGGAAGTCCTTTTAGAAGAGACGGGCTCAAATATAATAACTGGACACACCAAGGAGGAGGCAGCCTCATGAAAAACTATAATCTAGTGGTTATAGGTGCAGGGCCTGCTGGCTTGGCAGCTGCTATTGAAGCAAAAAAATCTGGTGTAGATAGTATTCTGATAATAGAACGAGATTGTGAGCTTGGGGGAATATTGCAACAATGCATACACAACGGTTTTGGACTTAGCTATTTTAAAGAGGAACTCACAGGACCAGAATATGCTGAAAGGTTTATCGATGAAGCAAAGGATCTAAACATAGAAATTATGATGGATACCATGGTACTTGAGATGACTGCTTCAAAAGAGCTGGTACTTTCTGGACCAGAACGTGGGATAGTTGAAATTAAGGCTAGATCCATAATTCTAGCCATGGGATGTAGAGAGAGAACAGCCGGTGCAATAGCCGTCCCAGGGCATAGACCAGCTGGGGTTCTGACAGCCGGAACAGCCCAAAAGTACATAAACAAACAGGGCTTAATGGTGGGGAAAAAGATAATAATATTGGGGTCGGGCGACATAGGTCTTATAATGGCTAGGAGGATGACCTTAGAAGGCGCAGAGGTTGAGGCTGTAGTTGAGATTATGCCATATTCTGGAGGTTTAAATAGAAATATAGTACAGTGCTTAGAGGACTACGACATACCATTAATGCTAAGCCACTCCGTTACCAAGATTCACGGAAAAAACAGGGTTGAGGGCGTGACTATACAAAAAGTAGATGAAAATCTAATCCCGATAGAGGGAACCGAAACCCATTTTGACTGTGACACCCTCTTGCTATCTGTTGGACTTATACCTGAAAATGAACTTTCAAGACAGGCTGAAATACTCATAGATGGAGCCACAAAGGGAATGATAGTAGATGAAACAATGCAAACATCTATAAGTGGAATATTTGCCTGTGGAAACGTAGTCCACGTGCACGACCTAGTTGACTACGTTACAGAAGAGGGGCAGAGAGCAGGTAGGGCTGCGGCAAAGTATATATTAGGACAAAGGGAAGAAATAAACGAGCCCCCCTACTCTACCCACGCAGGAAATGGAATAAGATACGTAGTTCCTCAAAAGATAAATAGGAATTCAAAATCCGAAACCCTATACCTATTTATGAGAAGTAAAGACGTTTACAAAGATGCAGAACTTTCCGTTAAAGTAGATGGTTTAGAGATTCTAAGAAAGAGAGAAGATAACATGGTACCTAGTGAGATGATAAGGCTTAAATTAGATAAGGCCCTTATTCCAACAGATGGCAAAGAAATAATTATTTCAGTAATTCAAGGAGACCAACTATGAATAAGAAGATGGTATGTATAGTCTGCCCAAGAGGTTGCAATATGGAAGTCGAATACAAAGACTTAAATAAGATAATCGTGAGTGGAAACCACTGCAAAAGGGGTAAAATCTACGCTGAATCAGAGATCAAAGACCCAAAAAGAATTGTTCCAACAACGGTGGTAATTAAAGATGCATTATTTGACAGACTCCCAGTAAAGACCGAAAAACCTATACCAAAGAACTTGATATTTGAGGTAATGAAGTTAATAAATAACGTCACAGTAAGCGCTCCAGTCAAAGTAGGAGATGTAATAATAGAAAATATACTGGATACTGGAACAAACGTAGTAGCTTCAAAAAGTGTAGAAAGAGTTAAATTTAAATAGGAAGCTCTAAATATACCCTAATTATTGACCTAAAAACACATATTATTAATATGTAATATCAAAATTGTTTTTTATAAAAGTATTCAAATGAACATTTAATATGACGATAAGTTCTATGTATATCGCCTTTTAGGAATTTATCAAGTTTATTAGGAGTTAATGTGGATTCGATTAAAAACTTTTTAAAAAAAATAAATTTGTCAAAAAATTATCTGTTGATCCTGTTTGATATAGCTTTAGTTTTGGCAGCAATTTTACTTTTGATCACCTTTATTAAAAGTACTAATCAATCAGCACATCTTTATTCTCCAAAAATTGCTGAACCTATGGAAATCAGTAAAGTCGACTTAAAAGGCTCTGATGGAAGCGTTGAAAGTGTCAAATTGCCCGTGAAAAGAGATTCTAGATACTCATATTCCTACAATTTTGTAGTGGAGAAAGATATAAATGAAATGGAACAGTGTGTAAACGTAAATGTCTATTACACTTCTTTTATAATAAGGTACAAGGGAGAGGTGATTTACGAAAAATCGATTTCAAAAAACCCTATTGTTCCTAGCATGGCAGCATCTTTTAATGTGATAGATATTCCAAATAGATTAATTGGAAAAGAGCTTGAAATTGAATTTGTATCTAACCTTCCAAATAGTAGAGCATTAAAGATACCTAAAATATTAATTGGTACAAAAACCCAGATAAAGAAACATTATTTCTATAAAGAATTATTTAGTATATTGGCAGGGATAGCTCTATTTATTACAGCTATATTTATATCTATAATAGGTTTATTTTTTATTACAATAGGACAATCATCAAGAAATTTATTTATTGCAGTGCTTTTCACAATTATTATGTCCCTTTATGTGATTTTTAAATCGTGGATAATACTTGACTATTTGGGTAATTCCGTGCTTGCCTATTTTATAGAATATACTTGTTTAATTTTAACACCCGTGCCAATATTCCTGTTCTTTTTAAATGTTTTTTATGAAAACAATTACTATGATTGGAGAACAAAAACTTTCGAATATTTTGTAGTAATTATTTTTATAAATCTTATTGTTCAGTGGGTATTTACACTGACAGGACTTAGTGAATTTGTTTTGATGGAAAAAACTTCCTTGGCTATACTGGCTATCTCTATTCTTTATATAACTGTTGCAGTTATTACACTAGACAAAAATAAAATTGAAGTCAAAAATTACTTAATTTTTTCCATACTACCATTAGTAATTTTTATTATAGCAACCACTGTTACCTATTATCAAACTTATGATGTACAAATGATGCCGTTGATAATTATTTCCGTAATATTACTTATAGCCACTCATTTCAGCTTATCTCTAAAAAAATACGTATTTGAATATAACTTAGCAATAGAAAATGAATTCTACAGTCAACTTGCGTATTTTGACACCCTTACCCAATTATCTAATAGGCATGATTTTGAAAAAACTCTCGAAAGCATAGTTTCCAAAGACGTTACCTTTAATAATATGTATTTGATTATGTTAGATATGAACAATTTAAAAGAGATAAACGATAACTATGGTCATAAAACAGGAGATGCTTATCTAAAAGCCGCAGGTAAACTTCTTCTTAGAATAGAAACTAAGTATGGAAACCTAAAAGCTTATAGATACGGTGGAGATGAATTTATCATATTAGCTTATAATAAAAAACAAAGAGAATTAGAAAAAATTATTTCCGATATAAACTCTTTGTCAAATATAAAAATTGTCTCAGAATGTGAATATAATTTAGAATTCGCTTTGGGTTATTCATTGTGTAGTGACCAAGATTCATTTGAAATATTAGACATAAAAGAGCAAGCTGATAAGAACATGTATGAAGATAAGGCTCACAAAAAGGAGGCAAAAGCTGATGATAAATAAAAATCAAAATAAAAGGACATTTATTGTTTCAGCTTTGCTACTCGCATTCTTAATATTTATTTTAATCTTCGCCTATTTAAGTTTTTTTATCAATCAAAACGAAAATAAGTCAGATGAAATAAAAAAGAATGATACTCTGGTATTTATAAGAAACGACGTATTGGTTAAAACTTCAGATGGTAGAGGGATATTGACGAATCTACCAAAAAAACTTGATGATGATTTTACCTATTCTTATAGTTTTGTCCCTAAAACAACAGTTCCAAACAAAAAATTATTTATGTATGTAAAATCTTCTTATAATACATTTAAGCTTACCCATGACGATAAAATAATTTACGAAAGAGACAATATTGACACGGATTTTATTAGCAGCGGTGGAGACTATATAAAAATTGTAATGATACCTGACGAGTATATAGGGAAAAAGCTTACCATTAGTTTTAAATCGCTAAAGCAAACCAATTATGGTATTTTAGTCCCTTATATTATACTTGGAACACACGATGACCTTATTTTATATAGCTATACAGAGGACTTGGATGTACTAATTATCACGGCATTTTTATTAGTTTTTGGTCTCGAATCGTTTGTTTTTCATTTTGCTTTAATTTTTTATAAGAAGGCACATGCAAATTCTTTTTTGGTATCATTTTATGCTTTAGTTTTAGGTTTTTATATAATTATACGTAAACCGATTTTCTATTTTTTAATTCCAAGAGGTATCTTTTTATACGCCCTTGACTATTTACTATTTTTGATTTTACCACTTACGATAGGATTATTCATGGTCAGCATAGCGAAAAAAAAATCTGGCAATAAAATGGGCCAAAGAATCATAGAAATCATGTTGTCTTTATTTGTGCTTAATGTGATTGTGCAAACAGTCCTTGTACTTTTTGGTTATATAGAGTTTATTGAATTACAAAAACTTTCTCAAATCGCAGTAGTATCAGTTGCTTTAATTGATGTAATAATACCGTTTACGATTGAAGACTTTGAATTTAAGAAGAGTCTATCTACAGCCACAGCCATCCTGATGATCATTTTAATAATCTTGTTGGGAGTCTACTTAAAAACGTATCGTATTAGGTATATGACCATTATGGGAGTAGTAGGTGGAACGTTTATATTGTTCCAAACATTAGTGGTTATGAAAATATATGCTAGGACTTACTCTGCAACCTATAAAGCGGAGTTAAATAGAAAACTTGCTTTTACTGACAGCTTAACTAGAATATTAAATAGAAATGCATTCGAAAATGATATTAAAGACCTTGAAAAACGCGGTCAGAAAATGATGCTTATGATAATAGACATAAACAACCTTAAGAAAATAAACGACACCCTTGGACATAATATGGGAGATTTTATTATAAAAAGCGCAGCAGAGATACTACATAAAGTAAAAAATAATTTTAATAAAAGTACCCCTTACCGCATAGGTGGGGATGAATTTGTAGTCACTGCATATAATGTAGACGATAACTATGCAAGAAAAGCTATTTACTATATAAATACCAAGACGTCAGAGTTTAGAAAACAAAACCCTGATATACCATTTAACTTTGGCATGGCTTACGAAATAGCTGATATAGACGAAGACTTTGACATCAATAAATTTATGGAAAAGGTTGACCAAAAAATGTATGAGGACAAAAGGGAGAAAAAGAGAGCTTTTAACGTCTAGCACCGATGAGTTTACTATCATTGACAAAAACAGATATCTTCCCTAAAAACAAAAAAGACGAGTATCTTTCATTACTAAAAGTTCTCATCTTTTCTCTAAATTCTTTTTATTATTATACTTTTAAACTTAGTCGACATCTAGTTTTGACAAAAGCACTACCCCCTCAACATGCTGAGTATGTGGATACAGATCAGCTAGTTCTAGGTCATTTATCTCATATCCAGATTCTGATAATTGTTCAAGGTTTTGAACCATGGTTTTTGGATTGCAAGAAATATAGAGTATTTCTGGCACGCCAAAGGCTATTATCTTTTTTAAAGCCTTTGGGGTGACCCCTGCACGTGGAGGATCTAATATTATAACATCTGGTTTTGGAACACCTTCCATCTTTACTTCATCATTCAAAACTTTGAATACGTCACCTGCTATAAATGTGCAATTTTTTATGCCATTCTTGGCAGCGCTTTCAGATGCCTTTACTATTGCGTCTTCGACTATATCTATCCCTATTACCTCTTTTGCCCTACCTGAGATAAGTTGGGATATCGTGCCAACCCCGCAGAACAAGTCATATACAACCTTATCGTTTAAGTTTGAAAGCTTAGAAAAAGCCATCTTAAATAACATTTCAGCAGCTAAGGTGTTCGTTTGGAAAAAACTAAAAAAACTTACCTCAAAATTCAAGCCAAGCAAAACCTCATTATAGTAATCTCTTCCAAAGATTACCTCATCATCTTTTCCCTGCCTCACAACATCTGCACTAGCATCATTTATAAGTTTAAGAACACCTACTACCTCGCCTTCTAAATCAAGAGAAGATAGGGTGTCTATAAATTTTTCTTCGTCAAAGTCCATATTTGAAGACACTGATATCCCTATCAGAATTTCACCGGTGTGGTAGCCCCGCCTTACGACCAAATTCCTCCAAAGCCCGGTTCCCTTTCTCGCATTGAACTTAGGTATCCTAGAATCTCTGGCAAACTTTTCAACAGCGGACCTAATCTTTCCATAGTCTGGGTGTACTAGTTTACAGTTAGGTACACTTACAACATCAAAGTTCCTGCCCTTCCTATGCATACCTAGGTTTAAGTCTCCACCTATTTCTGTATCTCCAAAGCTGTATTCCATCTTATTTCTGTATTCAAAGATGTTCGGGGATGAATTTACCTTTGATATTCCAACATCAAGAAAGGTCTTATCTATCAGAGCTAAAACCGCTTCTTTTTTTATATCTAGTTGTTTATCATAGGAAAGGGTCTGTCTTTGACATCCCCCGCAATCACCAAAGTGGGAACAGAAGGATTCCTTTTCATAAGGTGCTCTATTTAAGACGTTTAAAACCCTAGCTGTCTTCTTTTTAGACCTAGCCTTGGTTATCCTTAAATTAAGGGTCTGTCCGGGTAAAGCTCCCTTTATTTCAATAATGTGCTCACCTGCCCTAGCTATGCAGGTAGATGGGTAGATTATATCTTCAACATTTGCTATTACTTCATCATGTTTCTTTAAAGCCAATTTAAACCCCCGTTAGAAGAAATCCTCCATAAAATCGTGATAATCAACTATCATATCTATAGAATCCCTCTTGATTTCATCTATATAGTCCTTAGATAGATCGTCATATACAGAATAGACATCCATCCCCGCCCTATTTGCTGCAATGACTCCAGCATGAGTGTCTTCAAAAACCAAGCACCTATCCGGACTCGCTCCTAAATCATCTGCTAATTTTAAAAACAAATCGGGTTCAGGCTTTCCCTTTCCAACTTCATCTGCCGTCCTTATTACCTTAAAATAGGATTTTACATCGTTATGGTCTAGTACCAGTTCGGTGAGTTCTAAGAAGTTAGAAGTACCAACACCAAGACCTAAGCCCCTATCTCTTAGAGCATTTAAAAAATCTAACACTCCAGGCTTTAGAGGGATTTTATTTTCATAGTAATCTCTAGCCATATCGGTCCATTCTGCCTTCATCTCTTCAAGGCTTTCCTTCATATTAAAACGCTTCTTAAAGTATATCGCTACCTCATCTACGCTCATCCCTTCAATCGCTTTTTGAAGGTCAGGAGGAAATTTTAAACCCTTTTCGCGCAGATATATTTCATCTATCTCTCCCCATATCCACATTGAATCTACAAGGGTTCCATCTAAATCGAATATTATAGCGTCATAGTTATCTACAGTTTTTTTGCACAAAATAAGTCTCCTTAAATAATTTTAATCACATTCATTTAGTCTATATCAATAATATTTAGCGTTTACATAGGAATTTATTTTAGACTTCCTTATCTCAGATGTCAAAAGATTTTTACGCTTAAGCCAAGCTATGGTCTTTGGTTTCATGGTATGAAATATTAGCTTTTCGCTACTGGGAACTACTATCTCGACCAACCTGTTTTTTAACTTTAAGGAATTTGTATCTACATAGTAGGCATCCAACTCTGAATCATCAAGCAGTTCCAAGGTCTTTATAAGTACTGATTCCTTGATTTCATAATACTCGTTTGAGATAGTGGCGCTTAAAGAACCTAGTTCACCTCTATTTTTAATCATATAATACTTTGCGTAGGTGTTATAATAATAGTAATAAAACACACCCTCTTCAACACTTGAAATTTTATCGGGTTCAGAATACATAACTCCATCAAATAATTCCATAGATTCCAGTAAAAAAGCGGGCTTATCTATCTTTCCCGATTCCAGTCTAGTTAGAAGAGCAAGCCTCTTTGACTCAAAACTTTTAAGATCTATATTTCTCATAACTAAAAGACCACCTTATGAAGTTTAAAACCCAGGTAGTCTGCAGATATAAGCTTGTAGTGAACTCCGTCTATAAGCCCCTGCCTAATGTTGTCAAAATTGGCGTGTATATGCCCAAAAAAGACCCTTTTTATACCAGCTTCTTCTATTATAGTGTTCATCTCTGTTTTTTCACTATTTAGGTTAAATGGAGGGTAGTGAAGGATACAAATTTTTTCTAAGTTACCCTTAACTGAATTTAGGGAATTTTTGAGTCTTAAAGTCTCGCGCCTAAATATACGCCTATTGTCTGAATCCTCTGCATCGGATTTAGAATAGGACCAACCTCTAGTTCCAACAAGGGTATAGCCCTCTACATCTATAGAAGAATTATATAAAAATTGATAGTCTGGCAAACGCTTTTTCATCTTAGATACACTGGTCCACCAATAATCGTGGTTCCCCTTAAGTAGGATTTTTTTCCCAGGCAGGGAAGAAATCCAATCAAAATCAGGTCCAATTTCATTGAACTTAAGTGCCCATGAAGTATCTCCAGCAAGTATTACAGTATCTTCTTCACCGACCCTTTTTCTCCAGTCAGCTTCGATTTTAAGGTGATGGTCTCTCCAGTGCTCACCAAAGACATGCATTGGTTTGTCTACTCCAAGTCCCAAATGTAAATCGCCTATAATAAAAATCGCCATGGATTATATCAATCTCCCTGCGCTAAATAGCGCCTCTTTTTCAAAGAATACTCGTATATATCAGCGAGTAGTAATTCGAGTTTTTTTATATCATCGGTGTTCCAAAGTTCATCTAGCCTACGTTGGAATTCAAGAACATCTCCATTTAACTCTTTGAGCATAAGAGGTCTTAAGGACTCGGTTATTTCAAAAACCAAAGATGATTTTTGTTCAAATAGAAGTTGTGCCCCTATTACCTCATTCCTTATTTCCCTCATCTCGTCGTCTAGTTCTCCAGCTGCACGAGCGGCATTCCTTAACCTCTCTTTTATTTTCTCTGGTATATTACCCTTATATTTGTAGTTTATAGAATGTTCTATGGTAGCCCAGAAGTTCATGGCAAGGGTTCTAATCTGAATCTCAGCTAATACGTCAACCTTACCATCTATGGTCTGAACTGGATACCTAACTATCATATGATAGCTCTTGTAACCAGATTTTTTCCCAAATTTAACGTAGTCCTTTTCGTATACTACGGTCAAATCCATTCCTTCACGGTTTTTTATAAGCTCAACTACCTTATAGATGTCATCGTTAAACTGACACATTATACGGATTCCGGCTATATCATCTATGAAATCACCAACAAGTGCTAGTGGAATATTCCTCATCCTAGCTTTTTCTATGATAGATGATATTTTTTTTACCCTACCAGTAACGAATTCAATGGGAGAATAATCATTTAAAGAACGGTACTCACCTCTTATAGCCTTTAATTTAACCTTTAATTCTTGAACAGCTTTGCTGTAAGGAATCAAAAATGCCTTCCAATCTATAACTGATTTCCCAGGTGTATTCAATTCAGCCCTCCTAAGCTAAAGTGGTTATTATACTTATAAAACCTAAAATTGCAAACATAGAAAGTCCTAAAAATAACGGAAGGGAATAAGGCATTCGCTTCCGTCCTCTATAATGGATTCTTTCAATGATGATTCCCAGTCCAGAAAGCACAAAGAGAACGCTAGAAAGAAAGAGAGACATTTTCAATGCGTCTACATTCCAACCCAGCTCTTGACTGTCTCCAAAAAACGGAAACCAGTGTTTACTAGGCTTTGCCATAAGAAACAAGGCTACAATTATTAGGGTTAAAAGTATTTTAAAGGCTACCAAATATCTAAGCCTTCTATCAAAGGTTTGATCTATATTAAATTTATCTAAAAGTTCGTCGTCAATATAATTTTTGAGTGCCCTAGAATATGAAGCAGATGTTATATATTTTCTACGCCTCAATTCTATTGCCTGAAGCTGGTTTATCTGTCTTATCAAATCACTTTGTAGTTTCTTATCTATGTTGGTAAAAACAAATCTAATTAAGTAACGCCCCTCGCCCTTAACGTAACTTTCACATGAAAGGACCTTAGACACCAAGACAATTGGTGAATCTTGAATAATGTTTATATATACTAGATATTCTGCATCTAAGGGAAGTTTTTTTGGTGATACCGCCATTATTCCCCCAGCGCTTATATCCCTTGTTATAATTTCAATAGAACCCTCACCTTCTATCCTTTCTATCAATAGAGGTTTTACTATATTAAGCCTATAAAAATCTCTTCGTTGAATTCTTTTACACTCGCTTACTGCCTTTAGTTTCAGCATGGGAATCCTATCATGAAGTTCACGACCGACAATCAAAGCATTAAATGTGTATACATCATATTTCCCACTTTGAGGATCCGAAAGAACAAAAATAGCGTCAATCGAATCACTTTCTGAAAACCTAAGCGCCCTCCCCTTTTCAATAGGGGCGTAAACTAAAATAGTATCAGGTGAAACTTGATCTTCTACAATTGTCCTATAAATCTTTTCACCTAACTTTAATTCTATAGCATCTCCTATAGTAAAATCTATTATCATTTTAAACCTTCCAACAGATAAAATCTAAAATTCTAGTCAACTATCTTTTCAAACAGCATAGACCTTATAGCATCCAAATTCAACTCGTTCTACTCCAGGTATATCAGAAACTATGTTATCAACCCTTAAATCTATATCCCCCTCAGATACATCAACCCCTTTTTTTCTAAGGTACTTCATAATGCTTATAATTCTAATAGGATACTTGCAAGGATTTTTAAAATAATGATGCTTTAAAATCATCTCTTCAAGTTCCTCATCTTTATAATAACTATTTTTGTACTTTGCCTTGTACTTAACCTCTTTTAAATATTCCTTTAATCGGGCGTTTGAACGGTTGTCTCCAACTAAGGGTTCGCTGATATTTTCTATAATATCCTCGACGTTCAAATCGCCCACAGGTAACGGTATGCTCTCCGTACTACCAGAGATTATGTCCATTAAAAGACACCTCCATAACAAAAAAGTTAAATTTATATTAACAGTATATACGTTTTTAAGCAATATGGCAATGCCACTAAAATGTCATACAAGTTGTATAATCCTTAAGCCATTTAAACGTATAGGTTTTCTGCATTTTCCCAAACCTCGTCGAGGTTGTAAAAGTCTCTCTTTTCTCCATTGAATATATGAACCATAAAGTCCATATAGTCTAACACTACCCAATCTGCTCCATCTAATCCCTCTTTATGATGAATTACAACCCCTTTCGAGGACAAAAAGTCTTCAGCATAATCAGCTAACGCCATAGCCTGTCTTGGATTATCTCCACTCGTAATTAGAAAATAATCAGAAATACTACTTAATCCCTTAAGATCTAATACGACAGTCTTATAAGCTTTTTTTTCGTCTAAATACTCTGCACAATCTAATAGGATTTCTTTATAATCCATGAAGTCTCCTTTCAAAGATACCTTAATCGAACGTCCCTAAATATACAACAATCATTCGTCATCGTCAAATTCTTTTAATATATCAAGTCCGCTATTATACATATCGATAGAATAAGAACATATCTTAGAGTTCCTCTTAATAAGATGCTTTAAATTATCCCTAACAATCAACATAGAAGCTAAAAATAAGTCTTTTTTAGCTATTTTTCTATATTTTTCAACCTTTGGATAATCTCTCCCAGGTTCTATAGCATCCGCAACAAAGACTATCCTATCTAGGTCAGACATATCGTCAGAACCAAAGGTGTGTTTTCTTATAGCAGATAATATATCCTCGTCCTCTAGACCATAATTCTTCTCCAATATATAGGCTCCAGTAAAACCATGGGCAAGTGAGGGTTTATCGAGCAAAACCTGATTTTCACACCCTATTTTTTTTAATAAATCAAGAGCTTCTTCATCTTCTAAATCTTTAGAAAAGTCATGGAATAACGCTGCAATTTCAACCTTATAAGGGTCTATATCATAGTCTTTAGCTAATTCAAGAGCCGTCTCCACAACACCTAAAACGTGCTTGTAACGTTTTTTTGAAACCAAGTCTTTTAAATCTTCCCTTGCCCTTTTTTCATCAAACATATATTCTATTTCTCCAACTCAGAACTTAGGTACAAACCCTCTTCTTCTATTATTTCACATACCGAACCAGGACTAAGATATCTTATACTCCTACCAGAAGCCCGCCTTTCTCTAATAGAGGATGAAGATATATCCATAAGCGGAATTTCTTTTAGGATTATCTTTGCCCCCCTCTTTTGAGATAATTCCTTTACTTTTTCCTTGACTTTAGAATCGTCATACCCAGATCTAGTAGCAATTACAAAGTTTACGTTTTTAAAGAGCCATTCGCTGTTTTTCCAGGATTCAAGACCAAAAACTATATCTGCACCACTCATAAAATACAGGGTATCCGTGCCATAATGGCTTTTAAGTTCTGACATGGTATCGTAGGTATAGGAGTAAGTTCCTCTCTCTATTTCTATTCTAGAAGCATAGAAATACGGATTGTCATCTATTGCCTCAATAAGCATCCTATAACGAATTTCGCCGCTACTTATAATGCGTTCAGCCTTGTGATAGCTCACCCCAGTTGGAACAAAAATCACCCTATCCAAACAAAGGTCTTCCCTAAGACTTTCCGCTAAAACTAGATGACCGAAGTGGATTGGATCAAATGTTCCACCCATTATACCTATATTCAAAGTAAACCTCCAAAATAAGATAACTTTCCAGACTGCCTGTATATAATTGACTTTGGCGGGCGCTCTAAACCTTCTTAGCCTTTACCTACTTAGGCAAGACTATTGTTGGTTCCTCTTCATTTCTCTTATATATTGTGAGTTTTCTTCCTATAAGCTGAACGAATTGACACCTTGCCCTTTCACAAATTTTTTCAGAAACTTCCTTAAGGTCTTCTGGACAGGTCTCAAGTATGCTGATTTTTATGAGTTCTCTCTTCTTTATAGTTTCAGAAACCTGAGCTATCAGTTGTGGGCTAACCCCATCCTTCCCAACCTGAATAACTGGTTTCATCCCATGCGAAAGCTTCTTTAAATACGAACGCTGCTTGCCCTTCATTTATTTTCTCCAATCTCTATATTAATCATAAAATTCAAATTCGTAGTCACCTATTATTATCGATTCTCCCTGTTTTATCCCCTTAGATTTAAGCCTTTCAAAAACCCCTCTTCGGCGCAATACTGATTCAAAATTCCTTATGCTGTCGTAGTCATTAAAATCAGTAGAATACATAAGTCTTTCTATTCCCTCTCCAGATAAAACAAATCCATCTTCTGCCCTATCTATATACACTACATTTGGGTCTATGTCCTCATAATCAAGGTCATCGTAATCAGCTATATCCTCTATAAAGGGTACTGCGGGTATCTTTGATAATTCAGAAGTTACATACTTCATAGCTTCTTCTAGGTTTTGCCCCGTTGCCGCAGAAACCTCAAATAGAGTAAGACCTTCTGCTAAGATAAAATTCTTAAAGTCTTCCCTAGCCTCTTCGTCCATGACAGAATCTACCTTGTTAGCCAACACAACAGTAGGTCTCCTGGCTAAAACGGGATTGTAAAGTTCAAGTTCTCGCTGTATAGCCTTGTAATCGTCTATTGGATGACGCCCCTCTGAACTGGATACGTCTACAACGTGAACTATCATCCTTGTCCTCTCAACATGCCTTAAAAAATCATGACCAAGGCCTATTCCTTGACTAGCCCCCTCTATAAGTCCTGGTATGTCAGCCATCACAAAGGATTCTCCTCTAACTACTTCTACAACTCCTAGGTTAGGTCTCACAGTTGTAAAGTGGTAATTTGCAATTTTAGGCCTAGCCTTTGTCATAACTGAAAGAATTGTCGACTTCCCAACATTAGGAAATCCTACTAGCCCGACATCTGCAATAGACTTTAATTCAAGGATTACCTTTCTCTGTTTCCCCTTAAAACCAGGTTGTGCAAAATTAGGAGCTCTTCGAACTGAAGATTTAAATTCACAATTCCCCTTTCCGCCCTTTCCGCCTTTTGCTGCGACAAAGGTTTGGGTATCTCCAGATAGGTCAGCAACCACTCTATCAGTCTTAGCGTCTATTATTACTGTCCCTGGTGGAACCCTTATAACACAGTCTTGACCATTCTTTCCAGTAGATTTTCTAGAAGAACCGTCCCCTCCTCTTTCAGCTGAAAAAGTAGAAGAATACCTAAAATCCATAAGAGTTCTCATGCCACTGTCAACTACAAAGACAATGTCTCCGCCTTTTCCTCCATTTCCGCCGTCTGGACCACCATCTGGAACATATTTTTCTCGTCTAAATGAGACGACTCCATTTCCACCATCTCCAGATTTTATGGTGATTTCAGCTCTATCAACAAACATTGTTACTTCCTCTCATTTTTACCTTGTTCACATTCCAATATAGTGGCAATAAGTGGAGATACTCCTACCAAAAAGCTGTAGTCTGAATAAGAATACTCCTTGTCCTTTATTCTAGACCAAATGAATATCTTACCTAGGTCCCTGCCATCCTTTATTAATTTGGAAGCAGCGTAGGTGTTCCTGTTAGGAGACTTGTGTTCTATATCGTCAACGAAATCGTCCTTCCACTTTACAAATGTCCCACCTTCTTTAAGTTCAAATATATCATTTAATACCCTGTCATTCAAAATAGATTGTCGATAAATCTTCTCGTCATTACGCCTCTTACAAAACATACTTCCATCCGTTGAAATTATACCAACTTCAACGCCCTGGATTATATCCAAAACAAGGCTTAAGGCGTTTTTCATCTTTAGTTTCATATTTGACTGGGTTGAAATCGAACTCACTATATCTAATACAGCCTTCATTCTACGATTATTTTCAGAAGCATTCGGAGTAATTATTCCAGAAAAAATATCGTAATGTGCAGCAGATAATACATCCATACTTGGGTGATAAGAACTCACCATATTACGACCATTATTTTTAGAATGATATAGTGCCTTATCTGCATTTTCAACAAGGGTCTCTAGTTGTTTTCCATCTAATGGATATGTAGAAGCTCCTATACTTATGGTAAGCGCCCTATCATCACCTAGCAACTTAGTGTCTTCCACAGAAATTCTTATTTTTTCACCAATAGTGTAGGCAGCTTGCTTAGAAGCGTTTAAAAGTATTACTATGAATTCTTCACCACCATACCTACCTACTATATCTGTCTTTCTCACAGATTTTTTCAATATTTTACCAAATGACGCCAAGATTTCATCACCACGTCTATGACCGTAGTTGTCATTAACCCCCTTAAAATGGTCTATGTCAATCATCAAAACAGAAAATGACCACTTCATAGACTCATGTTTTTCGAACAACTTTGCAACCTTTTCCTGGACGTAGGTTCTGATATAGGTCCCTGTAAGACTGTCAATAGTAGCACTTTTTGTCATATTATAATCGCTTATTATAAGAGAGGTAAGACCCTCGTAATTGACTATATTTTTATACCTATTTATAGTTAAGTTGTTTATTACCTTCTTAGACTCCAAATATACATAAGCCAAGATATTTTTATTGCTCTTCTTTCTATCTGCTAAACGCCTATAATATAGATTAGATTCCTCTTCTTTTAAATATATCGTGAAAACCAGTATTGACTTGTTGCTATGCCAACCAGCTCTAGTAATTTCTGTATTAGTCTTTTCAATATAATCATAGGACAAACCTTTGGTTTTAAGCTTGGATATATAATCTAAAATGCGAGCATCTTTGTAATACTTATCAGTAGTAAATTCTTCTCCAATTTCTTCGTTTTCATCTACTAGCAAGATTGCTCCATACTCTGACAAGGTATACTCTGTCAAAAACATCAATAGTTTCTCGACATTCATTCTGGAATCATCATCTAGCCTGGAAATCAGATTCTGCCAAGTAGATATCGAAATAGAATGATGCCTTTTGTAAAGTTCTTTTACTATCTTTGAAAATACCTTGTCCTTAACTATTGTATGCTTTAACTTTTGTGAAAACATATTGCTTTCTTCATCAAATTGACCTAAATCATACAATTCTTCCTTCAAGATATTTACACGCGACTCAATCTTCTTGATAGCAAATGAAACTTCCTTACGCTTTTCCCTGTAGGCTGCGGGAATCTTTGTAAGCCTGTGATAAAATTGACCTGAAGCTTCAATGTAGTTTGCCAAAGCTTCTACCTTCATCCCATTTTTAAACTGTAGGTCTGCTAATATGCAATAAACTCGCCAACTATATGGCAATAAATCTTGAGCTATGTGTTCTGCATAGGGCTTTACCATATCTACATCTGCAAAGTTAAGCGAATTTACAAATTCGTACTTAACGGCTGTATTCATTTTTTCCAAACCAGTTCTGAATTCCAAAGCCAAGGTTTGAGCTTCAGAAAATATTTCAAACCTTTCATCAGAATATGCTTCAATTGCAAGGTCTAATAAAAATTCTTTAAAAATGTTTTTCTCTTCTTCTGTAAATGTAATAAGAGCTACATCCTTAAGCCTATTTATTTCAAAGTCATCCCCAAATACCACATGAGATATATACGAATATTTTACACGTAAAAGGTTGAACTTATAGTTCATAAACATATTGATGTGATCTACCCCGTCATTTTTAACCTTTTCTATCATGCTAAACACAAATGGCATTACCCTAAATTTCAAGTATACCTCTGCTCTTATTATTAAAAAGTTATAGTAGTACTTTTTATTTCTATTAAACTTAGATTTTTCAAAGAGATCCTCATACTTATTGAGTTGCAATTCACTGTTTTCATAGTCCTCAAGCACAAAAGATAGCTCAGCTATCCTGATTGCTGTAAGCATTAAAGCCTCATTATGCTGTCCCTTGGCTGCTAGGTTTTCCGCTTTTAGATAGAGCTCTCTAGCACCTTCGTAATCATCTTCAACAAATTTCAGGTATCCCATGTCTACAATAAGTTTGGAATATTCCCATACCCTTTTGCTATTTATAGCAATTTCATATGCAGGAACTAAGTACTCCTTAGCCTGTGCGGGATTAGAAAGAAACATTAGATATATGCGGCCTATTAGCCTCATAACCTCTATTTTATAATGTTCTTCCCCTTCATTTTCGAGCAATTCAAAGGCCTGGGTCAAAGTATCTACGGCAGGCTTTATTTCAAAATTCTTCAAATAAACCTTCCCCAAAAGAAATAGGCTCAAACCCAAGTAAAGATTATCTGAGTTTTCAGTAGCCAAGGTTTTTAATTTATTTACCAATACTGGAATATTTTTGAACTCTTGATTAGCTTCATGTAAAGTTATCTCAAGAAATAAAAACTCTAAAAATAAGCGATTATTATTTTTATAATCTATATTTTCGCTAAGGGAATTATACCTATCTGTCGCCTCTTGTATTCGATTTTGCATAATATACAGTTTTATCAAGGTAAACAGAGTTGATATTTTTAAATCAATGTATCTTCCCTTATTTGCCAAATCAAAGAGTTTTTGGTAATACTTTTCTGCAGCTTCAACGTTCCCCATTGAGTACTCAGTTTCCGCAATCCTGTTTAAAAAGATTAAATACTTTTTACTCCCCTCATCCACATCCATTATAGATAAGGCATACTCGTAGTATTCAAGCGCCTGGGTCAACATACCCTTATCTCGATAGATTAAGGCCTCGGTTTCTAAAACGTCAATTGCCAAATCCTTTTGATTTGACTCTATCAAATGGTATACGTAGGAATCAAAACCAGCGTCATCTAGATAAGATTCGTCCCAATCATATGTTTCTGCAGCGGCTGCGTGGAGTTCCACCCTTTCTTCTCTGCTTGTACACTGATATATATAATTCATCAACCTATAATCAGAGAATTCATAGTAGTTTCCCCAATCTGAAGTAGTTTTGAATATAATTCCTGTGTCTAAAAGTTCAGACATAGAATCTAAGAATACCTTTCCGGGAATCATAGAGTACCTTATAGCAAAAAACACATCAACTCTTTGAGAATAAATAGCTAGACGTTTAAGAATTTTAACAGCATCTGGAGATAACTCTGACAATGTCTCTTCAATATTTTCATAACCAATTTCAGAGATTTCAGATTCAGTAATACTATACTTCAAATCTAAAATTTCCCACTCCCTATCTTCAGAAACTCTAATCCTTCCCATCCTATGAAGCCTTCTTACATTTTGTTCCATTATCCTTGGATTTCCATGGCAGATTCCTGTCATAGATCTCGCTATTAGCTTTGCAACATTACCTATGTTCAAAAGTCTCTTTACGTATTTAACGGTGTCGTGGTAATTAAATGATTCCAACTTCAAAAAACTATAGTCTTCAGCTATTCCCCAATCCTGGAATTCTTCAGGCATATCATTAATTGATAAAATCAGATACGGTCCCTTGTGAATTCCACTCTTTATAATAGCAAAGAGTAAATCTAATTCATTTCTATTTAGCTTGTCCACGTTGTCTATTATTATCACAAATTGGTTCCTAAGTGAAATATCGTCGATGAGTCCCAAATACCTAGTTACAATTCGATTATGCAAAACATCCTCATCATTGACCTCAGTCGGGTTAACACCCCATATATCTATATATTCAGGCACTAAATGAACCAGATCACCACCAAATCTTTCAATTACAGCTTGGCTTAAACTATACTTTTTTAACAAATTCCTTAATAGTTTGGTAAAAGAGGGATAGTCTGAATCCTCATATTCATCTTCAAACACCTCTAATAAGACTGGATTTAATCCGTTTATCCTAGTTCTATGATTTATTTCACCCAAAAACCTTGTTTTACCCATACCAAGCCTAGATCGAACAAAGGACACATTATCTTGAATATTTCCATCAAAATAGGAATATAGCTTATTTAATATCTCATCCCTCTTATCATAATGAGCTACAAAGGAACCAGAAAAGTCTATCCTTTCATAGGATTCCTTATCTGTAAACTCTATCCCAATTCCAAGTATTTCTGAGAGCCTACGCCAAAGCTTTAAAACCGAGTCTGGCCTTTTGTCCGGATCTATATGTGTTGAAACGGCAATTATATCAGCAAGTCGTTCGTCAAACTGTTGAAGAGTCGCAAAGCCCATATTATTGACCATATAATCATTACCAGTTACAAGATAATATATAATCATACCTATGCTGTATACATCTGCCTTAGGTGTTAGATTATCCGCTTCTCTCCTAGACACCAAAAAATTAGCATCTGAAAAAGTATTTAACTCTGTAGGGCTAGAAGACACTACGCTTGCTAAATCGTTTAACTTTACCCTAAGATTCTTGTCTTCATCACGATAAATAAAGATATTTGAAAATGATAATTTGCCATAGACAATACCCAAAAAATGGAGGTATGTTATAGCTCTTAACACGCATTCTAAGACATACATTCTCTCTTCATATTCTAAGGTCGTGTAGTCAAGTCTCTTTCGCTCATCTAAATATTCAGCAGTAAAGAAGTATTCCTGAGCTTTGTTATTTTTTGAATCTACAATATCAAACCTATAATTACGAATCAAATTTGGATGCAAAGCCCTACTATATCTAATAAAATTGTCCACAAATGTCGTTGCCGGATTAAACTTGGACTGCTTATTAAACAGTTTTAACTTCCTTTTATCTGCACTTACCTCATCATATACCTCTAGGGTCTTTCCATACGGGTCAGAAGAGATAACTCTATTTACAACATAACGGTTATTGTAGATTTCCATACTTGAACGAGCCTCCCGTTAAAAATAAAAAAACAAACTATTCATTTTTATCAAATTTTAAATTTGAAAACAATTCTTTATCAGACTTAAACGCAATGTCCAATCTCTCAGCTATACTTCTTATTTCATCCTGAGAGTGTGGCTCCTTTCTAAGTGTTACAAAGTGACTGAGCGCATAAAAGTTAGCAAAAAATTCGGTTCTCCTGATGTTACAGTTCAAAACAACATAAGGGGACAGGTATTTATACCCTTTATTTTTAAACAAATCAAATATTTCACAGCTTCTAGAATATATATCGGCAATTTTGCGAATAATAACATCCTGTATCTCTACATTATCGTCTTTCTTTAACTCCTCAGGAGTTATATATCCGTAATCAACGCTAGGGGCTAAAGGCCTATAATCAAATGCCCTGTGCCTCAAAAATTGATGGTGAGCAGCCTCAGTTAAATCCACTTCCACCCAACGGCCTATTGTTTTAAATACATTAGGGAGTTCATCAAACCTACTCATAGAACTTAGATCGCCTATTCCAGAAACCTTTGAAACATCACCTATTAGCTGATCTGAAACCTTTACTTTTATAGTTTTGTGTTCATATCTTTCAGGACCATTAGGCAAAAACCTATGATAACGCTCGTCATCATAGAAGGATCTTACGAAGGATTCACCATACTTTGTCTTTTCTACATGCCTAACCATTCCAACAGATACCTTTTCAGCTTCTTCTTTCATTATGGTCGCAGTTTCTAGTATCTCTGAATTTATTCCCTCATATGCCATAAGTTCAGATAGACCATCGCAAAACGCCCTAAGATTGGACTGCATTCCCATATTGGCGTGGGTTGATAGGGGAAGTACATTCCTAGCGTTTTCAAATGCCTTTATCTTAACATCTTTATCGCTCATTTCGGGGTACCTAGCCTTAAAAAGATTGACAAAGTCTTCGTTAATTTCCCTGTACACATCAAAACAAGCATCGCAAAAGTCTACGTATTTTTCCCTTATGGCTGGGTCAGCATCAAACTCTTTTGGAATGTAATAAGACTTAGGTGGATTGTAACGCAAACTATACTCTATATAACTCATAAACTTGGAAGCTTGCAGAGTTTCAAGGATTTCAGTGAACCACCTAGACCTATTTTCTAAACACATCTGTAAAGTGTCTAGTTCTTTAATAGAACTATGACCATAGTTAACTCCCCACTTTTCCATAAAACCATTTGCAACTACATATGACTTTTTAAACATTTCAATACTAGGTTGTTCGGGCAAGTTGACCATATCCTCTTCAACGAGCTTTAATAGATCAGACCTAAATCCTTCCTTTTGCCTTGAAACCTTGCTCATCAACATAGCACCTAAAACACTGGGAACTAGAGGTATAAATACATCCTTTTCCTCATTACTCATAAGATGGTTAATTTTCCCCACAACAAAACCTCCAAAAATATATTAGATTTAAAAACACCAAAATTAATATAAGAATATAATACACCAAATTCAAGATATGTTAAAGAATATGTTGGTATTGAGATAATTATGATATATATTGGAAAATTAATTTTATGATGTTTACGAAACCATATATATTTATGTTATAATTATTTTAATTAAAACCTACGAGAAATTGGAGGTGCCATATGAAGAAAAATTATAGAAACATTTTCTTAGCCATAGGTACGATAATTCTCTTTGTAACACCATTTATATTTACTGAACTCTATATTTTATCCCAAAGAGATTTTACCAGTAATATGCCCGTTCTGTATTTTGTACTGTTTTTTGTAACTTTTTTACCCGCCTATTCTTTACTCTTAATTTCTTTTAAAAATATCTTGACCTTAGTGGGTGGAATTGTCTTTGTCTTATTATCTGTACTAAGTATGTACCGTATACTCCTTTATCCAAGTACAGCTACATTATTTTCTATGGGTATATTTTTGATAATGTATTATTTTTTGAATAAGAGATTCCAATAATAAAATTAAAATCAAAAAATCCAAAACACAAAAAAGTTACTAATGGGCAAATCCCCGTTTGTGTATCCCTTTTTACCTACAACTCACATAAGAATCACTTTTCACTTGCCGACGTAGGAGGCAAATTTCATTATAAAAGCCCGAACAAAGTTCGGGCTTTTATATGGTGCCCAGAGGCGGAATCGAACCACCGACACGAGGATTTTCAGTCCTCTGCTCTACCGACTGAGCTATCTGGGCATATAGGGGGAAAATGGTGGGCCATCAGGGACTCGAACCCCGGACCTGCCGGTTATGAGCCGGACGCTCTGACCAACTGAGCTAATGGCCCCCGTTTATATAAAAAAGTACAGCATCCCCCAAATGGCAGGGGTGAAAGGACTCGAACCCTCGGCACGCGGTTTTGGAGACCGCTGCTCTACCAACTGAGCTACACCCCTATACAAATTAAATGGCGGAGAAGGAGGGATTTGAACCCTCGCACCCCTTTCGAGGTCTACTCCCTTAGCAGGGGAGCCTCTTCAGCCACTTGAGTACTTCTCCTTTTAATGGCGGAGAGGGTGGGATTCGAACCCACGTGGGCTTGCACCCTAACGGTTTTCAAGACCGCCCCGTTATGACCACTTCGGTACCTCTCCAAAATGGCTGGGGATACAGGACTCGAACCTGTGATGACGGAGTCAAAGTCCGTTGCCTTAACCACTTGGCCAATCCCCAGTGTATAAAACAAACAATTTGTGTCTTTCTAAAAAAAAATGGTAGCGGCGAGTGGGATCGAACCACCGACCTCCCGGGTATGAACCGGACGCTCTAGCCAGCTGAGCTACACCGCCATGTAATGGTGGAGGAGGCTGGATTCGAACCAGCGAAAGCGCAGCTAACGGATTTACAGTCCGTCCCCTTTGGCCACTCGGGAACTCCTCCAAAATGGAGCCGGCGATGGGACTCGAACCCGCAACCTACTGATTACAAGTCAGTTGCTCTACCAATTGAGCTACGCCGGCACAATGTGAACCTCGAAAGGCTACAAAACAAATATTTTTTGTTCAAGGTGCTTCCCAAATAGAAGCACCTTAAACGCTTGGCGATCCGGAAGGGACTCGAACCCTCGACCTCTAGCGTGACAGGCTAGCGTTCTAACCAACTGAACTACCGGACCATATTTTTGGTGACCCCACCGGGACTCGAACCCGGGTTACCGCCGTGAAAGGGCGGTGTCTTAACCGCTTGACCATGGGGCCGTACTGGTTGCGGGGGAAGGATTCGAACCAACGACCTTCGGGTTATGAGCCCGATGAGCTACCAACTGCTCCACCCCGCGTTATAGTATAAATGGTGCCGAGAACCGGAATCGAACCGGTATGGAGTTTAACCTCAGCCTATCGGTTAACAGCCGAGTGCTCCACCATTGAGCTACCTTGGAATACCAAACACGCTAATTCTTTTCTTAACGACAAGGCATATGTTACCACATCAAGATTATGGTGTCAAGGAATTTTCTTTCTTTTTTTTTTATTCCTTTTAAATTGTTATTTTTTTAGTTCTACCGCAATCCTAGCTGCAACTCTACAGTTGTTCCATACGAGTTCCATGTTTGATTCTAAACTTTCTCCTCCAGTAGCTTTTACAATATAGTCTAACAAAAACGGAGTTATTTCCTTACCCTTAACCCCTTCAGAATCAGCCTTAACCAAAGCTTCATCAATTGCAGCAGATATCTTATCTTCATCCATAGAAAACTCCTCTGGTATTGGATTTCCAATTAGAATACCACCTCTAAGGTCTAGATCCTCTTTTATCCTCATTATCTTGGCAATCTCCGCCTCTGATTTTATACCTCTATCAGATTTAAACCCGCTACGCCTGGTGAAAAAAGCAGGAAACTCATCACTCTCCATAGAAAATACTGGAACCCCCATAGTTTCTAAATATTCCAAAGTCTTACCTATGTCTAAGATACTCTTTACACCCGAGCAAACAACGCATACATTTGTGTTTGCAAGTTCAGTTAAATCTGCTGAAATATCCCAGCTATCACTAACTCCTCTATGAACTCCACCTATCCCCCCTGTAGCAAATACAGAAATACCCGCCATATTCGCAATCATCATTGTCGTTGCTACTGTTGTAGCCCCGTTAGCACCATCTGATATGCAGGTAGCGAAGTCCCTACGACTCACCTTTCTTATATTATTTTCAGTTGCTAACAGGTTTAAGTCTTCATCACTTAAACCCACCTTTATCCTACCACCTATAATTGCTACAGTAGCAGGAACAGCACCTTCTGACCTTATTATTTCCTCACATTTTTTAGAACTCTCTATATTCTTCGGGTATGGCATCCCATGAGATATAATAGTAGATTCAAGCGCCACAACTGGCTTTCCATTTTTTAAAGCCTCTTCTACCACGGGGCTAATATCGATATATTGTTTTGCATTCATATTCTTCTTCCTATCTTTTAAATTCCTTAATTTTTGCTATTTTAGATATTTTATTATACCTTTCCATCAAGAAGTCAAAGTTAATCCCTCTGAAAACAGAGCTAGGATCTTCTAAGGTTATCTGAGCTGCTGCTGTAGCTACTAAAAGAATGTCCTTGTCCGACATTTTGCAAATAGACCCTAGGGCAATAGCTGAACTAAATGAATCTCCAGCACCAGTTGCATTTCTAACGGCAGTTTCTATTCCATCCACAAATACAACCCCTTCTTCGTTGCCCACGCATGCTCCTCTTTCTCCCAAAGTCACAAATACCCTTTTTACCCCTTTTTCAAAAAGGTAATTAATACCTTCTACTATTTCCTCTTCTGTATCTACCTTTCTGCCAATCAAGGTTTCAAATTCCAACTTATTTGCCTTAAGGGTATGAATATAAGAAAACAAGTCCTTAAACCTATTCGCCTTGGCAACAGAAACTGTATCCGCAAATATCTTTGCATCTACATTTTGCGCAATTTTAAGAAGAGTAGAGGCACAGGCGTTGCTATCTATAAAGACAATCTGAAATTGCTTAAGGTAAGTTATAATTTCATCTAATTTTTCTTCAGGTATTTTTTCCATAAGCTCAAAATCAGAAGCTGCAATAGCTAGTTCCCCATCTTTATCTAGGAAGGATATATAGACATTTGCCCTGCCTTCATCCCTAAAGTATATAGCATCCCTTTCAACACCGCAAAGATCTAAGGACTCAGTCAAAAGCTTGGAGTATCCATCTGTACCTAAAACGGTAACAATAGCAGTTGGAACCCCCATACGAGCTAAATTTTCAGCGATATTTCGACCAGCACCACCACAACCGCCATATATATTAGCCGGGTTTGAATCCTTCTCGACTATATCCTCCTTAAAGGTTGCCGTTATGTCATATGATGACGCTCCAAACACAGCAACTCTAGTTTTTCCTAATTTACTTACCATATAGCATCACCTTTCAAATTAACCTATATATCAAGTTAAAATTAATCGAAAAAAAATTCTGAGTGTGAATTTTAACATAGTTGTAATTAAAAAGTCAACCAGATGTGAACATAAAGCCAAAAGATAGTACTATAATATTATTTTTTAAGTATCAAGCCACCAACGTAAATTTATTTAAAATAAGTTTCAAATTAAAAAATTACAATTGATTTTTAAAAAAAATAAAAATATAATTAAGCAAATCACAGAGCATTTTTTATAAACACGTAAAAAAATTACTCATATGATGTTACCTTTGTATCGACAATTACGCCTGAAATTTTTTAGTTATTTTCAAAATAACCGCATATAAATTTTGAGAGCATAGAAAGGATCAAACCCTTGCTAAAATCACTGATACCCCTAATACTTTTCTTAGCATTAACAGCTAATGGAGAACCTATCGCCGAACTTAATTTCTTGAGTTTTGATAAAGGTTTGAACGCAGAGGTAACGGAACTTATTGAACTGATAGAAGAAACTAGCCTTTACGAAATAGAAAAAGAAAAATTAAGAGAGGAAATAATAGGGGGGATAGTTAAATCGATTGACGACAATTATTCAGGCGTAGAAACAAAAAACTCTTCAGTTGTAGACTATGTAAATGGTAATTACGGGGGGTTTGGTTTCGATATAGACCTAGATAAAGAAGGGAACTTTGTAGTATCAAACATACTATCTGGGGGAAATGCAAAGAAGCAGGGACTTATGGTAGGAGATAGGATAATTTCTATAAACGAAATTCCTCTTATGGGAAATAATAAATTATATGAGGCTGCAACAGATCTAATAGAGGACGGAAAAGAACACAACTTCGAAATCATTAGAAACGATGAAAAAATCAATATAAATATAAAAAGAGAACCTTATAGGGAACCCTCTATAGAGAGCAAAACCATAGATGGAGATATTTACTACATAGATATAAACAATTTCTCAGTAGATGTATTTGATGAGTTTGCACGGGAGATTGAAGAAATAGAAGAGTTCAAATTCGAAAAGGTTCTAATTGACCTAAGACACAATCCGGGCGGTTCTATACAAGCCGCAGTAGATTGTGCATCCTTAATTTGCAACAATAGCCCTTTAGGATATACAAAGAGAAAGGATGGAATAATAAAACTAGAACCTTCGAAAAACTTAAAGAAAATAAGAGACCTAAACCTATCCATAGTGATTCTAGTTTCAAAAGATACGGCAAGTGCAGCAGAACTCTTCGCCGACATTCTAAGAGAAGACTTAGGCGCCATAATAATAGGAGAAAAGACTTACGGAAAATGGCTTTCTCAAGAGGTTTTCAATGTTGGAGATTTAGAAGTAAGGTTTACAACAGGTGTTTTTTCTGCAAGAAAAGATTTTGACCTTAAGAAAGAGGGATTAGAACCCGATTATATAGTAGAGGAAAAGTATCCAGTACCATATAGAGATACTATACTAAAAAAAGCGCTGGTTCTTTTAAAGTAAAATAGTCATTACTCGCTATGACTAGGAGGATTATTATGACAAACAAAGTTATGGGTGTAGGTGCCTATCAAAAAACCAAGGACATTAAAACCGCCGTGGATTCTGATAAAAAAGGCATAACTGCGCCAAAAGAAAAAGAGGGAGTACAAGAATCTATACATGTTTCAGCGAATAAGTTCGATGAAGCAAATGTTGTATATGAAAAATCAGGGGAATTTGATGGTTTAACAACTTACAACAAAAGAGGAAAGGCGCTTAGCCCCAAGACAATTGAAGAGATGAAATCTGAAGCTGAAATGCGTTACGCTAGGATGATTGAAACAATAAAGCATATGATTGCAAAGCAGTCTGAAAATAACGGCGGAATACCGAAGGAATTAGAAGCCTTGAGAAAACTGCCAACAGACCTAAGCGAAAACACAATAAAGGGTTTAGATTCAGGAACGGAGGCACTAGATGGGTACTGGTCAGCTGAAGCTACAGCTGAGAGGATAGTAGACTTCGCCAAAAAGATTTCAGGCGGAGACACTTCTAAATACGAACTCTTAAAGAATGCCATTCAAAAGGGATTCGACCAAGCATCCTCTTACTTTGAAAAAATGCCTGACATAACTGGAAAGACGCATAAATTAGTGATGGAAAAGCTAGACAAATGGGCTGGAAAAGAGGAAAGCGAGTAGTGAAAGAAAATCATTTTCTCTAAAGGAGCGTTGATGAGGTAACTCAACGCTCTATCTTTTTGTAATCTACCATAGAGATGACAGAATTATAGAGTTCATCCTTCGACAGAAGGACCTTAGAACCTACTAAAATGAGTTTTTTCTTTGCCCTACTCAAGGAGACATTGAGTCTCCTCCCGTCCTTCAAAAATCCCAGGGCGTCTATATCATTAGACCTTACAAAGCTTATAATTACAAGGTCATTTTCCCTCCCTTGAAATGCGTCCACGGTATCTACTTCAACCTCAGGAATCATGGCACGTAAATCTTCAACCTGAGCCCTATATGGACTTATTACAGATATCTGTTCAGGGGTTAATCCAGCTTCAATATAGCTATTTATGATATCCCTACAAACTTCTGCCTCTCTCCTGTTGAAATAAGACTTTGTATCTGCCCTCCTACCCTCTCTTCCATCTACGTCTATAAACTCAATGGGTTTTGTACTATAAGCTCTAGGAAGTTTTAACCTCCTGTTTGTAACAGTGCTATGAGGTTTTAATTTTGAAGAATAGAATAACCCACTAACCAAGTCATTTATTTCCCTATTCATCCTGTACTGAACCTCTAGCATGGTCATCTGGTACGGATATAGCCCAGCCATATAGTCCATAAGAGACCTAGACAAACCAAGCCTTACAGCTTCACGACTTATTACCACCGGCGGAAGCTGAAAATGATCCCCTATAAGAACAAACCTATCCGCCCTTTGAATGGGAATTAAACTAGAGGGTATAGACGCCTGAGACGCTTCATCTATTATGTTAAAATCAAACCTGTAGTTGTCAAAAAGCTCGCTTCCACAGGTAGAATTGGTTGCGGCAACCAACTTTGCCTCGCTCATAAGCTTATCGGTGATTTCTTGTTTTAACTCCTTTATTTTATCGTAAAAACCCTGTATCTTTAACTGGGTCTTTACATAGGGCTTCATAGACCTAAGGGTCCTCTTAGATATACCCCTACCACTCTGGTTTCTCTTTATCATGTTCATAACTTCTTCATAAGAATACCCTCGTAGGTCTTTTTGTTTTGGTTTATCGAGTTCCCTTAACCTGTCTTTATATTTCTCTATTTCAGCCTCTATATCCTGAATTTCAAGTGAAAGAGCGTGCCCAACCACTCTATAATCCAAGGTGTATTTTTTTAGATCAGAATTAACCCTTATAGGGTGTCCTACCCTCAAAGGTTCTATTCCTAAGTCCAGACACTTTTTTATAAGGTTGTCAACAGCAGCGTTTGAATCTGCAGATATCAAAACCCTTTTCCCAGAATCTATAAGTTCCCTTACTAAGTGGGCTCCCATATAGGTCTTACCCGTACCTGGGGGACCTTGAATAACGTAAAAACCATTACAGGAAAGCGCATAATCTACGCCCTGTGTTTGTTTTTCATTTAAAGAAGGCATTTTACTAAAAGAAGACTTGGTATTGGCAGAGTAAGCACCGGATAAAATGGTCTGTATCAAGGTAGATCCAGGTGATTTTGCAAGGTTTATCGCAGTCTGCATACGTTGATACGTGAGGTCGTTTACAAAGAGATCCAGCCTATACGGACGACCTCCCCCACCTGTCAGATTTGAGGAAGTTTGAACAACTATGTAGTTTTTCCCAATTTCATACACGACCCCACTGGGGTTTAGGGCATCTAATGGATCATACTGGCTTATTATAACCTGGTCTCCTGTTGAAAATTCAAAGTCTGGAAAATCAGACCTATCCCGCTTCCTAAACCTATATAGATAATCGCCAGTAATGGTCATAGTGGGTTTTTGTTTTTTCAAGCCAACCAAAGCCCTTCCCTTTTTCTCTCGTTCTATAGGGCTGAGCCTCTTTATCTCGTTTATATGAAAGTTCCGCTCTTCTTCGCGCTCCGCTTCAATAGCCATAAGAAGAGAGTTTAAAAGGTCTTTTACTTTATTATCCAAGTTCACCTCATAAAAAAATATAAAAGTGGCGTGTCTAGTTAGACAATCTTTGCATATCCCCATTCTCAAGTCAAAAAATTCTTGCGTAGGCAATTCTTACGGTAACAATTCTTGCGGTAACAATTCTTGCGGCGAGAAATTGATTAATTAGGGACATTTGTTAGAACTTCGACCTGAGCAAGCGTAGTAAAACCTACGTGGCGAAGGCGAATGTGCGTGCAAATGTTTCTAATTAAGTGATTTCGCCCGCAAGAAAATTAGATGGATACCTCAAGATTTAGTAGCTCCGAAGCTGACGCAGTTTAGTTAAACCTAAATGAGGAAGCTGAGCGAGCGTATAAATTGGGTTAGGCGCTAATTTAACCCGCAGGAATGTCGAGGTCGAATCCCTCTCCCAACACCTCATGCGTATAATTCATAGTTATAAACGCCCTTGGGTCTACATCCCTTACAAAATACCTGAGCTTTATATATTCTTTTTTACTTAGGACTACACTTATCATATTCCTATCTTCCATAGAATAGCACCCTATAGATTTTATATAGGTACAACCACGCCCAAGTTTTTCATGTATATATTTTACTATCACTTCAGGATTTTTTGATATAATCATGGTGTGAACCTTGGTTTCAAAGCCCGCTATTATCCAATCGATTACAAATCCATTTATCAGTATTCCCAAAAATGCATACATTCCTAGCCTAGGTTCAAATGCTACTCCGGCTGCAACGGTGATAAGAGAATCTGATAAGAAGAGGGATTTCCCTATTTCTATATGTGTATACTTGTTGAGTATTTTTGCAACTATGTCAGTGCCTCCAGTAGAGGCATTCTGATAGAAGACAAACGCCATCCCTATACCCTGAATTATTATCCCTATTATGAGGGTTACCATTAGATCTTCTGGAAATAGTTCTCCAAAATCAAATATCCTGGTAAAACCACTTATCATAAAGGATAGGGCAAAGGAACAATAAACGGTATAACCACCAAAGGATTTGCCTATTAGGAAGAAGGCTACAATGAAAAGTATCACGTTGAATATAAGCATCAACATCCCAAGATCTATCCAAGGAAGGTATACTTTTATAACCATTGCAAGACCCATAACCCCACCGACAGCTAGATTAGCTGGTTCTAAAAATAAAACTAGGCCTAGGGCTATTATTACAAGACCAATGTTTATCATTATAAAGCGCTTTAGCTCTTTAAGTCTCTTTTTCAAAAACCTTCCTCCTTCCCGCTTACAAAAAACTAGGTTTAAAAACCTACAAAAACAATATCTACAAAAGCCCTACTATTTCGCTGATCCTTCTAGCAACTGGAATCCCACAGGCCTCTAGGGTCTTTATCTTGGCTTCCGCAGTAGCCCCCTTTCCAGAAACTATCGCACCAGCGTGCCCCATCCTCTTGCCCTTAGGCGCTGTTTGTCCAGCTATAAAAGCAACTAGGGGTTTCTTGAAGTTTTCCTTTGCCCACTCTGCAGCTTCTTGCTCTGCACTTCCACCAATTTCTCCAATCATTATAACTGCGTCGGTATCTGGATCTTCATTAAAAGCTTCTAAAGCATCTATAAAGCTAGTTCCATTTACAGGGTCTCCCCCGATACCTACAGCTGTTGACTGCCCTCTTCCAGACTTGCTTACAGCATCCACAGCTTCATAGGTCAATGTTCCGGAGCGTGAAACTATACCAACCCTACCAGGTCTATGTATTGAGGCAGGCATTATTCCAAGCTTTGTTCCATCTGTGCTAGTTATCCCAGGGCAATTCGGACCTATAAGTCTGGCTCCCCTTTCAGCTACAAAACGCTTAGTCCTTATCATATCTACAAATGGTATGTGTTCTGTTATACAAACAATTAGTTTTATCCCCGCATCTGCAGCCTCACATATAGCATCTGCTGCAAATGGAGCCGGAACAAAGACTACAGAAGCGTCACAGCCTGTCTCCTTAACAGCCTGTTTAGCTGTGTCAAAGACCTTTACACCTAGGTGCTCCATCCCTCCCTTACCAGGGCTAACTCCCGCAACTACATTTGTTCCGTACTTAATCATCCTCTCGGTATGGTAGGTAGCAGCCTTTCCAGTTATACCTTGAACGAGGACCCTTGAAGCCTTATTAACCCAAATACTCATCTTTAGACCCCCTCTTTAGTCAATTTAACTATCATATCAGAACCGTCATCCATACTATCAGTTAGGTATATAGGATGCCCAGATTCCTCGATTATCCTCTTGCCTTCTTCAAAATTCATCCCTTGAAGCCTTACAACTATTGGAAGCTTCTTCTCCAACCTATCCATAGCCATAACAACTCCTCTAGCTATGGTGTCACAGTGGTTTATTCCTCCAAATATGTTTACCAAAACACCTTCTACTTTTTCGTCAGAAAAGACCATTCCAAGGGCGTGTGCTATTACCTCATCAGAGGCTCCACCACCAATATCTAAGAAGTTAGCTGGGTCTCCTCCAGAAAATTTAATCGCATCCATCGTTGCCATGGCAAGCCCTGCGCCATTTACAAGGCAACCTATGTTTCCACTTAAGGCAACATAGGAAAGCCCATATTTCTCTGCCTCGGCTTCTGCCTCGTTCTTAGAAGAATCATCCCTGAGCTCCTCTATGTCAGGGTGTCTGAATAGGGCATTGTCGTCAAAGGACATCTTGGCATCTAGCGCTATAAGTGAACCAGATTTATCTAATACCAATGGATTTATCTCTATCATCGTTGCGTCTTTTTCCATGTACATCTTATAAAGAGAATTTATTAAAGCTCCCAGTTCCTTCTGCTGAGCCCTATCCTTTAAACCCAATGTAGATGCAAGCTGTCTTATTATGTAACCAGATACTCCAAGAACCGGATCTACATTTACCGTAACTACCTTCTCTGGGGTCTCTGCAGCAACCTTTTCTATATCCATTCCACCTTCAGCAGAGGCA
>PDWI01001379.1_pt1 | contig 38710 bp, 47 predicted proteins | sample 1430891 | NCBI WGS metagenome assembly PDWI01 (sample SAMN01162508, study PRJNA174530) | Oral metagenome, whole genome shotgun sequencing project. | biome: Marine environment; feature: Marine mammal; material: Swab sample of the gingival sulcus; isolation source: swab sample of gingival sulcus... | reverse complement strand
CCTGGTCATGGCGTCCTCCTTTTGAGGGGTGAATGTTGTTGAAATCAATCACTATGCCATGACCTTAATCTTTTTGCTGAAAATTCTGCACATAACCGCGATAGCGGCACATCTACTGCGGCTTGGCTTTCCCGCGCTTCTTGGCCGATCAAACGCGTGAACAATCGTTTGCTTTGGCAACCGCGCCACACGCGCTCTCATGGCTAAAAGGACGCTTCAACCGGATGAGCCCCCAAAAAAAGGCAATCTCCCCAGGCTGGCGAGAAGTCGTCAGTTGCAAGGCGTGAAGGAAAACGCAGCAGATCACAACAATTTTCCCAGGCTGGCGAGAAGTCGTCAGCTGCAAGGCGCGAGGAAAGATCAGGACCGTAGCGTATTTAACATACGTAAGGGTCTGATCTTTCCGAAGCAACGCAGCAGATGACGGCTTATCGCCAGCCTGGGGGTTAGCGGGTATTCTTGTCTTCCTGGTTTATTCTTTCTTCTATCAATTTGGCTGCACGTTGGGCGAGGTGGGTGATTTCCGGCTTGGAAATCTGATCGTCGGCACCGACGGTTTCACCGCGATGTCGGAGTTTATCCGTGATGAGCGATGAAAAGAGAATGACCGGCAAATCGCGAAGGATGGGGTCTTCTTTGATGCGTTTGGTCAGGTGATGACCATCCATTCTTGGCATTTCAATATCGGAGACAATGACCTGAACATAGTCTGTGATGGGGCAATTCTCACGCGCGGCTATGGCCTTTATTTCCTGTAGTCGCTCCCAGCATTCCGCGCCGTTGTTGGTTTTTTCCACTCTGAATCCGGCTTGTCCGAGCAAGTCGTGTATCATCTCACGAATCAACGGGGAATCGTCAGCTATCAGTGCTTTGTACCCTGTGCTGGCTTCAAAGGTGTCATCAAGTTTGAGACGCATTTCCGGGTTGAGTTCGGAAACGATTCGTTCAAGGTCGAGTATGAACACGATACGGTTGTCGAATTTGACCACGCCAGTGATGGAATCACTCGACAGAGCGGATACGTATTTATTGGGGGCTTCCACATCTTCCCAACTGATGCGATGGATGCGGGTAACGCCGGAAACCATGAACGCTGATGTTACTTGATTAAATTCCGTAACAATGACTTTGGGCGGTTCGTTCTCAATGCGCTTTTTCTTTAGCCAAACAGAGAGATCTAACAAGGGGATGATGCGGGAGCGAAGATTGAAAGCCCCAAGAACGGATTCGTGAGAAACTTCGGGCATTTCAGTTACTTCAGGCATGCGGATGATCTCCAGGACTTTGGCTACGTTGACGCCGTAGTATCCTTTTCGGCTTCTGCGTGGCTTTGGGGCGTCTGTGATATGCTCTTCCTGATTGACTTCAACATCGTCTTCGGCCTTGGGTTCTTCTTCAAGGTAGAATTCGACTATTTCCAGTTCATTGGTTCCCGCTTCAAGCAGGATATCAGTCGTTTCGGCGGACATGAATACTCCGTTTCCTTTCAGTGATACGACACTAGGTTGGGAAAAATACGTTATCTTATAACCGCTACTAGAGAACTTCGTCAATGAGAGTTTTTACGCGTCAGTCCGTCAGCCGGTTCCATGTCGGCGATGGCGGCGGCAACGTCTTCAAGCGTATTCCAGTCTTCGCATTGAAGAAGGGATGCACGCAATGAGCGTATCCCTTTAAGCCCCTTGGCATAACGGGGAATAATTGATCGAATTTTTCGGAAAGATCGTGCATCACCTTCATGGTGACGGGTAAGCCGGATGTGTTCCCGAACGATTTTGGCCAGAGCCTCGCCGTCCCGCACGGCAGGATTTTCTCCTCGTTTCATGGCGGTGTAGCGTGAAAAAATGGAGGGATCATACAATGCGCCGCGCGCAAACATAATGGCGTCAACGCCCGTTTCTTCAATGCAACGGATACCGTCTTCGGCAGTAAAAAGATCGCCTGAACCGATGACCGGAATCTCCAGGGATTCTTTGAGACGTTTGAGTTTGGACCAATTCGCACGGCCGTTGAACATCTGCTTGCCGTAGCGCGGATGGAGTGTGACCCAGTCGACACCGGCGTCTTGAAGACGTTTGGCTATGTCGCTATAGACATCTTCGCCGTTGTTGAATCCAAGGCGCAACTTGACCCCGACCCGCCCGCCCTGCGGATGTTCCGTTGCCTTCTTGACCATAATGCTTGCCAGCTGGATCAGCCGGTCGGGGGTTTCCAACAATTGGGCACCACTGCCGGATTTGATGACCTTGCGGACCGGACACCCTGAATTGAGGTCAAAATTGCGAAAACCCATGCTGATGAGCTTTTCCATGACCGGTTCATAATATTTCGGTTCGGAGCCAAAGAGTTGAATAACCATGGGCTCATCTTCCGGGCAGGTGGCAAGAAGTCGACGTGTGCCTGAATTTTTGAAAGCGATTCCCTTGACGCTGACCATCTCCGAGCAGCAAACGCCGCAACCGAATTTTTTGGACAGAAGCCGAAAAGGCAGATCGGAATATCCGGCCAAAGGTGCCAGCCAGGGAGAATCCGGGGTTATGGTGAATTTGTTCATGGTGAAAAGCACATATATAGTGGATATAAGAGAGTCAAAGGAAAAGACCGTTGCGGGAGAGAAAAGGGAGACACGGATTAACCGGGTATAACGAGGGAGGCGAGCAAAAACTCTCTACATATATGACGATCTGTCTCAAAGAAAGCGGGGAAAACATGGCAATATTTGTCAAAAAATCTATTGCGAATGGGTTGACAACAGTTTTGTTTCTAACATAAACACGACCGGCTTCAAGTAATAAGGAAATACAAAATCCGTCTGGTAGCGGGAAAGCGAAAAAAAGCCAAAAAACGCTTGCTTTTTGAAATATTGCTGGATAAGACATCGGACTCGCGGGCTGGCGTAGCTCAATTGGTAGAGCAGCTGATTTGTAATCAGCAGGTTGCGGGTTCAAGTCCCATCGCCAGCTCCATTAAGTGATACATGGTGGGGTTCCCGAGTGGCCAAAGGGAACAGACTGTAAATCTGTCGGCGTACGCCTTCGGAGGTTCAAATCCTCCCCCCACCACCATATTGTAGCCGCGCTGTAGGAGAGGGGTTCTCGGAAATCTCTTGCTGACTACGGAGAGTGAGCGGGAATAGCTCAATTGGTAGAGCATCAGCCTTCCAAGCTGAGGGTTGCGGGTTCGAGTCCCGTTTCCCGCTCCAGATCAATAGCTCCCTGTCACATATACTCCTCAAAATATATAACGGGCTCGACCCGTGCAGCAGGCAAGCTACATCTTGCTAAAGATGAGCGAAACCGGTACAAGCCCGGTCATGGATCAATATGGTTCATGACTTTGTTAATTTTAGAGAACAAAACTTATACAACTTTTACGTAGGGGGATCACAATGGGTAAAGCTAAATTTGAACGTAGCAAGCCTCACGTCAATGTTGGCACCATCGGTCACATCGACCATGGCAAGACCACTCTGACTGCCGCTATCACCAAACTGGCCCATTTGGCCGGTCACGGTGAGTATGTCGCTTTCGATGAAATCGACAAGGCTCCTGAAGAGAAAGAGCGCGGTATTACCATCGCCACCGCTCACGTTGAGTACGAGACCGCAAACCGCCACTATGCACATGTGGACTGCCCCGGTCACGCTGACTACATCAAGAACATGATCACCGGTGCTGCACAGATGGACGGTGCTATCCTCGTTTGCGCCGCAACCGATGGCCCCATGCCGCAGACTCGTGAGCATATCCTGCTCGCCCGCCAGGTCGGCGTTCCTGCAATGGTCGTCTTCCTGAACAAGTGCGACATGGTTGATGATGAGGAACTGCTTGAACTGGTCGAAATGGAAGTTCGTGAGCTTCTCGACAAGTACGAGTTCCCCGGTGACGACATTCCGGTCATTCAGGGGTCTGCCCTCAAGGCTCTTGAGTGCGAATCCGCTGACGATGAAGCTGCCAAGCCCATCCTTGAGCTCCTCGCTGCTTGCGATTCCTATATCCCCGAGCCGGAACGCGATGTTGATATGCCGTTCCTTATGCCTGTTGAGGATGTCTTCTCCATCTCCGGCCGTGGTACCGTTATCACTGGTCGTGTGGAGCGCGGTATCATCACCGTTGGTGACGAGATCGAAATCGTCGGTATCAAGGACACCATCAAGACCACCTGCACCGGTGTTGAAATGTTCCGTAAGTTGCTTGATCAGGGCCAGGCCGGTGACAATGTCGGCCTTCTGATTCGTGGTGTCAAGCGCGAAGAAGTGGAGCGCGGTCAGGTTGCCGCCAAGCCCGGTTCCATTACGCCGCACACCAAGTTCAAGGCAGAGGTGTATGTCCTCTCCAAGGACGAAGGTGGACGCCACACCCCGTTCTTCTCCGGCTACCGTCCGCAGTTCTACTTCCGCACAACGGACATCACTGGTGTCGTTACCTTGGAAGATGGTGTTGAAATGGTCATGCCCGGTGATAATGCCACCTTTAATGTTGAGCTCATCGCACCCATCGCCATGGAAGAAGGTCTCCGCTTTGCTATTCGCGAAGGTGGCCGTACCGTTGGTGCTGGTGTTGTGACCGCTATCGTGGAGTAATCATGCGTATCAACATTCAGCTGCAGTGCACCGAGTGCAAGCGTAAGAATTACGCTACGCAGAAGAATAAGAAGAACACTACCGGTCGTTTGGAAGTGAAGAAGTATTGTCCTTGGGACAAGAAACATACTGTCCACAGAGAGACCAAGTAGCTTCGATAGCGCAGGGGTATAGTTCCAACGGCTAGAACGCCGGTCTCCAAAACCGGATGTTGGGGGTTCGAATCCCTCTACCCCTGCCAGTTAAGTCTTTGAAGGCGGGTTATTATGGGGCTTTCTCCAGTCCGGGGGAGCCACAGCCCGTTCAATAATTTGGGAAAAGAAGTTATGGCCAAAAAGAAAGGCAAAAAAGCTGCGGAGAAGCAGGCCGCGCAGGCGCCTGCCGGTCTCCTTGGAAAGATCAAGGAACTGGTGCAGTTCTTTGAGGAGTCCAAGGTCGAGATCAAGAAGGTTGTCTGGCCGACGCGCAAGGAAACCATCACTACATGTGTTGCCGTGCTGGTTGTCAGCGTGGTTATCGCTATTTACCTCGGCATTGTTGACCTTGCGCTCTCCAAGGCTGTCGAGGCCATACTGTCCTAAGTCCCTTTTACGAGCAAAGGCTGGATCACAATATGGATGCCAACATGGAAAATGCTTCCTCTAAAGCGCGCTGGTATATCGTTCATACCTATTCCGGTTTTGAACAGCGTGTGGAATTGACCGTTCGTGAGATGATGCGGACAGGGCAGGACAAAGGCCTCATTGAGGAGGTTGTCATGCCCACCGAAAAAATCGTCGAGATGGTCAAGGGGGAACGCAAGACATCTACCCGGAAATTTTATCCGGGCTATATCATGATCAAAATGGTCCTGACCGATGACACCTGGCATCTGATTCAGTCCATCCCGCGAGTCACGGGGTTTGTCGGTGGAAAAAACCGTCCCACACCTATGCGTGACAGCGAGGCGGAAAACATCCTCAACATGATGGAAAGCCGCCAGGAAAAACCCCGTCCCAAGTTTAATTTTCAACGTGGTGATGCGGTTCGGGTCGTCGATGGTCCGTTTAGCGGCTTCAACGGTGTTGTGGAAGAAGTTAACTACGATAAAGGCAAGCTCAAGGTTTCCGTCTCTATCTTTGGACGCCAGACTCCGGTTGAGTTGGATTTTGTCCAAGTAGATAAAGGATAGCCCGTAATATATTCGCGAACAGCGAAATTTCTCATCGAGGAATACAATGGCCAAGAAAGAATTAGGAAAGATTAAACTGCAAATTCCTGCAGGTAGTGCCAACCCGTCACCGCCGGTCGGTCCGGCCTTGGGTCAGCATGGCGTCAATATTATGGAGTTCTGCAAGGCGTTCAACGCCAGGACTCAGGACCAGAAGGGACTTATTATCCCTGTCGTCATCACGGTTTATAAAGACCGTTCCTTTGATTTTATCACCAAGACGCCTCCGGCAGCTGTGTTGCTTAAAAGAGCAGCCAAGATCGAAAAGGGGTCCGGTGAACCGAATAAGGAGAAAGTCGGCAAGGTATCCAGAGCCCAGATTAAGGAGATCGCCGAGTTGAAGATGGTGGATTTGAACGCCAATGACATCGAAAATGCCATGTTGCAAATTGAGGGCACTGCCCGCAGCATGGGGCTCGAAGTCAAAGGGTAGTGAGGATATAGATAATGCCTAAGCATGGAAAAAAATATCGCAATGCCGTCGGTGATCGTGACGCTACTGCACGCGTTTCCGTTGAAGAGGGTGTAAAGACTGCCATTGATGGTGCTTATGCTAAATTTGACGAGACCGTTGATGTCGCTATCAACCTCGGTGTTAATCCCCAATACGCCGACCAGATGATTCGTGGAGCCGTTTCTCTGCCCAACGGTCTTGGCAAAGACGTCCGTGTGGTTGTCTTTTGCAAGCCTGAGAAGGAGGCGGAAGCCAGGGAAGCTGGTGCTGATTTCGCCGGTTCCGACGAATTGGTCGAGAAGATTCAGGGCGGATGGCTTGATTTTGACAAAGCTGTTGCCACCCCTGATATGATGGCTGTGGTTGGCAAGATCGGTCGAGTTCTCGGCCCACGAGGCCTTATGCCTAACGCCAAGACCGGTACTGTAACCATGGATGTTGCCACGGCTGTTTCCGAACTCAAGGCTGGAAAGGTCGAGTTCAAGGTAGACAAAGCCGGTATTTTGCACGCTCCCATTGGCAAGGTTTCCTTTGGTGCAGAAAAGCTCTGTGAGAATCTTCGGACACTTTTGTCCAAGGTTGTTGCACTCAAGCCTTCTTCAGCAAAGGGTACCTACATGAAAGCGGTGGCTGTTGCCACAACCATGGGGCCCGGCATCAAAATTGATCCCTTGACTGTCCGTAAATTTTTGGACGCTTAGGGAGAACTGTGGAATACCGGATGTCCTGATTCCGGGGCATCCTGTAGATAATCGCACGGGAAGTTGAGTCAGAGACAGCAGGTAGGGACTGTGGCCCGTAACATCCTGCTTAGACAAAGCTTTGACCTGCTTTCCGGGCCTAAGACGAGGAGTGGTAGATGAACAGGCAGCAAAAAGCCCAGATTATCGAGCAGCTGAACGAAAAAGCTGCGCGGGCCAACATTGCCGTCGTTACCGACTTTAAAGGGCTGACCGTTGAAGAGTTGACCAAACTCCGCGCAAAGTGCTTTGAGGCGGGTGTAGATTACCAAGTCGTCAAGAATACCCTGGCCCGGTTGGCTCTCAAGGACACCGAACACGGTGAACTGAGCGAACACTTTAACGAGAACTGCGCTATTGCTCTCGGATACGACGATCCTGTCGCTGTGGCAAAAGTGCTGGCCGATTTCGACAAGGAGAACAAGGTGTTCTCTATTCGCTTCGGCTCTCTTGAAGGGAAGTTTCTTGATAGCGACGGCGTGAAGGAACTCGCCAAGATGCCCAGCAAGCCTGAGCTTCTGAGTTCCGTACTCGGCACCATGCAAGCCGTACCGCGTAATTTCGTTTGCTTGTTCGCAAACATCGAACGCAAATTCCTCTATGCCTTGACTGCGATCAAGGATAAGAAGGAAGCCGCGTAAACAAGGTTCAAAGCGAATCAATTTTCAAGGAGAATGTATCATGGCAGATATCACTAAAGAACAGGTTGTCGAGTTCATCGGCAACATGACCGTCCTGGAACTTTCCGAATTCATTAAAGAGCTTGAAGACGTCTTCGGCGTTGAAGCGGCTGCTCCGGCTGCCGCTGTTGTGGCTGCCCCTGTTGCCGGTGGCGACGCTGACGCCGCTGACGAAAAGACGGAATTCGACGTCATTCTCACCGGTGCCGGTGGCAACAAGATTGCCGTCATCAAGGCTGTCCGGGCGATCACCGGTCTTGGCCTCAAAGAAGCCAAGGGTCTGGTTGACGAAGCTCCCAAGGCTCTTAAGGAAGGTGTTTCCAAGGAAGAAGCAGACGAAGTTGTCAAGCAGCTTGAGGAAGCCGGCGCTTCTGTTGAAGTTAAGTAACTTCAGTCGCTTAAGCTATATATGGCAAAGAGCGCTCGCCCTGCGTCAGGGTGTTGCGCTCTTTGCTCTGTCTGTGTATATACTGGATAATTTGCTCTAAAAAATGGGTATTTAAGCATCGAAGACGACATCTATCCGTCTACTCCTCGTTATACATGTACCGCGAATACACATTGCGGCCATGGCTTAACCACCCCGTTTTTCCTTCAGTGACCGTTCCACGAGGTCGCTGTATCAACTGAGGACAGGGGGTAATCCACGCTCCTGTATCCCAACCATCAACCGCTCACGCATGAGGGCACAATGGGTCATTTTAGAAAAGAATTCGGTAGCATCAAGACCACGCTCCCCATCCCGCACCTGCTGGAACTTCAGGTGAATTCCTACAAGCGTTTTTTGCAGGAAGGCACGTTGCCGGCCAGCCGTGGTGATTTTGGACTTGAGGGCGTGTTCCGGTCCGTGTTTCCCATTGAAGATTTCAACAAGACCGCTAGCCTTGATTTTGTCAGTTACGACATTGGTGAACCCAAATACGACGTCGATGAGTGCATCTCGAAGGGCCTTACCTACGAAGCACCCATTCGTATTACCGTCCGTCTCGTAGTTTTCGACGTGGATGAAGAGACCGACAATCGCACCATTCGTGACATTAAGGAACAGGACATCTACTTCGGGACGATCCCGTTGATGACAGAGAAGGGAACTTACGTCATCAACGGTACTGAACGTGTAATAGTCAATCAGTTGCAACGTTCTCCCGGTATCATCTTTGAACATGATTCCGGTAAGTCGCACTCCAGTCGTAAAGTTCTGTATTCCTGCCGCATTATTCCCATGCGCGGCTCCTGGCTCGACTTCGACTTCGATCACAAGGACATTCTTTATGTCAGGATTGATCGTCGTCGGAAAATGCCGGCCACGATCCTTCTTAAAGCCATGGGGCTGTCCAGGACAGACATTCTGGAATACTACTACGATATTGAAAAGTACAATTTACTCAAGACCAAGGTGCAACGGCACGTCGTCGCCGATCAGTACCGTAAGGAAGTCGCTTTCGCCGAGATCAAGATCGGCGGCAAGGTTGTCACCAAAAAGGGTGGCAACATCACCAAGGGGGCATGGAAGAAGCTCGTCAAGAATGAGGTGAAGACCATTGAGGTCGATCCCGCATCCTTGATCGGACTCTATCTTGCCACTGATCTGGTCGATAAGACCGGTGAAGTTCTCGCAGAAGCCGCTGATGAGGTAACGGAAGAACTGATTCAGAAGATGCGTGAGTTCGGCATCAAGGAACTCAATGTGCTGCACACCCGCGGCATGGATGTTTCCGATTCTCTGCGCAATACGCTCCTTCTTGACAAGACCAGTGATATGGAAACGGCGCAGATTGAAATTTATCGCCGACTCCGTCCCAGTTCGCCTCCGACTCCTGAAATTGCTTCCAATTTCTTTGAGAATCTGTTCCGCAGTTCCGATTACTACGATTTGTCCAGCGTTGGCCGTTACAAATTGAATTCCCGTCTTGGTCAAGAAACGGATCTCAATCTTCGTACGCTGACCAACGAAGACATCCTTCTTGCCGTCAAGGAGCTTATGCGACTCAAGGATTCGCATGGTCCTGCCGATGATATTGATCATCTTGGCAATCGTCGTGTCCGTCCGGTGGGGGAATTGGTGGAAAATCAATACCGCATCGGGCTTGTCCGCATGGAACGGGCTATCAAGGAACGCATGTCCCTGCAGGAAGTGGCGACACTGATGCCCCATGATCTGATCAATCCCAAGCCGGTTGCCGCTGTCTTGAAAGAGTTCTTCGGAACCTCCCAACTCAGTCAGTTCATGGATCAGACAAATCCGCTTTCCGAAGTGACGCACAAACGTCGCCTTTCGGCTCTCGGCCCGGGCGGCCTGACTCGTGAACGGGCTGGTTTTGAGGTTCGTGATGTGCATACATCGCACTATGGCCGCATTTGTCCTATTGAAACGCCGGAAGGTCCGAACATCGGCTTGATCGTTTCACTGACGACCTATGCCAAAGTCAATGATTATGGTTTCATTGAAACGCCGTACCGCAAGGTTGTGGACAAAAAAATCACCGATGAAGTCACCTACATGGACGCATCTTCGGAAGCCAAGGAGGTGGTGGCTCAGGCGAACGCTCCTCTGGATGAAAATGGGTTTTTCCGAAATGCCCGTGTCAACGCACGTCTTGCTGGTGACGTTCAACTGACTGCGGCGGAAGATATTACCTGCATGGATATCAGTCCGAGTCAGACAGTCTCTATCTCGGCAGCATTGATACCCTTTTTGGAACACGATGACGCCAACCGCGCCCTCATGGGTTCCAACATGATGCGGCAGGCCGTACCGCTTTTGCAGGCGGAACAGCCTTTGGTCGGGACCGGCATGGAAGGCCCGGTGGCCCGTGATTCCGGTGCATGCGTACTGGCGGAGGCTGACGGTGTTGTCCATTTCGTCGATTCCGAGCGTGTTATCGTCAACTACGAGGGCGGTATTTACGGTGATTCCGGCGGAGCCAGGCACTATGAGTTCCAGAAGTGGCACAAGTCCAACCAAAACTCCTGCTTCGGCCAGCATCCCAAGGTTCAGGTCGGTCAGAAAGTCCTGAAAGGCGACGTTTTGGCAGACGGTCCCGGCATTGATGATGGTGAACTTGCTCTTGGTAAAAACCTGCTTGTCGCATTTATGCCCTGGTGCGGATACAACTTTGAGGACTCCATCCTCATTTCTGAGCGTATGGTCAAGGAAGACGTGTTCACCTCAATCCACATTGAGGAATTTGAACTCGTAGCCCGGGATACCAAGCTTGGCCCCGAAGAAGTCACACGGGATATCTCCAACGTGTCCGAAGAAATGCTCCGTAATCTTGACGAGTGCGGTATTATTCGCATCGGCGCACGCATCAAGCCGGATGATATCATGGTCGGTAAGATCACCCCGAAGGGGGAGACGCAGCTGACTCCAGAAGAGAAATTGTTGCGTGCCATATTCGGTGACAAGGCCCGTGACGTGAAGAATACCTCTCTCAAGGTGCCGCCGGGAATCTCCGGTACCATCGTTGACGTGAAGGTCTTTAACCGTCGGTCTTCCGATAAAGATGATCGGACCAAGGCTATTGAGGATGCGGAGCTCGCCGCATTCGATGCCAAGGAAGTCAAGCACATCGCTGCATTGACTGACAAGACGCGCAATCGCATTTGGGCTGCCTGCGAAGGCGGCAAGCTCAAGAAAGATTTGGTCGGGGCCAAGAAGACCGTATTGGGCAAGTCCGGTGAGATTATTGAACGTAAAGCGCTTGATGGCGTCCCTGTGAAGAAAACTATCGGTATCTTCGACAAGGAGATCAACGATCAGATTAAGCTGATTGTGGCCGATTATGAAGCACAGATCGCTTTCATTAAAAATATGTATGACGTCAAACGGGAAAAAGTCACTGAGGGTGACGATCTGCCGCCGGGCGTCATCAAGATGGTCAAGGTCTACGTTGCTGTGAAACGCAAATTGAGCGTGGGTGACAAGATGGCCGGTCGCCATGGTAACAAGGGGGTTGTTTCCTGCATCCTGCCTGAAGAGGATATGCCGTTCTTTGATGATGGTACTCCCATGGATATTGTCCTCAATCCGCTTGGTGTTCCCTCTCGTATGAATATCGGCCAGATCATGGAAACCCATCTGGGTATGGCTGGCCGCAGGCTCGGTCAACGTTTGCATGAGCAAATGATTGAAGGCGTGACCGACCTTCGTGAAAAGGCCAAGTATGTTTTTGAGAATCCAGAAATGGATGAGTTCATCGACTCCATGTCGGATGAAGAACTCATGGATACCATCAAGCGTTGGAGAAACGGCATTGTTGCCAAGACGCCTGTCTTTGACGGTGCCAGCGAAGAAGAAATATGGGGCTGGCTGACCAAGGCGGGTTGTGACGATGACGGTAAGTTCATCCTCTTTGACGGGCGTACCGGTGAACCGTTCCATAGCCGCGTCACCGTGGGTATCATGTATATTCTCAAGCTGCACCATCTTGTGGACGAGAAAATCCATGCCCGTTCCACCGGCCCTTACTCGCTGGTGACACAGCAGCCCTTGGGCGGTAAGGCTCAATTCGGTGGTCAGCGGTTGGGAGAAATGGAAGTTTGGGCACTGGAAGCCTACGGTGCCGCCTATCTCTTGCAGGAATTCCTCACCGTCAAATCTGATGACGTGCAGGGACGTGTCAAGATGTACGAGAAGATCGTCAAGGGTGACAACTTCCTTGAAGCCGGTCTGCCGGAATCCTTCAACGTTTTGGTCAAGGAACTCATGTCGCTGGGGCTGGATGTGACGCTGCATTATGAAGATCGCAAGCGTCCGGTCGGTCCCGGAGTCCATGCTGGACCGAAGACGTTGATGCCGTAGATCGAAACGGTTACTTTTACGGTAATTGGCCCGGCCGATCCAGTGGTTGGCCGGGCATGAAATAACTTTTTACTATAGGGGATATCCATGACGTTGGACGATCTGTTCACATTGCGTGGAGCGCCGAATCAGGCGGCTCAGGGCCGTAACCTGAAGGCTATCCAGATATCCATTGCCGCGCCTGAGGTCATTCGCGAATGGTCTTTTGGTGAGGTGAAGAAACCGGAAACCATCAACTACCGTACTTTCAAGCCTGAACGTGACGGCCTTTTTTGTGCCAAGATTTTCGGGCCTGTAAAGGATTACGAGTGCAATTGCGGCAAGTACAAGCGCATGAAGCATCGTGGCATTGTCTGTGAAAAGTGCGGTGTTGAAGTGATTGCTTCCAAAGTCCGCCGAGAGCGTATGGGCCACATTGAGTTGGCCGCTCCTGTTGCGCATATTTGGTTTTTGAAAACATTGCCGTCCAAGATCGGCACCTTGCTGGACATCACCATGGCTGATCTGGAAAAGGTGCTGTACTTCGATTCCTTCATTGTTCTTGATCCGGGAGAAACACCCCTCAAGAAGCATCAGGTCGTATCCGAGGATCAGTATTTTCAGGTAATCGACCATTTTGGAGAAGATGCGCTTAAAGTGGGCATGGGAGCGGAAACTGTCCGCATCATGTTGGAAGCACTTGATCTGCCGACGTTGCGCGCCCAATTGCGTGAAGAGTCGGCAACCACACGCTCCCAGACAAAGAAAAAGAAAATCACCAAACGACTGAAGATTGTTGAGGCGTTCCTTGAGTCTGGCAACAAGCCCGAGTGGATGATCATGGAAGTTATTCCCATTATTCCGCCCGAGTTACGTCCGCTGGTTCCGTTGGATGGTGGCCGTTTTGCCACTTCGGATCTCAACGACCTTTATCGTCGTGTCATCAACCGCAACAACCGTCTTAAGCGTTTGTTGGAACTCGGTGCTCCTGAGATCATTATTCGTAATGAAAAACGGATGCTTCAGGAAGCCGTTGACGCATTGTTCGACAATGGTCGCCGTGGGCGTGCCATTACCGGCACCAATGGTCGTCCTCTGAAGTCCCTGTCAGACATGATTAAGGGCAAGCAGGGACGCTTCCGTCAGAACTTGTTGGGTAAACGTGTCGACTACTCCGGTCGTTCGGTCATTGTTGTCGGGCCCAAGCTCAAATTGCACCAGTGCGGCTTGCCGAAGAAGATGGCTCTCGAACTTTTCAAGCCTTTCATTTATGCCGAGCTTGAAAAACGGGAGATTGCCACGACTATTAAGTCGGCAAAGAAAATGGTCGAGCGTGAGGATCTCGTTGTCTGGGATATCCTGGAAGACGTTGTCCGCGAATATCCGATTATGCTCAACCGTGCGCCAACGTTGCACCGGTTGGGTATTCAGGCGTTCGAGCCGTTGCTTGTTGAAGGCAAGGCCATCCAGCTACATCCGCTCGTTTGCTCTGCGTACAACGCCGACTTTGACGGTGACCAGATGGCTGTCCACGTCCCCTTGTCCGTCGAGGCGCAGATCGAGTGCCGTGTGCTCATGATGTCCACAAACAACATCTTGAGTCCATCCAACGGTTCGCCGATCATCAACCCTTCACAGGACATTGTTCTTGGTCTGTACTACCTGACCACCGAACGTTCCTTTGAGAAGGGGGAGGGCATGATATTTTCCAATCCCGGAGAAGTCATAGCCGCCTACGATCACGGGGCTGTCGGTTTGCACGCACGGATCAAGGTTCGTATTGACGGCCAATTGGAAGAGACCACCACTGGTCGTGTGATCGTGAGTGAGCTTATTCCGAGCGCAGTGCCGTTCTCTATGGTCAATTGCGTGCTCAACAAGAAAAATATCGCGGCATTGGTTACCGGAGCCTATCGTAAGGCCGGAACCAAGGCCACCGTCATCCTTTGCGACAGGATCAAAGACCTTGGATATGAATTTGGCACTCGTGCCGGTGTGACCATCGGTGTGAAGGATCTGAAAATTCCCGATGCCAAGGCTGGAATGCTTCAAGCCGCATACACTGAGGTTGACGAGATCGAAAACCAGTTTCAGGACGGTATTATTACCCGTACGGAAAAATACAACAAGGTTGTCGATGTCTGGACGAAAGTCACCAATGACATCTCCAACGAGATGATGCAGGAAATGTCCACCGACGTTCTTACCGATCCCAAGACCGGTGAAACTTCAGTGAACTCTTCCTTCAACCCGATCTACATGATGGCAACCTCCGGTGCGCGTGGTAATCAGGACCAGATGCGCCAGTTGGCCGGTATGCGCGGTTTGATGGCCAAGCCGTCCGGTGAGATCATTGAAACACCGATTACCGCCTCCTTCCGTGAAGGGCTGTCGGTTCTTCAATACTTCATCTCTACGCACGGTGCCCGTAAAGGACTGGCGGATACCGCCCTCAAGACAGCCAACTCCGGTTACCTGACCCGCCGTCTTGTTGACGTGGTTCAGGATGTGACTGTTTCCGAGTTGGACTGCGGCACCGTTGACGGTCTGGAGCTGACTCACCTTGTCAAGGGTGGTGAAATCAAGCAACGTCTGCACGAACGAGTGCAGGGCCGCGTCACCATGTTCGACGTGTATAATGAAGATACCGGTGAATTGGTCATCCCGGCCAATACCATCATTGATTCCCGATATGCTCGCCTGCTTGACGAGTCAGGCGTCAATTCCATAACCATTCGTTCCGGCCTGACTTGTAAAGCCAAGCAGGGCGTTTGCGCCATGTGCTATGGTCGTGACCTTGCTCGCGGCCACCTTGTCAATGTCGGTGAGACCGTCGGCATCATCGCTGCCCAGTCCATTGGCGAACCGGGAACGCAGTTGACCATGCGTACCTTCCACATCGGTGGTACGGCATCCAAGGAGATTGAATCCTCCTCTATTGAGTCCCAGCACAATGGGCGAGTGGTTACCTCTCGTATGCGAACGGTTGTCAACTCCGAAGGACACAGGATGGTCCTTGGCAAGAGTTGTCAGGTCGGTATTGTTGACGAGCAGGGCCGTGAACGCGAAAAGTATGTCTTGCCTTCCGGCGCACGTCTGTTGGTGGACGAAGAGCAAGAAATCAAGAAGGGCACTCTGCTGGCAGAGTGGGATCCGTATATGGAACCCTTCATTGTTGATGCTACCGGTACCATCAAGTTCAAGGATATTATTGAAGGAAAGACGGTGCAGGAGGATCGTACCTCCAAGGCGTCCTTCACGATTATGGAATATCGTACGACCAACTTCCGTCCGTCCGTCACCATCCTTGGGGAAGACGGCCAGCCGGCCAAGCGTCCTGGCACTGAAATCGATGCCAACTTCGCCATGCCGGTCGGTGCCATTCTTATGGTCAAGGACGGGGATGCTGTCGTGGCGGGTGATGTTATCGCCCGTAAGCCGCGTGAGTCCTCCAAGACCAAGGATATCGTTGGTGGTCTTCCGAGAGTTGCCGAACTGTTCGAGGTCCGCAAGCCCAAGGCCATGGGGGTGGTGTCTTCCATTGACGGAATTGTTACCTTCGGCCCGGAAACCAAGGGTAAGCGCAAAGTCATAGTGACGCCGGAGGTCGGTGATGCCAAGGAATTCCTGATTCCCAAGGGTAAGCATATCACGGTTCAGGAGTCTGACTTTGTCGAAGCGGGCGATCTGCTCACCGAAGGAACGCCGGAATTGCACGATATCCTGCGCATCAAGGGTGAGAAGTTCCTTGCCCGTTACCTTGTTGAAGAAATTCAGGATGTGTACCGTTTTCAGGGCGTCAACATCAACGACAAGCATATCGAGATTATCGTCCGTCAGATGTTGAAGAAGGTTTCCATTCTTGAACCCGGTTCGACCAGTTTCCTTATTGGTGAACAGGTCGACAAGCAACGGTTTATGGCTGAAAATTCCAAGGTCGTGGCTGAAGGCGGCAAGCCTGCTGTGGCCGAAACGTTGGTTTTGGGTATCACACAGGCTTCCTTGTCGACGGATTCCTTTATCTCGGCTGCTTCCTTTCAGGAAACGACCAAGGTGCTTACCGAGGCTTCCCTCAAGGGTAAGTCCGACAACTTGCGCGGTCTCAAGGAGAACGTCATTGTCGGTCGTTTGGTGCCTGCCGGAACCGGTTTCCGCAAGTACACGGACTCTGGAATAGTGGTACCGGAACAGACAGAACGTCCGGACAAGTTTCTTGAGGAGCTTGAGGAGAATCCGTTGCTGATCGAAACAAAGTAACTCAATAAAAATGCTGCATCTGTGGCATGGACGAGACGAATAAAACAGGAGGGGGCGACCTCTCCTGTTTTTGGGCTCATCCGGTTGGGGCGTCCTTTTCTCCACGAGAGCGCGTGTGGCGAGGTTACCAAAGCAAAAGATTGTTCACGCGTGTGATCTGCCAAGAAGCGCGGAAGGACCAAGCCGCGCAGGCTCCGCAGGAGCCGTCCGCTTCGTTCCCGGCTGACGCGCAGGAAAGGATGCGCCTGTCGGCGCGGGGTGTATGATGGAAAAGTACGTTCAAACCGGAGGATCCTGTTTTTTGCCGGAGATTGGAGTGATTTTTCTCTAAAAGTTTATGGTGAATCGCTTGACAAGCCGACAATTTTGAGAGTATTAGCGGTCCTCTTTGCGCAGTAGAGCGCGGTATTGTATTAACTATTGATTGGAGGATGAATGCCTACCATTAACCAGCTTATCCGTAAGGGACGCAAAGCGATATCCAAACGGAAAAAGACCCCGGCCCTGTTGGAATGCCCACAGCGTCGTGGAGTGTGTACCAGAGTTTACACGACGACCCCCAAGAAGCCGAACTCCGCGCTTCGCAAGGTTGCTCGTGTACGCTTGACCAACGGCATTGAGGTCACCGCCTATATCGGTGGTGAAGGCCATAACCTTCAGGAACACTCCGTGGTTCTGATCCGGGGCGGTCGTGTCAAAGACCTTCCCGGTGTCCGTTACCACATTGTTCGCGGCTCCCTTGACACCTCCGGTGTTGATGATCGTCGCCGTGGTCGTTCCAAGTACGGCACCAAGAAACCCAAATAGGGTTATCGCTTTTTCGTAATGTCCGGGGTGGGATGACAAAGTAGGGCGGAGGCTGCCCGAAATAATGTCCCCTCGGTCGAAATTCAAGGAGAAAAAAAATGCCTCGTAAAGGACCTGTCCAAAAGAGACAGATTCTGCCGGACCCTGTTTACGGCAGCAAACTCGTCACTCGCTTTATCAACCGTCTTATGCTCGACGGCAAGAAAAGCACTGCGGAAAGAATTTTTTACAAAGCCATCGAAACGCTGGCGACAAAGACCAACGAAGATGCGTTGCGTGCTTTTGAAAAGAGCCTGGACAACGTTCGTCCGGCCCTTGAAGTTAAATCCCGTCGTGTGGGTGGCGCAACCTATCAGGTGCCGATGGAAGTTCGCCCTGATCGCCAGACCGCTCTGGCTATTCGTTGGTTGATCTCCTACGCACGGGGCCGCGGTGAAAAGGGTATGGTTGCCCGCCTGTCCGGTGAACTGCTCGATGCTTTCAACAATCGTGGTGGTGCTGTCAAGAAGCGTGAAGATACCCACAAGATGGCCGAAGCCAACAAGGCTTTCGCTCACTTCCGCTGGTAGTCCCGGAGTAAGAAAGTGCCTAGAAAAGTACCCAGAAATAAACAGCGAAATATTGGTATCATGGCCCATATTGATGCGGGCAAGACGACCACTACCGAGCGCATTTTGTTTTATACCGGTGTCTCCCACAAGATCGGTGAGGTCCATGACGGTGAAGCTACCATGGACTGGATGGTTCAGGAGCAGGAGCGTGGTATCACCATCACCTCGGCTGCAACCACCTGTTTTTGGCGTGATCACCGTATTAATATAATTGATACTCCCGGACACGTTGATTTTACCATGGAGGTTGAACGCGCTCTGCGCGTCCTGGACGGTGCCGTCGCCGTTTTTGACTCTGTTGCCGGTGTTGAACCCCAGTCCGAGACTGTGTGGCGTCAGGCAGACCGATACAGAGTCCCTCGCATGGCTTTTGTGAATAAGATGGATCGCATCGGGGCCGACTTCTTCCGGTGTGTTGATATGATGAAAAATCGTCTTGGTGCCAAGGCTGTTCCGGTTCAGTTGCCTATCGGTGCTGAAGACGATTTTGAAGGCGTTGTCGATCTGATCGAAGGCAAGGCGTATATCTACGATCACAAAGATCATGGAGCCTCCTTCACCACTGTTGATGTGCCTGCCGAGTTGCAGGATCAATTTGAAGAAATGCGCGGTGAGATGATCGAAGCCATTGCCGAAGAAGACGAAGAACTGCTTGAAAAGTACATGGCTGACGAAGTGTTGACCGCTGAGGAGCTTCGAGAAGGTGTGCGAAAGGCCACGAATGCCTTGACCATCTGTCCGGTTTTGTGCGGTACTGCTTTCCGCAACAAGGGTGTTCAGCCTTTGCTGGATGCCATTGTCGACTACATGCCGTCCCCCCTCGACATTGAGGTTATGACTGGTGTAAACCCGCAGACCGAGGAAGCTGTCGAGTGCCCCTGCGATGACGACAAGCCGCTGGCGGCTTTGTCCTTCAAGCTCATGACGGACCCGTTTGTCGGTCACCTGACCTTTTTGCGCCTCTACTCCGGCAAGATCGAATCCGGTTCCACTTTCATGAACGGCAAGACCGGCAAGAAAGAGCGTATCGGGCGACTTTTGAAAATGCACGCCAACAAGCGTGAAGAAATAAAAGAGGCTTACGCGGGCGACATTGTCGCTGCTGTCGGCCTCAAGCAACTGGCAACAGGGGATACCCTTTGTGACCTGAAGACTCCTGTGGTTCTGGAGTCTCTCGATATTCCCGATCCGGTTATCGAGGTTGCCATTGAACCCAAGACCAAGGCTGACCGTGACAATCTGTCCAACGCGCTCGTCAAGCTCGCCAAGGAAGATCCTTCTTTCCGTGTGAAGACTGACGATGAGACCGGGCAGTGCCTTATCGCCGGAATGGGCGAGTTGCATCTTGAAATCATCGTTGACCGCCTTCTCAGAGAGTTCAACGTGAATGCCAATGTGGGTGCGCCCCGCGTGGCCTATCGAGAGACCATTTCCGTACCGAGTAAGGTTGATGTCAAACATGCCAAGCAGTCTGGTGGCCGTGGTCAATACGGTCACGTTGTCCTTGAAGTCGAGCCCAATCCTGAGAAGGGCTATGAATTTGAGGATGAAATCAAAGGGGGCGTTATTCCCAAGGAATACATTCCCGCTGTTGACAAGGGCATCAAGGATGCCATGAAGAACGGTATCGTGGCCGGTTTTCCGGTTGTCGATGTGAGAGTCAGGCTGGTTTTCGGTTCCTATCACGAAGTCGACTCCAGCGAACAGGCTTTTTACATTGCCGGTTCCATGGCGATCAAGGATGCCTGCAAAAAGGCAAAGCCGGTACTGCTTGAGCCGATCATGTCGGTTGAAGTTGTTACCCCCGAGGATTACCTCGGCGACGTGATGGGCGACCTTAACGGGCGCCGTGGTCGCGTCGGCGAAATGGAGGCCCGTCCTGGTGTGCAGGTGGTTCGCTCTTTTGTCCCGCTTTCCGAAATGTTCGGTTATGCTACGGATTTGCGTTCCAAGACACAGGGGCGCGCTACCTTCACCATGCAGTTCGACCACTACGAAAAAGTGCCGAACAGCCTGGCAGAAGAGTTGATGACACAGAAAGATTAACGACGAGCCGGGATTTTACCTTTGCTTGACATATCGGAGCGGATGGGAGTATAGCTCCCAACCGCTTCGGAAAATGTACGTCTGTTTTTCTGGCGGACGAGTAGAGATAAATCCTTTGAGGAGAAAGCACCATGGCTGCTTCGATGGCGAGTGATCGCATCAGAATTAAATTGAGATCATACGATTACCGTATTCTTGACAAGGCTGTCACCGAGATTGTTGACACTGCCAAGAATACCGGTGCGGCAATTGCTGGCCCTGTGCCGTTGCCTACCCGTGTACATCGTACAACCATCCAGAAGTCTGTTCACGTTGACAAGAAGTCCCGCGAGCAGTTTGAAATGCGTATTCACAAGCGCCTTTTGGATATCCTTGAACCGACCCAACAGACTGTTGACGCCCTCGGCAAGCTCTCCTTGCCCGCTGGCGTGGACGTCGAGATCAAACTCTAGGAGGATTAGCTATGACTAAAACTCTCGGGCTTCTCGGCAAAAAAGTGGGTATGACACGTATCTTCAAGGATGACGGTACAATGTGCCCTGTGACGGTTATTGAGGCTGGTCCTTGCCCTGTCATGCAGATCAAAACACAGGACAAGGAAGGCTACAACGCCCTGCAACTTGGCTATGATGTCATCGCCGAACGCAAGGTGAACAAGCCCATGAAAGGCCACATGGCCAAAGCGGGCAAAGACATGTATCGCACTTTGCGCGAGTTTCCACTGGAAACCGTTGAAGAGTACGAGCTTGGCCAGGACATCACCGTTGGCATCTTCTCCACGGGGGAGAAGGTCAAGGTTACCGGTACCTCCAAGGGTAAAGGTTTCCAGGGGGTCATGAAGCGCCACAATTTTGGCGGTTCTCGTGCATCTCACGGTGCGGAAAAAGTTCATCGCGTTCCCGGTTCTGTCGGTAACGCGACCTTCCCGGGCCGTGTCTGGAAGGGCAAGAAAATGCCCGGTCAGATGGGGAACGCCCGTGTAACCGTCAGTAACGTGGAAATCGTCGATGTCCGTCCCGAGGACAATGTCCTTGTGGTCAAGGGCCAGATCCCTGGTCCCAACAACGGTCTCGTGATGATCCGCAAGAACGGTTAGAGGTAATCATCATGGCAAAATTACAAGTTGTAGATCAGAATAATAACAAAGTTGGCGATATTGAGTTGGCACCTGAGGTCTTTGAGGTTGAAATTCAGCCTGAGATTCTCAATTTGGTTGTCCGTGCCCAGCGTGCTTCCGTGCGTCAGGGAACCCACGCAACCAAGAATCGAGCCTTGAAGACGGGCGGAGGCCGTAAGCCCTGGCGTCAGAAAGGCACTGGTCGCGCTCGCGCCGGCTCTACCCGTTCGCCCCTGTGGCGCGGTGGGGCGACCACCTTTGGTCCCCAGCCCCGCGACTATTCTTTTAAAGTGAACAAAAAGGTCCGCAAGCTCGCCCTGCAGATGGCTTTGTCCTCCCGTGTTGCCGAAGAGAAGCTGACGGTCGTCAAGTCCATCGATCTCGAAGAGATCAAAACCAGGGCATTTGCAACCGTCGCAGACAAACTCGGCCTTGGCAAGACCTTGATCGTCGCCAAAGATGCTGACGAGAAATTGGTGCTTTCCGCACGGAATATGCCCCACATCAAGGTCATCGAAGCTGACAAGCTGAATGTGTACGATGTGTTGCTGTACCCCGAACTGGTTATGCTTGAGACAGCCGCCCAAGACGTTCAAGAGAGGTTGAAGTAATGGATTACTCCCAGGTTTTGCTAAGGCCCGTTGTGTCTGAGAAGGCAAACGACGCGAAAGAGCAGTCCAACCACGTCGCCTTCTACGTCCACCCCGACAGCAACAAGATCGAGGTGAAGAAGGCTGTTGAGGCCGCTTTTGAGGTTAAGGTAGAGTCCGTGAACATCGTTCGCAAAAAAGCCATGCCGCGCAAGAAGTTTGGCCGTGTGACCGGGCGTATTCCCGGTTACAAGAAGGCCTACGTCAAGCTCGTGGAAGGCGACAAGATTGAAATATTTGAAGGAGTGTAACAAATGGCAACCCGTAAGCTGAAGCCTACTTCTCCGGGCCGCCGGTTCCAAACGATCTCGGATTTCGCTGAGATCACCCGGACCACTCCCGAGAAGTCGCTGACCAAGGGCCTGACCCAGAAGGCCGGTCGTAACAACAATGGTCGCGTCACCATGCGTCGACGCGGTGGCGGTCACAAGACCCTGTATCGCATCATCGACTTCAAGCGTAACAAACTTGGTGTTCCCGCCAAAGTCGCTGAGATCGAATACGATCCGAACCGCAGTGCCCGTATCGCTCTTTTGCACTACGCAGACGGTGAAAAGCGGTACATCCTGGCCCCTGTCGGTTTGAATCAGGGAGACTCTGTCGTTGCTGGTGAGGGTGCTGACATCAAGCCCGGCAATGCCATGAAGCTGTCTCAGGTTCCCACCGGTACCATCGTGCACAACATCGAACTGTATCCCGGTAAGGGTGGTCAGTTTTGTCGGGCCGCCGGAACCTATGCTCAACTCATCGCAAAGGAAGGCAAGTACGCTTTGTTGCGTATGCCTTCCGGTGAAGTTCGCAAGGTTCTTGCCACATGTTGTGCGACCATCGGTCAGGTAGGAAATATCCATCACGAGAACGTCAAGATCGGTAAAGCTGGCCGTAACCGCTGGCTTGGTCGTCGTCCTAAAGTCCGTGGTGTTGCAATGAACCCGATTGATCACCCGCTTGGTGGTGGTGAAGGTCGTAGCTCCGGTGGTCGTCACCCGGTTTCTCCGTGGGGCGTTCCGGCCAAGGGGTACAAGACCCGCAACAAGAAGAAGGCTTCCTCGAAGCTTATCGTCAAACGCCGCGGCCAGAAGTAGGAGTATATACTAATGCCTAGATCGCTAAAAAAAGGTCCGTTTATTGACGGTCACCTTATGAAGAAAGTCGAAACCGCTTCCGAGAGCGGAGATCGTCGCGTGATCAAGACCTGGTCCCGTCGTTCCACGATCTTTCCCGAGATGGTCGGTATGACCTTCGCCGTTCACAATGGTCGTAAGTTCATCCCGGTTTTTGTGACGGAAAACATGGTCGGTCACAAGCTCGGCGAGTTCTCGCCCACCCGTACCTACTTCGGCCACGCTGCCGATAAGAAAAAGTAGGGTAGGAGGACAGTATGGAAGCTAAAGCAGTCGCAAAATTCATTCGTGTATCTCCGCGCAAGACACGCCTCGTTGCCGAGAACATCAAGGGCAAGGACGTAGAGGATGCTCTGAATATTCTTCGTTTCACCCCCAAGAAGCCTGCCAAGATTCTCAGCAAGGTGCTTTACTCTGCCATTTCCAATGCAGAGCAGATGCCCGGAGTGGACGTTGACTCCCTGATCGTTGACACGGTTGTCGTCAACGAGGGGCCAACCTGGAAGCGTATTCAGCCGCGTGCCATGGGCCGCGCGTACCGTATCCGCAAGCGTACCAGCCATATCACCATTGTGGTGAAGGAGCAGTAGAATGGGACAGAAAGTACACCCTTACGGTTTCCGTCTTGGTTATAACAAGAACTGGATTTCCCGCTGGTACAGCAGGAAGGATTACGGTACATTCGTATTCCAGGACGACCAAATTCGTAAATTCGTCAAAAAGAAACTGTATCAAGCAGGCATTGCTCGTCTTGAGATCGAGCGTGCCGGTGGTAAAATTCGTCTGATCATCCACACCGCACGTCCTGGTATTGTTATCGGTCGCAAAGGTGTAGAGATAGAAAAGTTGCGTGAAGAACTCCGCAACAAGTTTCAAACAGAGTTCACCATTGAGGTCAACGAGATCCGTCGACCGGAGATTGAAGCTCAGCTCGTAGCTGAGAATATTGCCCAGCAACTCGAACGCCGTATTGCCTTCCGCCGTGCCATGAAACGCACAGTGGGCCTTGCCAGGAAATTCGGTGCCGAGGGTATCAAGGTCGCGTGTGCCGGTCGTCTTGCAGGCGCTGAAATCGCTCGCGGCGAATGGTATCGCGATGGGCGTGTGCCTCTGCACACTCTCCGTGCTGACATTGACTATGGTTTCGCCGAGGCGGCTACTACCTACGGTGTCATCGGTGTCAAGGTCTGGATCTTCAAGGGTGAGATTCTTGACAAAGAGGTTGAACAGTAATGCTTGCTCCAAAAAGAGTTAAATTCAGAAAGCGGCAGAAAGGCCGCCTCAGAGGCAAGGCCCAACGGGGTAACAGTGTGTCCTTCGGCGATATCGGCCTGAAGGCATTGGAGCACGGAAAGATCACCAGCCAGCAGATTGAATCCGCTCGTGTCGCTATCATGCGTCACATCAAGCGTGGAGGAAAGGTCTGGATTCGAGTCTTCCCTGATTTCCCCGTCACCTCCAAGCCTGCGGAAGTCCGCATGGGTAAGGGTAAAGGTGCTCCCGAAGGTTGGGTTGCACCGGTGAAACCGGGTCGTATCATGTACGAAGTCAAAGGCGTTGACATCAATCTTGCCAAGGAGGCGCTTAAGCGTGCTTCCTACAAGTTGCCGATCAAGACTGCCATCGTTGTCAAGGAGGGTATGTAAATGCTGTCCGTCAAGGAGCTTCGTGAACTGGATGACACCAAACTCAATGAGAAGTTGGTGGAAACCCGACAGGAGTTGTTCTCCATGCGTTTTAAGCATGCAACAGCCCAGTTGGAAAACACCAAATCCTTGAGCGGTGTCAAAAAGACTATCGCCCGTATCCTGACTATTCAGAAGGAACGACAGGGAGCGTAGAGAAATGGCTGAGTTCAAATACAAAGGCAACAGGCGTGTGCTGACCGGACTGGTCGTCTCCGATAAGGCCGACAAGACCATTGTCGTCCGTGTTGAGACGCTGGTGAAGCACCCCCTGCTGAAGAAGTACATTCGTCGTCGCAAGAAATTTATGGCCCACGATCCGAGCAATGATTGCGGTGTTGGCGATAAGGTCCAGATCGTCGAGTCTCGTCCGATGTCCAAGCGTAAACGCTGGCATCTCGTTCAGATTCTCGAAAAGGCCGTCTAGAGGTTAGGAGGAAATACCATGATTCAGGTTGAATCCAAGCTCGACGTGGCCGATAACTCTGGAGCCAAAAAGGTCCAGTGCATCAAGGTGCTTGGTGGATCCAAGCGTCGTTACGCCAGCGTCGGCGACATCGTCGTTGTGTCCGTCAAGGAAGCCATGCCTCACTCCAAGGTGAAGAAGGGTTCCGTGATGAAGGCTGTTATTGTCCGTACCAAAAAGGAACTCGGACGTCCCGATGGTTCCTATATCAAGTTCGACAACAACTCCGCCGTACTGCTGAATGACAACATGGAGCCTGTCGGCACCCGAATCTTCGGCCCCGTTGCCCGCGAATTGCGCGGCGCAGGTTTCATGAAGATCGTTTCCCTCGCTCCGGAAGTCCTGTAAGAGGAGAAGATGATGAAGACTAAGGTTCGCAAAGACGATAAGGTCATGGTCATCGCCGGCAAGGACAAGGGAAAGATCGGCAAGGTGCTCAAGATTCTGACCAAGAAGGGCAAAGTCCTGGTTGAAAAAGTCAACATGGTTCAGCGTCACACCAAAGCCAATCCCTATGCCCAGCAGCCTGGCGGGATTATCGAGAAAGAAGCCCCGATTCATGTATCCAATGTGGCTGTCGTGTGCGACACCTGCACCAAGCCCACGCGGATCGGGTACAAGAAGACTGAAGATGGGAAGAAAGTTCGCTTCTGCAAGAAGTGCAACGAAATCTTCAAATAGGAATCAGTATGACACGTCTCGAAAAAGTATATAACGAAAAGGTTGTGCCCGAACTCCTGAAAGAGTTTGGTTACAGTTCAAGCATGGAGATTCCCAAAATCACCAAGATCTCCCTGAACATCGGCCTCGGTGCTGCGACGCAAAATAGCAAGCTGATCGAGGGTGCTGTCAATGAACTGACTGCAATCGCCGGCCAAAAGGCTGTTGTCACTAAGGCCAAGAAGTCCATCGCGCAGTTCAAGTTGCGTGAAGGTATGCCCATCGGTGCGCGAGTCACATTGCGCGGTGAGGGGATGTGGGACTTCTATGACAGGCTCGTGAGCTTCGCTCTGCCCCGTGTCCGTGATTTTCGCGGTATTCCTGACCGTGGTTTTGACGGTCGTGGCAATTTTACCCTGGGCATCAAAGAGCATACGATATTCCCCGAGCTTGACATTGATAAGGTTGAGTTAGTGAAGGGCATGAACGTGACTGTGTGCACGTCCGCCAAAACCGACAAGGAAGGCAAGTTGCTTCTTGATCTCCTTGGCATGCCCTTTAAAAAGTAGGAGGACGGAAAGTGGCCAAAACAAGCATTCGCGTTAAGGCACGCCGCAAACCAAAGTTCAAGGTTCGCGCCTACAATCGTTGCCCGATTTGTGGCCGTCCTCGTGCTTTTCTGAGGCGCTATGGCATCTGCCGTATCTGCTTCCGTAACAAGGCTCTCGCCGGGGAACTTCCCGGCGTCCGCAAGGCGAGCTGGTAATTAAGGAGAAATGAAATGGCTGTTGTTGATCCTGTAGCCGACATGTTGACCCGCATTCGGAATGCGTATGGTGCCTATCATAAAAAGGTTGCCGTACCCAATTCCAAGATGAAAGCATCTATCGCGGGTATCCTGAAGGAAGAAGGTTATATCACCGACTACGCTGTCGAGGACAGGGACATCAGTATTACCCTCAAATATGCTGACGGCAAACCGCTTGTTGCTGGCCTGAAAAAGGTCAGCAAGCCTGGTCGCCGTGTATATGTTGGTGCTTCTGATATCCCCCGCGTGCAGAACGGTATCGGTATTTGTATCGTGTCCACCTCCAAGGGGCTGCTCGAAGGCGCCAAGGCCAAAGCGGCCAATGTCGGCGGCGAGCTTCTGGCCGAAATCTGGTAGGAGGTTCCACCATGTCTCGTATAGGAAAGAATCCCATCGACATCCCATCCGGTGTCGAGGTATCTATTGGAGCCTCCGAGATCCAGGTCAAGGGGCCGAAAGGAACGTTGACTACTCCGGTTCATGAAACCGTCGAGTATGAGATCAAGGATGGCAAGGTTGCTGTCTCCCGTATCAATGACACCCGTCTTGCTCGTGGTCAGCATGGTCTCCGTCGGACCTTGCTTGCCAACTGCATGGAGGGGGTTTCCAAGGGGTTTTCTAAGACCCTGGAAGTCGTTGGTGTTGGTTACAAAGTGTCCGTACAAGGCAAGAAGGTCGTGTTGGCGGTGGGGTATTCCCATCCCGTCGAGTTTGATCTGCCTGCCGGTATTGAAGCCAAAGCGGAAGGTTCCAAGCTGACCGTTGAAGGCATCGATAAGCAGCTTGTCGGTGAAGTTGCGGCTCAGATTCGCCGCGTGCGTCCGCCGGAACCCTATAAGGGCAAAGGCATTAAGTACGTCGACGAGATCATCCGTCGTAAGGCCGGTAAGTCCGGTGCCAAGTAGGGGTATTTGCCATGGCTAAAAGCAAAAATGTACAGAGGCTTTCTCGTAAGCCTCGCATCAGAAAGAAGATATCCGGTACTGAAGTGCGGCCCCGGTTGGTCGTCTTCCGTTCCAACCAGCATATCTATGCTCAGTTGGTGGACGATGTGAAAGGCGTGACCCTTGCTGCCTCCAGCACGCAGGTGTTGAGTAAGGACGGCGAGGCTCTCAAGGCCAACAAGGATTCTGCAACCAAGGTAGGCAAGGACATTGCCGCCAAGGCTCTGGACAAAAAAATTGAATCCGTCGTCTTTGACCGGAATGGTTACATCTATCACGGCAAGATCAAAGCCCTTGCCGATGGTGCCCGCGAAGGCGGGTTGAAATTCTAGGTAGCTAGGAAAGTACAATGGAACAAAATGAAAGTGGATTGATTGAAAAAATCGTCTACCTCAATCGAGTCGCCAAAGTTGTTAAGGGTGGCCGCCGTTTCAGCTTTAGCTGCCTGGTGGTCGTCGGTGACGGTGAAGGTGGAGTCGGCTACGGGCTGGGTAAGGCCAATGAAGTGCCTGAAGCCATTCGTAAGGCTAGCGAGCGCGCTAAGAAGAGCATGATTCAAATTCCTCTGTTGGACGGTACGTTGCCCTATGAGGTTCTTGGTCGCTACGGAGCTGGCCGTGTCATGTTGAAGCCTGCTTCACGTGGTACCGGCATCATTGCCGGTGGACCCGTGCGCGCGATCATGGAGGCTGTTGGCGTCCGTGACATCCTGACCAAGGCAATCGGCACCAATAATCCACATAACGTGTTGCGTGCCACTATTGCCGGTCTCGAATCTCTGCGTAGTGCCGAGGAAGTATCCGCTCTTCGCGGTGTCCCGGTTTCCACGCCGAGAAAGTAATGAGGAGATTCGCCGTGTTGAAAGTTAAACAGATCAAAAGTAAGATATCTTGCAAACCTGATCAGGTCAAAACCTTGGCCGCTCTGGGGTTGCGCAAGATCGGTCAGGTCAAGGAACATGAGGACAATCCCGTGATCCGTGGCATGATCTACAAGGTCAGACATCTGGTGGAGGTGGTAGAATAATGAGACTTCATGAACTCTATGCTTTCCCGGAAGAGTACAAGCAGCGTCGTCGTGTTGGCCGAGGCTCCGGCTCTGGCTGGGGAAAGACGTCAGCTCGCGGCCACAAAGGTCAAAACTCCCGTTCCGGCGGTGGTGTCCGTCCCGGTTTTGAAGGGGGGCAGATGCCTTTGGCTCGCCGTCTGCCCAAGCGCGGATTCAAAAATCCTTTTCGCGTGGAATACGAAGCAGTTAATGTAGAGCGTTTGATTGCCTTATTTGAGGGCAAGGACGAAATTACTCTCGTCGACATGTATGAGCGTGGTATCGTTAAAAACGGTGCCCCTGTAAAGGTGCTCGGAACTGGTGAAGTTACCAAGGCTGTAACCATTGAAGCCCATCGCTTCAGTGCTTCTGCAGCTGACAAGATTGCCAAGGCCGGCGGTACCGCCAAGGCCATTGAAGGCTAACTCTCTAGAGTATCGGAAGGGTTATTGTGGCGATGTCAGGAGTTGAGAATCTTGCCCGATTGCCAGAGTTGAAGAAGAAATTGCTCTGGACGTTCGCATTGTTAGCTGTCTACCGGATAGGTATCCATATCCCTATTCCGGGCGTGGACAGCGCAGCGTTGAGTGAATTTTTCGCTCAGGCACAGAACACGCTCTTCGGAATATTCGATATGTTCTCAGGCGGTGGACTGTCCAACATGTCCATTTTTGCCTTGGGCATTATGCCGTACATTTCGGCCTCCATTATACTTCAGCTTTTGACCGTTGTGTCGCCTGAGTTGAAGCGTCTTCAAAAAGAAGAAGGGGAGGCCGGGCGTAAGAAAATAACCCAGTACACAAGGTACGGCACTGTACTCATTACCATAGTGCAAGGCTTTGCCATTGCCACTGGCCTTGAGTCCGCTGCCAGCCCCACCGGGGCTCCGATGGTATTAATCCCCGGTTGGGGGTTCAAGGTCATGACAATCCTGACCCTCACTTCGGGTACCGTCTTCCTGATGTGGCTGGGCGAACAAATGACGGAAAAGGGAATTGGTAACGGGATTTCGCTTATTATCTATGCCGGTATCATTGCCGGGTTGCCAGCCGCAGTGGTCAATACCGTGCAGTTGATGACAGTAGGTGAAATATCCTTGTTCATATTGCTCTTTATCCTGGCTTTCATGTTCGTCACCTTGGCGTTCATTGTTTTTATGGAGCGCGGGCAACGCAGGATTCCGATTCACTATGCGAAACGTCAGCAGGGACGTCGCATGTTCGGTGGGCAGACAACGCATTTGCCTCTCAAGATTAATACCGCTGGAGTTATTCCACCGATCTTTGCCTCTTCTATTTTGATGTTTCCGGCTACCGTTGCACAATTTTCCAATGTGCAATGGTTGAAGGACGTGTCCGCATTTATGAGCCCTGATTCCATTATTTATAACATACTATTTATTGGAATTATCATCTTCTTTTGCTATTTCTACACGGCGATCATGTTTGATCCCAAGGGAATTGCGGAGAATATTCAGAAACAGGGCGGCTTTATTCCGGGCATACGTCCGGGCGCACGGACCCGTGAATATATTGACAAGGTGCTGGCACGGATTACTCTGTGGGGCGCATTTTATGTGTCTGCGGTTTGTGTCATCCCCATGTTCCTGATCTCAAACTTCGGAGTACCGTTCTACTTTGGTGGGACATCGCTCCTGATCGTTGTCGGTGTCGCAATGGACTTTATGGGTCAAATTGAATCCTACCTGATATCCCGGCAATATGAGGGGTTGATGGGGAAAGCCGGAAAAGGAAGATAGCCTTGAAAAAGTTCAGGGGAGTATTCCTTAAAAATGAAAAAGAGATTGGCCTCATGCGTGAGGCCAATCGTCTTGTTTCCCGTATCCTTGATGAGTTGGGAGAGGCCATCAGGCCGGGTATTCCCACCATGGATCTTGAGGATATTTGTCGGGCCAGGTGCGATGAGTTCGGTGTTCGTCCGGCATTCCTTGGATATCATGGATTCCCCTTTGCCCTTTGTTGCTCTGTCAACGAAGAGGTTGTACACGGATTTCCTTCCAAGGAACGTATTTTACATGAAGGCGACATTGTCAGTGTGGATATGGGCGTTGTGTATAAGGGATTTTACGGTGATTCTGCCCGCACTTTTGCCGTGGGCGAAGTGGCACCGGAAACCCAAAAACTCATGGATGTAACCCGTGAGTCTCTTCATAAAGGTATTGAACAAGCTGTTCCCGGCAACAATTTGTATGACATCTCCGCGGCAATACAGTCATACGTTGAAGGGTTCGGTTTCGGAATAGTCCGTCGTTTTGTCGGGCACGGGATCGGAAGCCATCTCCACGAGAAGCCCGAGATCCCCAACTTCGTCCCTTCGGGCGTTTCCGGTATTCCTCTCAAAGCCGGAATGGCGCTTGCCATTGAGCCGATGGTCACGGTTGGGAGTTATGAAGTTGAAGTATTGGCCGACAAATGGACCGCAGTTACCAAAGACAGGAAACTGTCCGCTCATTTTGAGCACACCGTAGCTGTGACATCCAACGGACCGAGGATATTGAGCACGTCAGATTAATCCTATGGAGATGGATGAAATTGACTTGCGCTTCATTGGAAAACGCTGTATAAGACACAGCTTCGTTTACAAGGCCACTCTCGTATAGGGAAGTGTGCATTATTGTTATTTAGACAATTGGGAGACGGTCATGAAAGTCAGACCTTCTGTTAAGAAAATGTGTTCCAAGTGCAAAGTAATCAGGCGCAACGGCATTCTTCGGGTGATTTGTGAGAATCCTCGTCACAAGCAGCGCCAAGGGTAAAGGGTAAATACTATGGCACGTATCGCTGGTGTTGATTTGCCGAGAAACAAGCGCATGGATATTGCGCTGACCTACATTTACGGAATTGGGCGTACCACGGCCCTGCAAATCCTTGCGGAAACCAAGGTCGATTGGCAGACCAACAGTGACAATCTCACTGCTGACGAAGTCAATGCAATCCGTAAAGAGATTGAAGAAAACTACAAGGTTGAGGGTGATCTCCGTCGTGACATCACAACCAACATCAAGCGTTTGATGGACATCGGTTGCTATCGCGGCCTGCGTCATCGTCGCGGTCTGCCCGTTCGCGGTCAGAAATCCAAGACCAACGCTCGTACTCGTAAAGGGCCCCGTCGTTCTGTGATGGGTCGTAAGAAAAAGTAGCGTTGGAAAAGAGAGAAGACTCACGTCGGTTCGGGTAGAGCCGAACGTATTTTTACAGACTTTTATTTAACGGAGATTAAGGCATGGCTAGACCTCGTCGAGCTGGGAAGAAAAAAGAGAAAAAGAATATTCCCGTAGGCATTGCTCACGTCAAGGCCACGTTCAATAATACGATCGTGACCTTTACTGACGTTAAGGGCAATGTTGTTAGCTGGGCTTCGGCTGGTGCTCATTTTAAGGGTTCCCGAAAGTCCACTCCTTTTGCGGCGCAAATGGCTGCTGAATCGGCTGCAAAGCGTGCTCAAGATTCCGGTATGCGTACCGTCGGTATTTATGTCAAGGGCCCTGGGTCCGGGCGTGAAGCGGCCATGCGTGCCATCAACAACGCAGGCTTTAAGGTGACGTTCATTCGTGATATTACACCGATTCCCCACAATGGCTGTCGGCCTCCCAAGCGCCGCAGGGTTTAATTAAGGAGAATTATTGTGGCAAGATATACTCAAGCAAAATGCAAGCTGTGCCGCCGGGAGGGGGAGAAGCTCTTCCTGAAAGGTGATCGCTGCTATACAGATAAGTGCGCTTATGAGAAGCGTCCGTATCCTCCCGGACATTCTGGTCGGATGCGGCAGAAGATGAAAGACTATGGAATTCAGCTACGTGAAAAGCAGAAAGTTCGTCGTATGTACGGCGTACTGGAAGGACAGTTCCGTGATTACTATCATCGTGCCGAAGGCATGAAAGGCGTTACGGGCCATAATCTGTTGATACTTCTCGAACGTCGGCTGGACAACGTGATTTATCGTCTTGGCTTTGCCAATTCTCGTGATCAGGCTCGCCAGTTGGTGCGTCATGGCATCTTTGTCATGAACGGTCGCCGTGTGAACATTCCGTCCATGCAGGTTAAGCCTGACGATGTTATTGAGGTTCGAGAAGAGGCTCGCAAGATTCCCGTCATCGGTGACGCTCAGGGTGTCATCGCCCGTCGTGGGTGCCCCGATTGGTTGGAGTCCGACGGTGCCAACTTCAAGGGTACGGTTAAGGCCATGCCCAGCCGGGACGATATTCAGTTCCCGATCAACGAGCAGCTTATTGTCGAATTGTACTCCAAGTAAATAGGGGATTTCATGCTTATTGATAACGGCGACAAACTTATTAACACCCGCAATTGGAATGAACTGGTAAAACCCGAAAAGCTCGTCCGTGACGCCAAGTCCGGTGAGAATTACGGTAAGTTCATTTGTGAACCTTTGGAGCGTGGTTATGCGACCACGATTGGCAATGCCATGCGCAGGGTACTCCTGTCCTCTATGCAGGGGTGTGCCATTGTTGCCGCCTCCATAGAAGGTGTGCAGCACGAGTTCACGACCATGCCCGGTGTTCTTGAAGATATGACCGAAGTGGTGCTGAACTTGAAGCAGGTTCGTATTGCCATGACCACGGATGAGCCACAGCGGCTTGTTCTTGAAGCCAACAAGAAAGGGCAGGTCATTGCCAGCATGATTCAGGAAAACCAGAATGTCACAATCCTGAACGGGGATCAGTTGATCGCTACGCTGACCGAGAACCGCCCCTTGAAGATGGAGCTGGAAGTGCGCATGGGTAAGGGGTATGTCCCTGCCGATATGCATGAAGGGCTTGACGATGAAATCGGTTCCATCATTTTGGATGCGAGCTATTCTCCCGTAAAGAAAGTAGCATACTCCGTGGAACAGGCTCGTGTCGGACAAATGACAAACTATGACAAGCTCATCCTGGAAGTTTGGACTGACGGTTCAGTCACTCCCGAGGATGCCTGCGCCTATAGTGCCAAAATCCTGAAGGATCAACTCTCTGTCTTTATCAACTTTGATGAACTGTCTTCAGAGGCAGCCGAAGAAGAGGAAGATGCCATTGATTTGAATCCGAATCTCTTCAAGTCTATTGATGAACTCGAACTGTCCGTTCGGGCCACCAATTGCCTGAAGGCCGCTAACATTGAGTTGGTGGGAGAACTGGTTCAACGGACCGAACAGACCATGCTCAAGACCAAGAACTTTGGTCGTAAGTCCCTTGATGAAATTCGTCGAGTGCTTGATGGTATGCAACTCAAGTTCGGCATGGCCATTGAGGATTTTGACAAGAAATACCAGGAATGGATGAAGAGGAAAGAGAAAAATGAGGCATAGAAAGTCCGGTCGTAAACTGAACCGTTCCAATTCTCACCGCGCCGCCATGTTGAAGAATATGGCCCGTGCGCTCATAACCTACGAACAAATTCGCACAACCGAAGCCAAGGCCAAGGAACTTCGTCGCATTGTTGACAAACTCGTCACTTTGGCTCTTCGGAACGATCTGCATGCTCGCCGTCAGGCGTATAAGGTGCTTGGTAGCCATCAGATGGTGCAACGCCTGTTTGACGAAATCGGGCCCCGTTTTGAAGGTGGCACCGGTGGATATACGCGTAGCATTAAACTCTCCCAGCCCAGAAAAGGCGATTGCGCCCCGATGGTTCTCATTGAATTGACCAGGAGGGCTGTTGATGAGGCTCCTGCGGAGAAACCCAAGAAAGAGAAAAAGACCCCTGCCGAGAACGTTGAGAAAAAGGTAGAAGCCGCCAAAGAAGCCCCTGCGAAAGAGGTAAAAGAAACCGCTCCCAAGGAAGAGGCAAAAGAAGCCGCTCCCAAGGAAGAGGTAACGAAGGCTGAAACCGAAGACAAGGCCAAGAAAACCGCTTCCAAGGAAGACTAATGGTAATCAGGGGCAGGCGTCAGGCCTGCCCCTTTTTTTTGCTTGTTGCTATAGATGGATTCGATCAAAAGGATTGGTAAACGTGGATATCCGTAAGCTAGAAGCATTCTGTAAGGTCTATGAGCGACAAAGTTTTTCTCAAGCCGGCGAAGTCATGCATCTTTCCCAACCGACGATCAGTTCTCATGTTGCCAACCTGGAGGACGAACTTGGTGTACGATTGTTTGACCGCATGGGAAGAAAAGTCATGCCGACTCAGGCTGGGCATGTCCTTTACAAAAGTGTTGTTTCTGTCTTTGCCAATCTCGACCAGGCGAAAGCATCAATTGAAATGTTGCGTGACAAGGTTGTCGGAGAGCTTGTTGTCGGTTGCAGTACAATCCCGGCACATAATATCATGCCGGCAGTCCTTTCCCGGTTTTCACTGGTGTATCCAGATGTCAATTTCACCATTCATACCGGTGGTACCGCAGAGATCATACAGCGTGTTGTCGCGGGGGATTGGCCTGTTGGTATTGTAGGCCAAAAACCTGATGAAGAGGTGTTGAAAGCGGAGCTTGTCGCAGAGGATGACACTGTGGTTGTTGCTGCTGTCAACGCTTCGTGGATGCCTGAAAAGACCACTTCCCTTTCCATTGATGAACTTGTCGGTCTACCCTGGATATTGCGGGAAAAAGGGTCAGGTACCCGCCGGGTTCTTGAAACCGGGTTGGAGCAGATTGGAAAATCGCTGGGCAATCTCAACGTGCGATGCTGGGTTGAGGGCACATGCGAAACCATCGCGCATACATTGGCTGGTGTCGGTGTGAGCATCACGTCCCGATTGGCCTCGGAACCATATATCCAAAATGGATCGCTGATCCGGCTCAATGTGCCGTTGTTGGAAGGTCGTCGGCGATTCTACCTCATCTATCACAAGGACCGGTATATGTTTCCCGCCCTGCAAACATTTGTCGATTTTATGCAACAGCGATAGTTTTGTGAGGATAAGGGGAAGAACGGTACGTGGTCTTTGGTGACGATGCTACTGGGCCTGAAGTTTTGAGCACGGGGTTGCGACGAATGGAAACAGGTGGAGGTTGAGGAGCGTATCCAACCTATGGGAACTCTCATGATTATCGGTAGTCAAGGAATTTGAGTTCAGACACCGTTGCTATGTTGTCGGTCCTGTCTGAATCCTCAACGTAGTGAGCGAAAGAGCATTTTCCCGAATAAAAAGAGCGAGCAAGAGGGGAGTCGACTGGGAACCGTTCCTTGACATTTTTACAGAATTGGATACCATTTACCGATCAATCTTGACACTCGGAGGAGGCCGGAAAAGACGCAACGACTGGCTACTCCGGGTTTATATTTTGTCCAATCTACCTTTGGAGTTATCTACATTATGGCAATGATCGAAGTGCAGAAACTGCACAAATGGTATGGCGATTTTCACGTCCTTCAAGGGATCACCGAGGTGGTGAATAAGGGCGAAGTGCTGGCTATCTGCGGCCCTTCAGGATCGGGTAAATCTACTTTTATCCGGTGTATTAACCGTTTGGAAGAGTACCAGAAAGGGCAAATCCTTTTCGATGGCAAGGATATATTGGACAAGGATGTCAATATTAACGACCTTCGGGCAGAAATCGGTATTGTTTTTCAGCAGTTTAATCTTTATCCGCATTTGTCGGTTCTCAAGAATGTCACTTTGGCTCCGATCAAGGTCAAAGGCGTTTCCAGGGAAGAGGCCGAAGAAACGGCTCTGCAACTGTTGGAGCGTGTGGGTATCCACGATCAGGCCCACAAGTATCCTGCCGAGCTTTCCGGTGGACAGCAGCAGCGTGTGGCTATAGCCCGTTCTTTGGCCATGAAGCCCAAAGTCATGCTTTTTGATGAGCCGACCTCCGCTCTTGATCCTGAAATGATTAATGAAGTCTTGAACGTTATGAAAGATTTGGCCCGTGAAGGCATGACTATGCTGTGCGTCACTCACGAGATGGGTTTTGCTCGTGAGGTGTGTGACCGCGTGCTGTTCATGGACGGCGGTGTGGTGGTGGAGCAGGCTGCGCCGGATGAATTTTTCAAGAATCCCCAGCATGAAAGAACCAGAAATTTCCTGAAGGAAATTCTTTAGTTCTGGAATACAACTGCAATTCCTAAAAGAGAGAGGAGGAACTATGAAGCGTTTGCTTATCGTTTGGGCTTTGGTGCTTTCCTTTGTGCTTGCGGCGTCCGTGGCATCTGCCGGTAAACTGGAAGAGATCAAGGCCAGGGGTGTTTTGATCTGTGGTGTTAAGGATTCCGTTAATCTGTTTGGTTTTATTGATTCCAAAACCAAGGAATTAGTTGGTTTTGACGTCGATGTCTGCAAATATATCGCTGACAAACTGGGTGTGAAAACCGAATTCAAGGTTGTCACCTCCAAGAATCGTATTCCCATGCTGGTGCAGGGTTCCGTTGATCTGCTCGCGGCAACCATGACCCATAAATTTTCCCGTGATGAGCAGATTGACTTCTCCATCACCTATTTCATGGATGGGCAAAAACTCCTTGTGAAGAAGGGCGCGGGCATTGCGTCAACCAAGGATTTGGCCAACAAAAAGGTCGGCACTGTGAAAGGGTCCACCTCTGAAAAGAATATCAAGGCTGCTCAACCCAAAGCTCAGGTCATTTCCTATGATGAATACCCGCAGGCATTCATGGCTTTGAAGCAAGGCAAGGTTAAGGCTGTCACCACTGATTCCGGCATTCTCGCAGGCCTCAAGGCCGGTGACGACAACCCGGAAAAATGGGCAATCGTTGGCGAGTTCTTTTCTTCTGAACCGTACGGTCTGGGGGTGCCTTCCAATGATTCCGCTTTCCGCGATTTTGTCAACAAGTCGCTCAATGAAATGTGGCTCGACGGTACTTACCAGAAGCTGTTCAAGAAATGGATGGGATACGATCTGCCTGAAGGTTGGACCATGGAACTCTGGCCCATGTAACATTGGTGTTGGCTGATAGACCGGGAGTGCTTCCGGGCACTCCTGGTTTTTTGTCTTATTGAACACTTAAACGACGGATTTTCTTTTTGCAGTATACGTTTCACTGGGACAAGATGTTTTCCGGCGAGCCGGCACAATGGATGTGGGCTGGGTTCGTCACTACCGTGCAGATATCTGTCATCGCATTGGTGTGTGCCATGATTTTGGGCATCGTCATCTGTGTGATGCGGATGACGCCCCTTAGGGTGTTTCGGTGGTTCAGCCTTGCTTTTACGGAATTTTTCAGGAATACGCCGCTCCTTGTTCAGATATTTTTTTGGTACAATGCCTCACACTACGTCATCCCCAGTGGCATCAATGAATGGATGAATGACCTGTATTATTGGTTTCCCGGTCCCTTTACCGTTTTCGGGCATGAGTTTGTCGGGCAATGGGTTTTGTTCAATGTTGAATTGATAACAGGTGTTATTGCGCTGAGCGTATATACGTCCGCATTCATAGCCGAAGAAATCCGTGCCGGTATTTATTCCATACCCAAGAATCAGCTTGAGGCTTCCAGAGCCTCCGGCCTTTCCTTTCTGCAAGGGTACCGATATGTCATTTTGCCGCAGGCGTTACGCATTGTTATCCCGCCTTTGATTTCCCAAGCGTTGAACCTCATCAAAAACTCGTCCCTCTGCATGGTGATCGGCGTTGGCGAAATGATGTTTCAGGCGACCCAGATCGAGTCCTACCACGCCATACCATTTGAGGCTTTTTCTGTTACCTTGTTGATTTATATGATAATTTCTTTGTTCGTATCTTTTTGTATCACCATGTACAACAAGCACTTCATGGTTCAGGTTATGTACTAGGGGGCTTGGATGCATTGGGATATAGTTTTTGATAATTTTGATTATTTCCTTTGGGGGCAGACCAAGTTTGACGCAGTCTTTCCCTTTGTCCATGACATTGGTGGGTTATTGGCTGCCATTGTCCTGGCAGCCATAGGCATCTTTGGTGCAATGTGGATTGGATTGACTGTCGGGCTTATGCGTCTTTCAAAAAAATGGTTTATCAAATGGCCTTCGGTCATCTATATTGAAATGATTCGAGGCGTACCGTTGTTGCTGTTGATTTTCTGGTTTTTCTTCCTTGCTCCGGTACTGCTTGGCAAATCCCTGCCAGCTTTTATCACCACCATGATTTG